>Ga0207816_1000084_pt1 | contig 25448 bp, 25 predicted proteins | sample LuqExpMetageno10_FD_187768 | JGI IMG/M metagenome (GOLD analysis project Ga0207816, IMG submission 187768) | Tropical forest soil microbial communities from Luquillo Experimental Forest, Puerto Rico - Sample 10 (SPAdes) | ecosystem: Environmental > Terrestrial > Soil > Tropical forest ... | reverse complement strand
GGAGGCGTAGCAGCGCTACGCCGCACAATTCAGCTTGCTTAATTGGACCGCGAAGGCGCCCGAAGGGTGAGGCCGCAGGCCTCAGTCACAAAAGGGCTTGCGAGGACGGCGGCGAGATGGCTGTTTTTCAACAACCTGCTAAATAGCGGCGCAGCCAGTCCAGGGCTGTCCATGCGGTCAGGGTACGGACATCCTCCCGGTTGCCCCCGAACCGGAAGCCTTTGGTCCACGAGCCGTCCGGCGCTGCCAGGGAGATGAACACTGTGCCCACCGGCTTGTCGTCCGTCCCGCCGTCCGGGCCGGCAATGCCGGTCACGGACAGACCCAGATGGCTTCCCGCCGCGGCGCGCACCCCGGCGGCCATGGCTGCGGCGCACTCGGAGCTCACCGCTCCCCGCGTCTCCAGAATAGCCCGCGGCACCCCCAAAAGGCGCTCTTTGGCGGCATTGCTGTAGGTTACCGCACCTTCCAGGAAAAAGGCGGAACTACCCGGCACGTCGGTGAGTCGCTTGGCGATCAGGCCGCCGGTGCACGACTCGGCCACGGCCAGGGTCAGGAGCCGCCGGCCGAAGAGCCCGGCCACGGCCTGCTCCATGGTTTCAGACCCTTCCGAAAAGATCGCCGCCCCCAGCCGTCCCCGCACCAGGTCCGCCGCCTCCTGGAGACGGGTCCGGGCCAGCGGCTCCGCATCTCCGCTGGCCCTCAGGGTTATGCGTATCCGGGGAAAGGTCACGCAGATGCTCATCCGCACCGCACTGTTGCCGGAAAACGCCCCCTTCAGCAGCCCGTCCACCTCTGGCTCGGAGAGGCCGAAGACATTCAGAAACGACGTGAGGACAAACCCTCTGTGCGGTACCCGTTCGTACAGGAACGGCAACACGGTTTCACGGAGCATCCGGTCCATTTCCGAGGGAACGCCGGGCAGAAAAAAGAAGAAGCAGCCCCTATGAATAAAATGGAAGCCGCAGGCGGTCCCGGTGGGGTTGGGGATGACCGTTGACTTGGTGGGGATCATGGCCTGCCGGTCGGTGGCATGGCCGCCGCCCAGTTTGGCCGAAAAGCTGCGGATATGTTCCTTCAATGCCTCGTTGACCACCAGGCGCCGGCCGGTGGCGCGGGCGGCCGCCAGGGCCGTCACGTCGTCCACCGTGGGGCCCAGCCCGCCGGTTACGATGACGGCATCGCTCTTCGGCGCCAGTTCGCCCAGAGCCTCTTCGATGTCCGGCTCGTGATCCCCCACCGTCAGGTGACGTTGGACATGAAGGCCCCCACCCAGCAGGAGTTCGGCAATGTGGCCGGCATTGGTGTCGATTACCTCGCCGCAGATCAACTCACTGCCGATACTCAGGGTGGATATCCTCATTGCGGCGCACCGGCGGCATGGTGCCACGCCGCCACCTGTTCCATGACCTCGCGGCAGGGGATGCCCCGTTCCCGGGCAATGCGGCGACAATCCTCGTATTCCGGGGCGGCCCGCAACAGAAGGCCGTTGTCGTAGATCAGCTTGAACCGCACGGAACCAAAGGGGGTCTGGCGCTCTTCCACCCGCCGCTCCAGAATGATGCGGCCAACAGGATAGTGACGCAGGCCGATGGCCGACGTCTCGCCCAGCACCAGGCGCGCCAGGCGTTCCAGGTGTCCGGGGCAGCAGAGGAAGGAGAGTTGCGTTGCCGGACGGTTCTTCTTCATCTGGACCGGCGTGAAGAACACATCCAGGGCGCCTTCCTCCAGGAGCCGTTCCATCACATAGCCCAGTACCTCGGGCGTGGAGTCGTCGATGTTGGTCTCGGCCACCACAACCCCGTCGCCGTTCCCCTTCTCCTCTTCGGCGGTGCCGAGAAAGGCCCGCAGAATATTGGGGCAATCGCTGAAATCCTTGCCGCCTGCGCCGCTGCCGATCCGCTCCAGGCGCATGGCGGGCCGTTGTCCCGTCCCCGCGGCCATGGCAGCGACGATGGCCGCGCCGGTGGGGGTTACCCGCTCACCGTCGCCGCATTCGCCATGTACCGCCAGCCCCTGCAGCAGCTCGGCCGTGGCCGGGGCCGGCACCGGCAGCCGGCCGTGGGCGGTTTCGACAAAACCGCCCCCCAGGGGCAGGGCCGCGGCATGGACTTCAGCGACGCCGAGGTAATCCAGGCAGATGGCCGCGCCGACGATATCCACGATGGAATCCACGGCCCCCACCTCGTGAAAGTGGACCTCTTCAATGGCTACGCCGTGCACCTTGGCCTCGGCCTCGGCCAGGCGGCGGAAGATGCGCCGCGCCCGCTCCTTGACCGGACCGGCCAAGGAGCTCCCGGCGATCATGGCATCGATGCCGGCGTAGTGGCGGTGGGTATGGTGATCGTGTACGGCCACATCGAACTTGAGGGCCGGAACATGGCGCCGTTCGCAGCGGCTGGTGGAGAGGACGTAGGACCCCGGAGGGAGTGGGAGCTTTGCCAGTTCGGCCTGCAGATATTCCAGCGGCACCCCCAAGTCCAGGAGCGCCCCCACGGTCATGTCGCCGGAAATGCCGGCGTAGCAGTCGAAATAGATGATGGTCATGGTTGTTCACCAACAAGTTCCCTGAGCTTGCTGCGGAAATAGCAAAAACTTGGTGAGTTATTTTTATCAACATCCATTCGAGGGGCTATCCGTTCAGACCATTTTGATTTTTCTGCACCGACCGCCTGCCAACCAAGTGCTGACAACGCTTGAGAACCCCCTGGGTATACTGCGTCAGCCAGCGATTCCCATGTTCCACAGATCGAATCGTTAATGTACGCATTGAGTTGAGCATCTTTAGCCCTTGGATATGCCGCCTTGACTGCTGGAATATCACCCAAAAACCATGCTTCTCCCTCTTCAATGGCAATACAGAAACGTGTTTCAGGCGCTGGGTCGCAGTTATTCAGTATGCCAAGCAATTCATTACGAAAAGTCTTGAGGCACTTATCGTCAAGATCGCACACAAGAATAATTGCCGCCTTGTAATTTTGCGGGTAATGCGCGAAGGTTGTGCCATAACCTTTAAGAAGCCTTGGTAACTGATCGAGGAGTATCCTTTTGTTCGGGTCCGATTTCCCCCGCAGATCGTGCGGAATGCGCCCAATCCCCTTATATGCTTTCACCTCAAACGTATGTTGATTACCAATTATTTTCGGGACGAGCAGATCAAGGGCTTTCTTTCCAGATTGATCTTCTACGAGGATCACGAAATGCATCAATTTCACCTCGCATCCAGATAATCGCTGTACCAGAGGCCTCCCAGCGGCAACCCTTCCGCAACCATGTTGCGCACCAAAAGATCCTCACTTGCACGCTTGACAGTTGAAAATCCGTCCTCTCCTTTTTCAAGTATCCAGACTTCATTCGGCTCCAAGGCATCGACAAAATACGGCTGATGAGTAGTAATAAATATCTGAGATGCTCCTTTTTTGCCTGTGGCATGTTGACGGAACTCATATGCCAAGGTTTCTAAGAGTTTATGATATAATCCGTTCTCCGGCTCTTCTATGCATATAAATGGGGGTGGAGAAGGATCTTGTAACAACAATAAGTAGCAGAACATTTTTAGTGTGCCGTCTGACATTTGTTGCTGGGTGAACGGCTTTACAAAACCTCTGTCTTTAAACAAAAGATATAAATTATTAGTAATCGAATCCCGGTAAGGCTCTATGGTACCAACACCCGGAATTTTTTTGGAGATATCATCCAGAATGCGTTTAAAAACAATAGGATGATTTCGCTCCAGATATTGAACGACATTGCTAACATTATCGCCATGCAGATTCAGATGTTTCTGAACTCCGGCCTGGGGAATTTTGCGAGCGGAATCAGGGGTAAAGTAGCTTAAATACCAACTTTGAATAAATTGCTTGAACTGAGCGATGCGCGGATTTTCCTTGAATTGTTCCGCTAAGGAAACAATCGCCAGTTTATGCGGGTCAAGTTCTATTTCGCGCATGAAAGTATCGTCACCTTCAACGCTATCATCACCTACCCAGACACTACCTTTGCCCTTTTCCAAACGCAAAAACGAGCGCGGCTGTCCTTTCGACTGATTCTTGGCCCGTTGCCGCAAGCGTTCACTGAGAACAATCGGAAGGCCGCTCTTTTCGTCCTTGCCAATCGAAAGTTCATAGGTGATAGGACGGTCGATTTTCGATTCTCGGTAATAAATGGTCAATGAAATTGGCTGATCCAAACCTGACGATGCGAGCTTGTCAAATCCGCCTCTATTTTGGGCGTTGCACGCGGTTTCAAGGTCGGTCTGCATACAGTCAGAGAGAAAACCAAAGGCATCAAAAATTGAACTTTTCCCAACCCCGTTTTTGCCGATGACGGCGGTCATAGGCGTCAACGGTTCGGCACCACGCAGGGTTTGGTCAGTACCGATGCGCCCCATGGCGATATCTCGTAACGCACGATAGTTCTGAATCCTAAATCCTTCAATCAGCGCCATAAATTCCTCCTAAATCTATAACTGCAAAACATCCCTATCAAGTGGCTTCATAACCGATTGATCAAGCTCGCGGCGCAAGCCGCGCCGAAGCCATTATCGATGTTGACCACCGTTACCCCGGCGGCGCAGGAGTTGAGCATCCCCAACAGCGCCGCAATGCCGCCGAAGGCGGCGCCGTAGCCGATGGAGGTCGGCACGGCGATGACCGGCTTGTCCACCAGGCCGCCGACCACCGACGGGAGCGCCCCTTCCATGCCGGCCACCACGATGATCACCGAGGCGGCCGCAAGCTCTGCGCGCCGGGCCAACAGGCGGTGGATACCGGCCACGCCCACGTCGTAGACATGCTCGCTCTCGTTGCCCAGAAAACGGGCCGTGACCAGCGCCTCGGCCGCCACCGGCAGATCGGAGGTCCCGGCCGAGACCACCAGGATCGTCCCTCTCCCCTTGGCCTCCACCGGCCGCTGTTCCAAAGTCAGGCAGCGGGCATTGGCGTGATACAGCGCGCCGAAAAACGTCCTCTGGATGCGCTGCGCCTTGTCCTCGTCAACCCGCGTCACCAGGACGTTGCTGCCGTTTTCCGCCATGGCGCCCATGATGTCGATAATCTGTCCGTCTTTCTTGCCTTCGCCGAAAATGACCTCGGGCATGCCCTGGCGCAATTCGCGGTGGTGATCCACCTGGGCGCAGCCCACGTCCTGGAACGGCAGGCGCCGCAGCCGCTCGACGGCCTCCTCCACCGGGACGGCGCCATCTTTGACGGAGCCCAGCAGTTGCTTGAGTTGATCGGGTGTCATAACTTTCTACCTCTCGAAGCTCGTTTATACACCACGCCCCGAACGCTTTCCACCTGAAATTTCCGCACGCCGGGCGAGGTAAAATTCCCATTCCCCTCCGGCGGCCGCGGAGTCAGGATGAAAAATGTTGTTGCGGGTCAGGGTTTTGGTTTAGTGTACCACGAAGACCAGACCCCGCCAGGGTAAGGGCCGGGAAGGCTACATCGGACCGACGAGGCCACCATGATTATCGACCCCGTATCACTTAAATTGTTCGTCACCATCGTGGAAGAGGGCACCATCGCAGGGGCGGCCGAACGGGAGCATATCGCGGCCTCGGCCGTCAGCAAGCGCATCAGCGAACTGGAGGGCAACTTCGGGACCCCGCTGCTCCGCCGGACCAACAAGGGAGTGGCGCCCACCGACGCCGGGATAACCTTGCTCCAACTGGCGCGCGGGGTTCTGCACGACATGAACAATCTGTACGTGCAGATCAGCGAATACTCCAGCGGCGTGCGCGGCCACGTCAGGTTGTGCGCCAACATCTCCGCCATCAACCAGTTCCTGCCGGCCGAGATCAGATCGTTCATGGACCTGCACCCCCGGATACACGTACACCTGGAGGGGGAGATCAGCGAGACCATCATGAAGTCCGTGGCCGAGGGGGACGCGGACGTGGGCATCATCACCATGGGGACCAGCCGCCAGGATCTGGAGTTCCTGCCGTACCACTCGGACCAACTCATCGTCATCACCCCCAAGGATCACCCCCTGGCGCAAAAGAGGTCCGTTTCGTTCCAGGAGACCCTGGAGTTCGATTTCGTCGGGCTGACCGTCGGGAGCGCACTCAACAACCAGGTGCTGCGGGCGGCCCAGGATCTGGACCGGACCCCCAAACTGCGCATCCAGGTGAACAGCTTCGATGCCCTGTGCCTGATGGTGGAGGCCGGGCTGGGCATCGGAATCGTGCCCAAGGGGGCTGCCAAGCCTTACTTCAAAGGGTTGCGCATCCGCCCGGTGGTTCTCGACGAACCCTGGGCCCACCGGGAGCTGAAGATCTGCGTCCGCTCCTACGATGCCCTGCACACCGCCGCCAAACTCCTCGTCGATCACCTCAGGCAACCCGGGACGTAGTGTCCAGCCATCGCCGTTCGCGATGGCAACCTCACCATATACTGCTTTTATTGGTGAAAAGAATAAGGTATACAGACTACCATCACAGTATTAACAAGCTGTTGAAAAACTCAGGTTGTTCAAAAATAGTCAGATCGTCGCACCCGGAGAAGGCCCTGAGGAGGCGCAGCAACGCTACGCCGCACGAAAAGGCCTTCGAGGACGAAGGCCTGATGGCTGTTTTTCAACAACCTCTTAAGCGAGGTTTGAACATGGGCAAAACCACAGCGGAAAAGATCTTTGAGGCGCACCTGGTCGAGGAGCCCTTCCCCGGTACCAAGGTGCTGAAACTGGATGTGGTCCTGTGCCACGAAATCACCACCCCCATCGCCATCGACGACCTGATACGGCGTGACAAGGACCGGGTCTTCGATCCCTCCAGGATCAAGGCCGTCGTCGATCACGTGACCCCCAGCAAGGACACCAAGACCGCCACCCAGGCCAAGATCCTGCGCGACTGGGCCCGCCGCCACGGCATCAAGGACTTTTTCGACATCGGCGCCAACGGTGTCTGCCATGCCCTGTTCCCGGAAAAAGGCTTCATCCGTCCCGGCAACACGGTCATCATGGGCGACTCCCACACCTGCACCCACGGCGCGTTCGGCACTTTTGCCGCCGGCGTCGGCACCACCGACCTGGAGGTAGGCATCCTGAAAGGGGTCTGCGCCTTCCGCCAGCCCAAGACCATCAGGTTCGACGTTACCGGTACCCTGCCCAAGGGGGTCTATGCCAAGGACGTTATCCTGCACATCATCGGCAAGATCGGCGTCAACGGCGCCACCGACCGGGTGATGGAATTCCATGGCGAGACCATCAGCGCCATGACCATGGAATCCCGCATGACCCTGTGCAACATGGCCATCGAGGCGGGCGGCACCTCCGGCATCTGCCAGCCCGACGCGACCACCGTGGAGTTCCTGTGGCCGTTCATCCGGGAAGAGTTCGCCTCCAAGGAGGCCGCACTGGCCGAATACTCCAAATGGACCGCCGATCCCGATGCAGAGTACGACCAGGTGATCGCAATCGACGTCACCACCCTCCAACCGATCTCCACCTTCGGCTATAAACCGGACCAGGTCAAGTTCGTGGCCGACCTGCCGGAGACGCCGGTTGACCAGATCTACCTCGGCTCCTGCACCAACGGCCGCCTGGAGGACCTGCGCATCGCCGCCGGCGTGCTGAAAGGAAAACGGATCGCCCCCACGGTACGCGGCATCCTCTCGCCCGCCACGCCGAAGATCTACCAGGACGCCCTGCATGAGGGCCTGATCGACACCTTCATGGAGGCCGGGTTCTGCATCACCAACCCCACCTGTGGCGCCTGTCTCGGGATGAGCAACGGCGTCCTGGCCGAGGGCGAGGTCTGCGCCTCCACCACCAACCGCAATTTCATGGGCCGCATGGGCAAGGGGGGCATGGTACACCTCATGTCGCCGGCCACCGCAGCGGCCTCGGCCATCGAAGGCAAGATCGCCGACCCGCGGAAGTACCTGTAACAACGTAAGCTACCATCTTTCAAGGAGTTACCATATGAAAACATTCGGAGGCCCGGCCCTCTTCCTCGACCGTTCCGACATCAACACCGACGAGATCATTCCGGCCAAGTACCTGACCGAGATCACCAAGGAAGACCTGAAACCCTACATCCTGGAAGATCTGAAGCTGCCCGGCTTCGACCCCAAAGGGCCGAAAACGAAAGCGGCGCGGGTGGTCGTCTCCCGGGCCAACTTCGGCTGCGGTTCGTCCCGCGAACATGCCCCCTGGGTGTTCGAGGTCAACGGCATCACCGCGGTGATCGCCGAATCCTTTGCCCGCATCTTCCGCCAGAACATGTTCAACTGCGGCATGGCCGCCATCGAGCTGCCCAAGGCTGACCTGGACCTGATCTTCTCCCACGCCGGCGACGATGACGCTGCCATGAGCATCGATATCGAGGCCCAAAGCCTGACCATGAGCGGCGGCGGCAAACAGAAAACCTTCGCCTTCGATCTCTCCCCCTTTGACAAGGCCCTGGTGCTGGCCGGCGGATGGGTCGATTACGCCGACAAGAACTACTGATCCAGCGCCACAACAGTTCCGGCAACGTAAAAAGCCCCGCCGAAAGCGGGGCTTTTTTTCATCACAACGGCGGCGAGATGGCTGTTTTTCAACAACCTCTTAAAACTGTTTGCTCACCCCCAGGTGAAAGGCCACATCCGGAGCGGTGGCAACCGCCACATCCTCGGAAACGCCGATATCCAGCCGGTAGTCGCTGGGCAGCCTGATCGCCCCGCCGGAAACCAGCATCAGGGACGGTCTAGAGAGCTCCACCAGAGAGCTCCCCCGATAGAAGGCCGTATGACCGTTGAGCTGGAACTTGAAGGATACCCGTGACCAAGGTCCCCACCCCAGGCCGACGGTGCCGAAGCCGACCAGGTTCTGCTGCTGGTCGCGCAAGACATCGCCGGCGCTCATGACCATCCCCCCCACGGAGCCGAAGACGCCCAGGGAACCCCATTCGGTGAAGTTGTTCATACTGCCGCACAGGGACAGGCTGAAATCGGTGCTGCCGCTGCCCCGCAAGGCATTGCTGTCGCCACTGGGCAGCTTGAGTGCAGTGCGCAACGCCAGGCTGTCGTGGGATTCGCTGTCGCGCTCATCGTAGAGCTGCATGCCCGCCGTCAGACTGATATCGCCGATGCCGGAACCGGCGTGGTCCATCTTGAGCTTCTGTACGCCGTCCTTGGCATAGCTGAAGAGCAGCTTGTTCTTGGGAGCGCTGTCGCGGCCTCCCTGGGGCAGGCCGAAGAAATTGTGCCACCCGATGATGAAACTGTCCAGAAAGCCGCCGCCGTAAAGCACATAGGGGACTTCCAGGCCGGCCTCGAAACGCCCCCCGAAAGCGCGTCGGGCTGCCAGGGTCCAGCGATAGGATTCTCCGTCGAGGCGGATCGCTTCACGGGACGTGGAACTGACGGTATAGTCGCTGGCAACGTCCTGAACGAGACTGACAACGGCTTTCCCGGCGGGAGCGACCGTAGCCTCCGCCAGGGTGGGAAGTCCGAATATCTGCACGAGGGGACTTTGATTGACGGTGCGGAAGGGGGTTATTTCCATATCCGTTGCAGCCGCCGGACCGGCTATGACGAACAGCAGCAGAAGGGCCACCGGCAGCACCCTATTCATAGTTGGCCGTTCCCTCCCCCGCCTTGGTGCCCATCTCGCCGCGATGCAGATCGATCAGGCGCGTCAGGGCCATGACGGCATCCAGGATCCTCCGGGTTTCGGCCGTATTGGCCGAGATCATGTCATCAACCTTGCACACGGCTTCGACGGCCTTTTCGGCGACGACGAGCTGGTGGTAGACATTTTCCTTCAGCCCCTTGGTCCGCTCGTTATGCTCTATTACCCCTTGCAGATACTGGCGGTTCTCCCGGGCCTGCTCCTGGGCCGAGATATTGATGCGCTGCGCCAGATCCCGCATGTGCTCCAGGTTTCTGACGATCAGATTGGCCCCTTCCTGCTGGTTTTCCGTATTCAGGGTGATCTGCTGGACCCGTTCGAGATTTTTTTCGGCCTCTTCGGTAATACGCTGGATACCGTCCGTCTGCTCAGTCGCTTCCGTGGCTATCCGTGCGACCATGTGGGAGGCCTCGTCGGCGCTCTGCTCGATCTTTACCAGGGCCTCGTTGGCCAAAGAGGAAATCTTCACACCTTCCTTGACCTTGTCTTTTCCCTGGGTCACCAAACGCTGCACCGCAGCGGTCTCCTTCTGGATATTGCGAACAAGCTCCTCGATCTCGCGCGTCGAGGCCGACGTGCGGGAGGCCAGGGAGCGGACCTCCTCGGCGACCACGGCAAACGCCCTTCCCCGCACACCGGCCTGGGCGGCAATAATCGAGGCGTTCAGCGAGAGGAGTTTGGTCTGCTCCACCACCTCCTGGATGACATTCAGGAACTCGCCAACACGGGCCGAAGACCGTGAGAGGCGGTTTATGGCGTCAAAGGACTCCTCGTTGCTCTTCTCAATCTCCTGCATTGCCCGCAGCGTGGCCGCCATATTCCGCAACCCGTGCTGGGCCTGTTCACGCACACTTTCGGAGGCCAGGGCGCCGTGCTCCGCATTGTTGCGCACCTTGGCCTGGGAAGAACTGATCTGGTTGATGGACGATACCGTCTCTTCCGTCGAGGCGGACAGCCCGCGAATATTGTCGGCGATTTCCCGGATGGCGCGGACCATCTGTTCAATGGAACTTGATGCCTCGATGACAAAATTGGAGTACTGGCTGATGTTGTCGGCAATGCCGTCGGTGGTTGTACTCATTTTGGTAGACAGCGACTCCTGCTCGGCACTGCGCCCCGACAACTCGTCTATATCGCCGATCACCGAGGCAAAGGCGCCGTCCATGCTCTCCATGGCGGCCACCGCATCGCGAACCTGCAACAGCTCCTTCTCATCGCTGATGGACAGGCCGTGCATGACGACCTTGAGATTCTCCTCCGCCTCCACGATCCGGGACAGGAGCTGTTGATGCTCGTGCAGGCGCGCGTCCAGCTTCACCATGATAAAAGCACCGCGCGATGTCAGTGACCGTAAGTCATCGTCCTCATCCGCATAGCCGGACAACTCGCCGGACAGGCCAAGCCTTTTCACGATGGCGAGCTGCTCCGACCGGACACCGGCGATAGCCTTGGCCACAATCATGGCACACGCCAGCGAACTGAACAACGCCGCTGCAAGGACGCCGGCAATGACCGGAATGCCTCCGTTTCCGGCTGCCAGCACCCCCCCGGCCGCCACGGCCGCTATAACCAGCGAAACGACCACCATCCTGCTATTGATTGCCGACAAGCTTGCCTGCCGTTCGTCTGACATAATGACCATCCTTGGAAAACGATGTGCTTCCAGTTTTTATCACGCCGGCCACAGGCTGTCAACGAATGAGGGCGAGACAATATCCTGAATTTTCAAAGGAATGACATGGGGTTCACGTTATGCGCCCGCGCCATCGGACAAGTATGCAAGGAGAACTCCGCAATGCTTGATTTTTTTGGCCACCGGTGCGATACTGGCAAAACTATTTACCCACTGTTTTAGGAGGATCACATGTTTGGATTTGGCATGCCCGAACTGATTATCATACTGGTTATCGTTCTGGTCGTATTCGGTGCGGGGAAGCTTCCCGAAATCGGCGGCGCACTGGGCAAGAGCATTCGCAACTTCAAAAAGGCGTCGGAAGGAAAGGACGAAATCGAGATCAAGCCGAAGAAGGAAGGCGAGGACGACAAGAAAGCCTGACCGACGCTCGTCGATTCCTGATGGATTACGAAGGGGGAAAAGCCGTGTGGCCTTTCCCCCTTTTTCTTTCAGCTTCTACAGCATTACATTCTATTGCCGGATTTTTTCTTTTCTGCCGTCACAGCGTCCCGCGGAGGCGTTTTCTGCCGCCCGGCAATGTCCACGATCTCGCCGCCTTTCCAGATATAGCAGGGGGTTTTGGTCTTGCGGGCCAGGAGATGCGCGGCCTTGGCGGCCCGTCTCAGAGCGGCGTCAATTGCGGTAAACTCTTCATTCATCGGCAACTTCGGCTTTCCACTCATCTGTTTTCTCCTCGCTCTATCACTCCGGGTATATTACCAGAGTTGTCATACAACGTCCATCCATCAACGACCTTCTTGTAAACTTCATGGAAATTTTTCAGCCCCACATCGAATCGTCTGCGGATATCTGCCTCCGGCACGTTGTGTCCCCCTTGCGCCACGCGGGCCGCAACCCTCGCCACCGCCATGTCAGCCGTCGGCAGGCTTAAAAAGACCAGCAAAATATGGTATCCCTGTTTGCGGCATTCCCGCAGCAGATTTACATACGTGCGGCCACTCAGCGTTGTCTCGAATGCAAAGCTTTTGTTGTTGCGGATTTTATCGTGAATATCTTCCAACATCAGACGGCCGGCCCGGAACGCGACCGCTTCCGGCCTGAACGGCGAAAGCCCTGCGGCAATCAGGTCGGCATTGATGAAATCAGGGCAGTTCGCCTCATGGGGGAGGAATTCGCGGGCGAAGGTGGTTTTGCCTGCGCCGTTGGGTCCGGCGATGATGAAGATTTTCGGCTTGTCGTTCATTGCTCCACCTTGCTCTTGAGAACTCCAAATTCGACGAAATTAAGGGTATCCAAAGTTTATGGTGATGGGGGCTTAAGGGCAACCTCCATCGATCATATGCAAAAATAGTGATATATCTGGTCCGAAGTTGATCCCGCGGTCTTTGGTCGGTGTTGATATCACAGATATGTCGAACAGCTCGAGGAGCGCTTGGACGCGAAACGATCCAGTGGACCCGGTTTTTGGGCAGCTCTATACCTTGTTGATAAAATCAGCGGCCTCTATGAATTTTTGCAGGATGTGATTTCGGTTTCCAGGTGCATTATTCACGTAAAGCGGACTAGGGTGCGGCGAACGAAAAATTGTCAAATTTGGCCTTGCACTTAAAATATAGCTCTCCGCTCGCTCTGCTTTTCGACCCAGCAAAACCACTGCTCGTAATTTCGGAAGTAGTTCAATAAGACGAACGAGGTAAGGAATCCCCTCTGTAATATCCTTCATGTTTGCTACTCTAATCTTTCTTTCAGTGCCAATATACCAAGGAACAATATTCCAAGAGATCGTTAGCTTGCGTGGTAAGCCAGCCTCACAATTTAAAATAAAAAAATTCTTGGCTGTTTCATCATTGTTGTTACGAGATATAAAACTTGAAACCACGGCGTTGCTCCCAGGTGCTTCAAGAAGGAACAGACACTCCGCATCTATCCCCCCATCCCAAGGATCAAAATAAGGGATGTTTAGAGAACCAACTTCAAAACGCATCGTCTCGACGAATGCACTCAGCGGTTTGACATGTGGATCTTCGAGTTGTGCCAAACGAGCCTCAACAGCTGATAGGCTACGAAATAATCTGGGTTGATCTGTAAATTGATTTGTCATTATATTTTTGCGGTAGCCCGCCACAAGACTTTTTGATACCCATCAATCATGAAAAATGGGTACCCGAAATTAAGAGCTAATACCTTCTATACCACATAACCTGACGCTGCATAAAGTCCTACCACTAGCTATTCCTGGTTCCATCTCGTAAAGGAACAAAACAAAAACGGGGAAAGACTCAGTAAGCCTTTCCCCGTTACGAATGACGGATTTATGACAACATCACGACGCCAGATACTCGCTGATCTTCTCCGCGAGCGTGCTGTAGATCCGGCGGCACTCGTTCTCGTCTTTCTCCAGCAGCGTCACGCGGAAGCCCTGTAACGGCGTGGAGAACGAGGAGAGCGGCACGACGCAGATGCCGGTTGCGGCGAGGATATGATAGACGAAGCGTTTGTCCGGGGAGACGCCGGGCTGGTTGACCAGGCCGTTCACCAGATCGCGCACCTCGCTGTTGGCGATGGGGATCGACTGGCGGTTGGTCAACAGCCCCTCCTTGAACGCCACGGCCATGTAGAACGCCCCGTTGGTACGGTTGACCAGGAGTTGGGGCACCTCTTTGAGGAAATCGTAGGTGATGTTGCTCATCTTCTCATAGCTGGCGATGCGCTCCCCCAGGTATCCGGCGTAGTCGGGGTGCTGCATGATGGCGGGGATGACGGTCTGGGGCAGGGTTGTGGAGCAGACCTCGTTCATCTTGCTGGTCAGGATCAGGTTGACGTACTTGTGGAACTGCGGGTCGTCGTGACCGTTGTACACCTCGATCCAGCCACAGCGCGAGCCGGGCCAGGGGAACTCCTTGGAGATCCCCTTCAGCGAGATGGCCGGGACATCGCCGATCACATCGCTGATCGGGACGGCGGTTTCGCCGTTATACACGATGTTCGTGTAGACCTCGTCCGCGATGATGAACAGATTGTGCTCCCGGGCCACCGCCACGATCTCGCGCAGCGTCTTCTCGGTATAGACCATGCCGGTGGGGTTGTCGGGGTTGATGATCATGATGGCGCAGATATTGGGGTTATACTTGATATGGTTGCGCAGGTCGTCCAGGTCGGGATACCAGTTTTCCTCAGGCTTGAGCCGGAACAGGGCCGGCGCGGCGTGGGCATGGCCGATCTCTCCCAGGGTATGGGTTGTGTAGGAAGGCGACGGCATCAGCACGCGGGCCTCGGGACGCAGACAGCCGTAGATCTTGGCAATGGCATCCCCCAGGCCGTTGAAGAAGATGATATCCTCCGGGGTGATCTGGGCGCCGCTGCGGCGGTTGGTCGTCTCGCAGATGAACTCGCGGGTTTCCAGTACCCCCCGGGTGTGGCAATAGCCCCAGGTGCCGTCATCCACGACCGCCTTGGCCACGATCTCCTTCATCCAGGCGGGGATGACCTCGCCTTTGACGATGGGGTCGCCGATGTTCTCCCAGTTGATCTTCACGCCATGCTTTTGCAGCTTTTCAGCCACATTGACGATGTTGCGGATCTCGTAGGTCAACTCCCCCGTTCCCGGGCTCACCAGATCAATACGCATTGCCGACTCCTCTCGAATATATTTATCTGAAGAATGTCTCTATCACCTTGCTCGGGCCCGGAAGGAGGGCGGCAGGAACCGCGCTCCCCGACGTAAAGCCTCCGGGCGGGAACAGTGAAAACAAAAAAGCCGCGGGCTTCTCTGCCCGCGGCTGTCAAGGGTATGGTGATCACGCGTGATCACCGGGCAGAAGTCACTCCAGCGGCGTCGCTCGCCGCGGCGCTGATAGCTCGTGCTGCTGCAATGGTGGCGATCATCGTAAACATAGATTTTTTTCTATACCACAACAAACATATGGGCGTCAATGCTTTTGTGAACCGGAAGCCATATCCACCGAGATCAGCAGCCGGCCGTCCTCATCCCGCCAGCGCAGCCAGCCGAGCGTATCCTGGTCGGGCATCACCAGCGCCCAATCACCCTCCAATTTGACGATTTTAAAAGATTGCCTGGGCAGGGGGGGCGGCGCCACGGGTATCTTGCCCGGCTGCCGGAATAGCTGATACTGCTGTTTGCGCAGGCCGGGCAACAGGTGGCACGATCTCCCCTTCAACAGGGTATTCCATGACTGGAAAACTCCCCGTTGCCGTGGCTCCAGCCACCCCTGGCGGCCGGCATCGTCATAGGCGACCCGCAACCAGTTTCCCTGGCGGGCCGTCACGATCAGCAGCAGCCGGGAAGCGTTTCGGGTAAAAAGCCATTCATAAGGCGGCGCCTGACGTTCCTCCAGCGCCCCGATGCGCAGGACGGCTGGTTCCTCGTACAAATACAGCGGTTCCCGGCGGCCGTTACCCTCACCCGGCTCCGCCGCCAGGAGCAGAACGCCGATGCCGCTATAGGGGCGCATCTGCTGCGGAGTCTGCTGGGGGGCCGCTGTCGCGGCAACCTGGAGCAGCAGGACAACCGTCACTACGCACATTCTCATTGACGCACCCGCTTCACACCTTAAAAAAGATCTCGCAGCCGCTCCAGATATGCCATTGCCGCCGGATCGTCGTCGGCCGGAGCCCAGGCCGCCTTCTCCGCATCGTCGAGCGGCAGGTAGGGGCCCGCCTTGGCCTCGAAGAAGACCGTCCCCGGTTCGAGGCTCACGGCCGTATGATAGATGCCCGGGGGGACATCGGCGGCGAGCCTGCCGTCCTCGCGGGAGAGCAGAACAGTTTCCGCGACGGCCCCGTCGTCCGCAAACGCGACGACACCCAGCCTGCCGTTCATCAGGACAAAGGTTTCACCCTTTTCAGGGTCCAGGTGGCGGTGGGGGCGAACGTACGAGGCAGGTTCAATGGCATTCAGCAGGCGGTGGCAGCGGGATGCGTCGCTCTCATGGATGTTGTGGTTCCTGCGCAAACGCGGGGAGGTGCGGGCCTGCTCGGAAAGCTGCTCCAGCAGGTCGGTGGTGACTATCTTCATATTTGCTTTTTCCATTTAGGGGGCTGTTGAAGAACTCTGGTTGTTCAAAAATAGTCAGATCGTCGCACCCGCAGGGACAGAACCGGAACGGTCCTGCTAAAGGCCCTGAGGAGGCAGCCCTCTCTCTGACTCTCCCCCAGAGGAGGAGGGCATGCCGTGCCCTCTCCCTCCGGGAGAGGGATTGAGTGGGGGCTTGCAGCGTTACGCAACAGGAAAGGGCCTTCGAGGACGAAGGCCCGATGGCTGTTTTTCAACAACCCCTCAAGATCAGCGGTCCACCAGGGCGAACTGATTCCCGTCAAAATCCGTGACCACCGCCATCTTGCCCCACGGGCTCGACTCCAGCGGTTCGGCAAAGGTAACGCCGCCGGCCCGGAGCGATTCGCACAGTGCCTCGATCCCCTCAACCCGCAGGGTGATGCCGGTATGTCGTCCCACGAGCCTGCGGGCATCTTCATGAAGCGCCAGCGATACACCGAATGTGGTCGTCGCACCGGGAAAGAACTCCATCACCATCTCGCTCTCCCCGGCGACCGGCAGGCCGAGCAACTCGCCATAAAACCTCTTTGCCCTGGCCAGATCGGTGACAAAGACAACCACATTTTTCATCGATACCGTCATAAATCCCCCATTCCGTCGGCGAAAACTAGCGGGCCGCCTGTTGCGACAGGCGATGCACGCACTCCACCATATGGATGGCATTCTCCGGGGGAACGGTCGGCAGGATACCGTGGCCCAAATTGAAGATGAGTCCGGGGCGGCCGGCGTTTTCGTCCAGCACCCGCTTGACCTCGGCCTCGATAACCTCTTTCGGCGCATAGAGCACGGTGGGGTCGAGATTTCCCTGCACCGCCATCCCCTGACCCAGCACATCGCGCGCCTTGCCCAGGTTGACGTGCCAATCCAGTCCCATGACGTCGCCGCCGGCCTTCTTGACCGATTCCAGCATGGTGCCGGCACCTTTGACGAAATGGATCACCGGCGTTTCCATCCGGTTCAGGCCGTTGATCAGCTTGGTGGTATAGGGGAGGACATAGGTTTCGTAATCGGACGGCGCCAGGATGCCGCCCCAAGTGTCGAATATCTGGATGGCCTGTGCCCCGGCCTTGATCTGGGCATTAAGGTATTCCATGTCCATCATGGTGATTTTTTCCATCAGGGCCGCATAGACATCGGGCGCCGAGTACATCATGCGCTTGATCTGGGCGAAATCCTTGGAACCCTTGCCCTCCACCATGTAGCAGGCCAGGGTAAAGGGAGCGCCGCCGAAACCGATCAGCGGTACCTTGTTGGTCAGTTCGCGGCGGAGAATCCTGAGGGTCTCCAGAACATAGGGCACATCCTCTTCCATCTGCGGAATACGGAGCTGTTCCACGTCGGCCATGGTTCTGACGGGGTGCTCGAAAACCGGCCCCGGTACGAAATCCAGTTTCATCCCCATGGGTTCCACCGGCGTGAGGATATCGGAGAACAGGATGGCAGCGTCAACCCCCAGGATATCCACCGGCTGGATGGTCACCTCGGCCGCCAATTCCGGAGTTTTGCACAATTCAAGGAAGGTGCATTTCGAGCGCACCGCCATGTATTCCGGCAGGTAGCGTCCCGCTTGACGCATCAGCCAGACCGGTATGCGGTCCACCGGCTTACCCCAACAAGCATCGAGAAAACGTGTGTTCATATCATCTCCCTGAATGTGATAACTGCATGAAAAATGGCAAAATAGGAGGGGATTTTAGTTCTACACCGCTGGTAAAGTCAAATTAATTTGCGGGTTGACCGGAACGAGGCGGTGTTGTCAGGGCTCTCGCTCCACCTGAAAGCTGTGACCGCCCACTTCAACCCGGTCGCCGGGGCGGAGTTTGCGCCCCCGGCGCAGTTCGACGGAACCGTTTACCCGCACCTCACCTTCCGCAATGACCACCTTTGCCTCCCCGCCCGACCCCACGATACTGACCGCCTTGAGGAAGCTGTCCAGCTTGATGTATTCACTGGTAATGAAAAATGACATTAATTCCTTTCCTTTCGTCCCGGGCTCGACGCCTGCCCCAATCCGGCGGGGAAGGAGAGACGGCCGGGAGCGCAAAGTCATATCGCTCCATGGACGGGTTTCAGAATCACGGCGGGTGGGCACACCATAACGCGGTTTTTGCAAAGAGTACAGCGGAGACAGCCGCCAGGCACAAAAAGAATCGGGACGCGCACGAACCTCTTCCCCGGCCCGCCTCCCGGTCCCGGATTAGGACAAAAGCATCAGGAGGCTGTACGGCATTCGCCGCACAGCCTCCTGTGTTACCCGTTACTCAATGTGGTTGCGGATATCAATCATTCCGCTCCTAGCCGCCACCGCCGTTTTCAATGAGAAGTTCAAACTGTCTGTTGTAGTCGTCCCGCTCATTTTGCAGCTGCCGCAATTCTTCAGGCGTATAGATATCCGCTCCCCGGCCGATTTCCGTATTCAGCCTCTCAATCCTTTCCTGGATCGAGTCAACGTCCCTTCCGCAGTTCGTGGCTACCAGCAGACACTCATCCTTTGTACCCTGCTGAGCCTGGGGGACCTGAGACTCCATCGACCCCATATTCCCTTCATCGGCAAAAGTCGGTATGGCGGAAAAAAGCAGGGACGCCGCGACGACCGTCACCGTTCTCGCAATACTGTTCATGGCTGACCTCCTGTGACGCGCTTTACTTCTTTATGGTTGTATAGTAACCAATTCGCTTTCGAATGTAAATGATTTTGATTGTCATTTTCAAATTTATCTGAAACAAACCCCTCTCCTGCAGTAAGTGCCTCTGGCCATGGGAGCGTCAGAAACAGCGCCGTCCCGCGGTTCCTGCCCGCTATTCCATCGTCTCGCAACCGACCGCCACGACGCGGTTGCGGCCTTCCTGCTTGGCCACATAGAGCGCTTCATCCGCCGCCTTGTAGAGTTTTTCCGCGGTGTCGTAGGTATCCAGGGAAGCGATGCCGCAACTGAATGTCGAATAGAAAGAAGTCTCCCCGGCCGGAAAAGCGATGGTGGCAAAACTTTCCAGCAGTTGCTGCAGGAGGTGGCCCGCCTCCTGGATGGCGCATGCGGGAAGCACCACGGCGAACTCCTCGCCTCCAGTGCGGCCTACCACGTCGGATTTGCGGAGCCGCTGCCTGAGAAGCCGGGCCAACGCCATCAGGACCCGGTCTCCCGCCTCGTGGCCGTAATTGTCGTTGATCTCCTTGAAGCGATCCAGGTCGATCATGGCGAAACAGACCGTTTCTTCCTGTCGCTGGGCCTGCTTGATGGCCAGTTCGAGATAATCCTTGGTCGCAGCGTAATTGAAGAGCCCGGTCATGCTGTCCCTCACCATGAAGGAACGGATGATCTTCATCCGTTCGGCAAGAACGGTCACGGTGGAGATCAGATGGTCTGGCTTGATGGGTTTGACCAGGAATTCGTCCCCTCCCATCCGTCGCGCTTCGAACTGGGCATCCGCATTGGTCTCGGCGGAGAGGAAGATGATGGGGATGCTGAAATAGGCGTCGATCTGCCGGATTGCCTTGGCCAGCTCCATACCGTTGCAATCGGGCATGTACATATCCATGAGGATAAGATCAGGCTTGAATTCAAAGAGGAGCGACAACGCCTGCAGGGGGTCGTTCAGGCTCCGGGTTTCCATCCCCGCTTCCTGAAGGACCAGGGCGGTCATCTCCGTCAGCAGGATATCGTCATCAACGATCATGATCCGGTACGGCTCGGGAGCCTCCCGTGTCGTGAGGGCATGCAGGGTGGCGCAGAGGTCGGTGATGTCTATCGGCTTGACGAAATAGGCGCTGGACCCGGCCCGCAACGCCGCGAGGCGCGAGGGGAGACTGCTCTGGGACGAAATGAAAACCGTCGGGATTTCCCGTTCCAGGTCGGCCTGCACCTCCCGGATGACGTCCGCCCCTCCGGCCGGCAGGTCGGGATAGATCAAATCCATGACAATGATGTCGGGGTGCCCGCTGCGGATCGCCGTACGGAACTGGTCCAACTCCCCGAAGGAAACCACCTCGAAGCCGAAACAGCCGATCTGGGTGGCCAGGTTCAGACGTTGGATCGGGTCATCCTCGCAGAGATAGACCACTTTGCGCTCCACCCCGTGGAAGGTTTCGGCGGCGGCGACAACCTCCAGAGCCTGCAGGTCCATCGTCTGCGACGCATCGCTCCTGGCCGCCTCCCGCTCCAGCCGGGCGACAAGCTCCGCCAACAGGGGACGCCACTCGCTCTCGGGACCGGCCTCCCCTTTTCCCGCCTTCTTTACCAGCCGCTCTCCCTCTGCGGCAAGGGTACTCAAGGCGCCCAGTCCGAAGTTGGCGCTCACCCCCCGCAGGGAGTGCAGGCAGCGATGCAACCTATCCAGCGCGTCTCTGTCCGAAGCGGCCTGGCCAAGGGCCGCATGGGCGTCCCTGATCTGGTCCAATTTCAAGGGAAGCTGGCGGATGAATGTCTCGCGGAAATTTTTCAGTTTTGTCGCAACCAAGGTTGACTTGCCGCTCATAATGCCTCTGTCTGAAAACGGCCGCTGCGGGCCGTGATGAGCGCCGAAGGATTACCCGGCGATTTGCCCCATATATTGGACCAAACAATTAGATTTAGCAAATAGTATTGTAGAAATGACGCCTGAGATCGAAGGGTATATCTGCTCTGTAATAATAGATGCCACTGCGTTTCACTATATGGTTGGTATATACAGAAAGCCCTTGCTCAGGAGGTCTCATAACAGGTCTCACTCTAGCAAGGGCTTTATATTTAGTAGCAATATTAGCTACTTATGGTACTGGCGGAAGAGGTGAGATTCGAACTCACGGTACCTTGCGATACGGCGGTTTTCAAGACCGCTGCCTTAAACCACTCGGCCACCCTTCCGGACACGTTATTTACAGCTTCTATAGCACACTCTTGCCCGAAATTCAAAGGGTATCAGGAAATCCGCTCCGCCCCGCCCATGTAGGGGCGCAACGCGGCAGGGACCAGCACCGAGCCGTCCGCCTGCTGGAAGTTCTCCAGCACGGCCACCACGGTCCGGCCCACGGCCAGGCCCGAGCCGTTGAGCGTATGGACGAACTCCGGTTTGGCCTTCTCGTCCTCGCGGAAACGGATACCGGCCCGCCGCGCCTGAAAATCGCCGAAGTTACTGCACGACGAGATCTCGCGGTAGCAGCTCTGTCCCGGCAGCCAGACCTCCAGATCGTAGGTCTTGGCGGCGGAGAAACCGATGTCGCCGCTGCACAGGGCCATCACCCGGTAGGGGAGCTCCAGCAGTTGCAGGACCTTTTCCGCGTTGGCCGTGAGTTTTTCCAGTTCGGCCGCCGACTCCGAGGGGTGGGTAAACTTGACCAGCTCCACCTTGTTGAACTGGTGCTGCCGGATCAGCCCGCGGGTATCCTTGCCGTAGGAACCGGCCTCACGTCGGAAGCAGGGGGTATAGGCGGTATAGCAGATCGGCAGGTCGGAACGCTTGAGGATCTCGCCCCGGTGGATGTTGGTCACCGGCACCTCGGCCGTGGGGATGAGGAAAAATTCCGGGTCCGCCAGTTTGAAGAGGTCTTCCTCGAACTTGGGGAGTTGGCCGGTGGCGGTCATGGAGTCGCGGTTGACCATGAAGGGGGGCAGGACCTCCGTGTAGCCGTGCTGCTCCGTATGCAGGTCGAGCATGAAGCTGGTCAGGGCGCGTTCCAGGCGCGCCCCGGCGCCCCGGTAGAGGGTGAAGCGCGCGCCGGTGATCTTGGCGGCCCGCTCGAAATCCAGGATACCCAGCCCTTCGCCGATCTCCCAGTGGGGTTTGGCCGGAAAATCGAACTGCCGCGGCTCGCCCCAGGTTCTGACCACCACGTTGTCGTTTTCCGAGCTTCCCAGGGGCGTGGACGGGTCGGGCAGGTTGGGAACGGTCATGAGGACGCCGTTCAACTCGTCATCCACCTGTTTGAGCTCCTCATCCAGCGCCTTGATCCTGTTGGACACCTCGCGCATCTCCAGGATCTTGTCCTGGACCAGGCTCTTGTCCTTGACCCTGCCGATCTCCTCGGAGACGGTATTCTTGACGGCCTTGAGCGATTCGCCCTCCCGGAGCAGAGCCCGGCGGCGTTCGTCCAGGTCACGGAAGCCATCCAGGTAGGGGGCGCCCCCCCGGGTAGCCAGACGGCGTCCGGCCTCGTCGAGGTTTTCACGGATAAATTTCATGTCAAGCATCTGAAACACCTTTATTTTTAGGGATTAAAAGTGTATTTTTTAGCACCTGCATTACGCCACGTCAATGTAAAAGAGCCGCATGAAACGGATATCCGCCCTCATCACAACAATCGCCATCCTGATCTTCACTGTGCCGCTGTATGCTCGGGGCCAAGAGATCGTGATCGGCGCCGTCGGCGACATCATGCTGGCCGGCAAGTGGGCGCCGCTCCTCAAGAAGAAGGGCTACGACCATCCCTTTGGCGGCGTGGCGGCAGTGCTGGCCGCCAGTGACATCAATCTGGCAAATCTGGAATCGCCCATCGCAAGCGCCGGGAAGGAATACACGGACAAAAAATTCCGCTTCCGGGCCGAGCCGGAGGTAGCCAGGGCCGTGCGCAAGGCCGGTTTCAACGTGGTCACCCTGGCAAACAACCATAGCATGGACTTCGGCCCCGAAGCGCTGACCGAGACCATGGCCAACCTGGAGGCAGCCGGCATCGCCTGGATCGGCGCCGGCGAGAACCTGGCCGAGGCGCACCGGGTGGCCTTTTTCACCGTCAGAGGCAAAAAGATCGCCTTCCTGGGGTACTCCCTGACCCAGCCGGTGGAGTTTTTCGCCGCGCGGCAGCGCCCCGGAACCGCGCCGGGCTATCAAGAGCTGGTTATCCCGGACATTGCCCGGGCCCGCAAGGAGGCTGATTACGTGATCGTCTCCTTTCATTGGGGCAAGGAGGGCAGCGACACGCCGCTCCCCATCCAGCGCAGCCTGGCCCACAAGGCCATCGACGCCGGGGCGGACGTGATCATCGGCCACCACCCCCACGTATTGCAAGGCATCGAGCGCTACGAAAAGGGGATCATCTTCTACAGCCTCGGCAATTTCGCCTTTGCCAGCAAGAGCGCCACGGCCGACCAGAGCGTCATCGTCCGCCTGCGCCTGGGCGATGAGCGGCGCGTAGCCGAAATAGTGCCGCTGGACGTACTCAACCGGCGGGTTGGGTTTCAGCCCCGCCCCTTGTCGGGAAAACGGGCCGAAAGCGTCATCGAACGGTTGAATTCCCTCTCGAAAGCGCTTAAAACGGAGATCAAATTTCAAAATAATTCATACGTAGTGAGCTTCTGACATGAAAATCCTGTTGACCACGCTCCACGCCAAATATTCCCACTCCTCACTGGCCCTCCCCTGCCTGGCGACATACTGCCGGGACATCCCCGGCGTCTCGACGGTTATCCGGGAGTGGACCACCAACGAACCGCGGGAACAGCTTCTGCGCCATATCATGTCCGAACAGGCGGATGTGGTGGCTTTTTCCTGCTACATCTGGAACATCGAAAAGACACTGCGCATCGCCTCCGACATCAAGAAGATCGCACCGGACACGCGCGTCGTCCTGGGCGGCCCGGAGGCCTCTTTCAACATCTTCGAGCTGATGCACGACAATCCGGCCACCGACTTCGTGATCAAAGGGGAGGGGGAAGGGGTCTTTCACCACCTGCTCACGACCCTCATCAAGCATGGCGGCAGCAACCTGCTGGAGCGCTCCCTGGGGGAGATCGACAACCTGTATTTCCGCGACGGCGACGACATCACCTCGGGGCCGCTGGGCAAACATTTCATAGAGCTGGACACCATCCCCTCCCCCTTTGCGGCAGGGCTGGCGGACCTGAAGAAACCGCTGGTCTACTACGAAACCTCCCGGGGCTGCCCCTTCACCTGCGCCTTCTGCCTCTCCTCCGCCGAGGGGCACGTCCGCTCCTTCCAGATGGAGCGCATCAAAAGCGATCTGACCCTCCTCATGGGGCACAAGGTCGCCAACATCAAACTGGTGGACCGCACCTTCAACTTCGATGCCCAGCGGGCCAACGAGATATGGGCATTCATCCTGGAGCACAACCGGGGCAGCCATTTCCACTTTGAAATATCCGCCGACCTCTTGACCGAAGACAACCTGAACCTGCTCAAGCGCGTCCCCCCCAACACGTTCCGTTTCGAGATCGGCGTCCAGTCGGCCTCGGAAACCACCCTGCTGCGGGTCGGCCGCAAGGCGAACCTGGGCCGCATCTTCGACGCCGTCCGCCGCCTGCGGGCCGAAACCGCCGTCGAGCTGCACCTGGACCTGATCGCCGGGCTGCCGGGCGAGGACTTCACCGGGTTTCTCGCCTCCCTGCGCTCCGTGGCCGACTTGAACCCGCACGTGATCCAGATCGAGCCGCTCAAGGTGCTCAAGGGTTCTGCCATGCGGGAGATCGCCAGCCGCGACGACTACCATTTTTCCGGCTTCCCCCCCTACACGATCCTGCGCAACCCCTGGCTCAACTTCAGCGATATCAGCCGCATCGAGACCATCGGGCGCCTGCTGGACCTGTTCTACAACCATGACGGTTTTGCCGCGACGTTGACGCTGCTGCGGCGCACCATCGACACCGCCTCCTTCTTCGACCGCATGGCCCGCCAGGCGGGCAACGACAATCTTTCCGGCCTCTCCACCCGCCGCGTGTACGAACTGTTCGCCCGCCTGGCGGGGCCGCTGGTGGACGACGCCACGCGGCGCCTGCTCCACGACGCCCTCTTCTTCGACTACTGCCGCCAGGAGATGCCGCTCATGGGCAAGCTCCCCTCCTTTGCCGCCGAACGCCAGGCCGAATGCTCCTGGCCCGTCCCGCGCGACCTGCCCGACCTCCCGGACCTGCCGCCGGACAGCCGGGTCAAGGCCTTCCGCTGTACCTTTTTAAAGGATTACCGATGCGAGGAGTGGAAAAACGGGGCGGTGGGGATCACCTTCGTGTACGCCTCCGGGGCAGGGCGGGGGTTGCAGGTGAGGGTGGTGTAGTAGTAGCAGGTTGTTAAAAACAGTCATCAGGCCTTCGTCCTCGAAAGCCCTTTTGTGACTGAGGCCTGCGGCCTCACCCTTCGGGCGCCTTCGCGGTCCAATTAAGCAAGCTGAATTGTGCGGCGTAGCGCTGCTACGCCTCC
>Ga0207816_1000082_pt1 | contig 25658 bp, 30 predicted proteins | sample LuqExpMetageno10_FD_187768 | JGI IMG/M metagenome (GOLD analysis project Ga0207816, IMG submission 187768) | Tropical forest soil microbial communities from Luquillo Experimental Forest, Puerto Rico - Sample 10 (SPAdes) | ecosystem: Environmental > Terrestrial > Soil > Tropical forest ... | reverse complement strand
CATATTTATTATCTCTTTTTCGTTGTTTTGTGTCAATAACAAAGTTAGTCTATGTGCAAGAAAACAGCGGCGTTATCCCTACCCGTGGGACGCTGGAAACTGGTATTTTGCAGTGTTGATTTCGGAGATTGAGAGAAGAGAGAGATGCCCCGGATAGCGGAGCCAAACGGCGGTTTCGGAAGGGGGTCAATGACGGCGCAGCCGCCGCTAGCGGGCGCGGAAGCGAGAAGCGGAACCGCAGGTGAGCATCGGAGCTGCACAAGCTCATTGACGCACGGCCGAAACTGCCACACGAAGAATGAGCCGGGGCATCAATCTCGCCCGCGCCGCCTGGCGCGATTCAGATTCGCCTTCAGCCTTTACCTGCCGCGCCGGCGCGTAGCGCCAGCCCGGCTACGGTTCGTTCATGAATCCGACACCGAAACGCCGTATATACGTGACCGGCTTGTTGCCCTGGCGCCGCAGGCGCGCACAGGGCTGGGGGCGTTGCGGGGGTATCCCCCGCTGGGATGGGTAGCGGAAAACGCGCGGTTTGTGCGCGGTTGCAGCGAGGGAAGGGGTACCCTTCCCCCTTAGATTCCGATTCTAAAGTTCTTTGTCATACATTTCGCTTTTTCTTTAACTGCATACATACACATGACGGGATTCAGAAGCGCTATGCCATAGAAACACACCGCACACCCGTTCAGCAGACAAGAGTATTTACTATGTACAGGGATCCGCGCAGCAAGAAACATTAAAATGCTGCCAACAGAGTGAGGAAGGCCCGCACATGCGAGGCCCATGGCGTAATAATCAATCATATTATCTCCAAGCGTATCAGGCTAAAGTTACTACTTCCCCAGTTTCCTCAAAAGCACGATTGCAGAATCAACGGTATGTTCTGCATACTTCTTCTGAGCGGCAGGCCTCCCCTTTTTAGCAGTCATATCGCGTTTCAAAATTTCTCGAACTATTTCCGATCTGGAAACCCCATGCGAGAGCGCATAGGTTGCATACCCTGCATCAGCTCTGCTTAGATCGGGATTCCCATTGCAGTCCCGATACCTATCACGACTATGGAACCACTCGATAGACAGCAGGCTCTTACCTGGCCGTACACTTTCATGACTATTTCGAGCAGTAGACGGTTGTACCAACGGAGAAGGTGTACACACCAAAGCCGCCGCGTTTGAAAATGCGCGATCTTTTGCTAAGCGCAATTTAGTGAAGAAAAATCGCCCATCAGGCAACCGTCTAGATTCTTTCCGATTGGAAAAGCCTGCAAGCCTTCCCGAATGATTACGTCCAGCCGCGCCGTGGTCGCCTTCACATAAGGCAGTGAGCTGCTTGGCAAAATCCGAGGCTTCATCGTCAGACAAAGTGCGTCCATGATTAAGCCAAGCCTGATAGTTGCCTACCGACGTTTCAACTACAACGCAGGGCTCATACCCGCTGGCTTCCATCCAGTCGATGCGTTCGGTTGTTAAATCGTCAATCATAGAAAAACGATTGCCCTGTGGGCATACATTAATATTGAACCCGTCCGAATTTTTCCAGCGCAAATATGAGAGCCGGTCGACAATATCCTGAACAGACAGATTCCTATAGAGGGGCGTAATCTTTCCGCCGTCAGGAAGAAATTTAATCAAGCGAAGATAAAACAAGCCTGACTCGCATCGCAAAGCTGAGAGTTGCGCGATGACATTATCCGTCATGAACTGCGGCACATCCTTACCCATAAACAAACCTGCTCAAAATAAAAATGACAGACCAGAACATCGCTTTATTATCACGTTTGAACTGTTTGGTGTCAACAGAAATAGAGTCTGAGTCTACTCTATTTCTGTTGACACCTTTTGCTCGGAATACACTATACGCCTTTACGCAAATACGCCCGCGCTGCGGTGCTAGCGGCGTCGCTACCAAGATCTGAATGGCCACCGACACCACCGCTAAATAGCGAAGACGCAATCGATGGGACCTTGAGTATCATGTAAATCGAGGTCAGAAGAAGCACTAAGCGACTCCAATAGAAAGCGGGATTCAAGAGATCCCACGAATTGAATGTTTCAGCCGCATAGATGACATACAGAATGCGGAGCAGAGCGGCTGCAACCACGGAATAGAACTGAAATCCAAGGTATGCCTTAAGCCATCCCCAAAAGAGCCAATCTGTCTTCTTAAAAATGAGCCAAGGGATAAAGATTGGACCAAGCATAGCAACTACTGCGCTCGCGATAGCTCCATAAGCAACTACTCCAGTAACGCACACCTGAAATAGCAGCATGGAGATAAAGGCCATGCCGTACATCATCAAATGCAGAAACATGCCACCACTTATGGCTAGACTCGTCAGCGTTATTTGTGGCGCTTGTAGAGTTGATACCATGTTCCCAAACAGCGTGGTCAGATCGTTAATGTTGTCTGTACCAATAGCTGTAACAAGCTCCTTTGATGTTTCATTGATTACATACCTCGGTGACAACCACGAGTCACTCCAGTAGTAATACTCAAACGACCAAACAAAGCCAATGAGTAATAGACAGTTTGCTATTCGCTCTCCGTCCAAACCTCGTCCGGACGCGGAGCGAAGAGCAATCAGCGTGCCCTCCCACGCAATATAGGCGATAAGCAGACTTGTTGTAATGGTCTGACCAATCGAATATACAGACGCAGACTTCGCATTGGTCATATCAGAGCACGCTTGAGTGACGGCGCTCAGTACGTCCACAGAAATAAGCATGTGTCCACCTCCTACTGGGTCAGCGCACTAGACAGTCCGGACATAGAGTTGCTGACAGTCGAAGATAATGTTGTCCAGTCGTCATTGGTCATCATCGTGCCGTACATCGTATCCTGAGCCTGTTGCTCATCAGCAGTGCGGCTTAGGGTATTGATTGTGGCCAGTTGGTTAGAGTCCTGCATAGCTCGGGTAAGAAGAACAAGCAGAGCATTAATCCGCTGCAGTGTAGCAAGCTCCGTATGCTCGTTCGTATCAGATGAAAAGGTTTCGGTTTCGAGAGTCTTCAGGTCTTTCTGCGCGCTTGTGGTATGGGCCTGGACATCAGTTGCCCTCTGGACCGCAGTAGGTACATAAGAACTCTTCAACGATGTATCTGTAGACAAAGCACGCAATACGTTCTGCGTGTTGGGGGTTAGCGACGAGTAGTTCGTGGGTTTCACGCTTTTGGGAGTGACGCGCGCTGAGTAGTACAAATCAAGCGTGTTTGTAGACCCCATGTTGATCAGATTGACAATGGGTTGTGCCAAAGTATACGGATCGCCATGAACAGTTTCGAGAGATTTATACGACACAAGATCTGATTCGAGCGTATTGTATAAAACCGTCGGTGCACTCATGGCAAATTCGTACGCTGAATAAACGTTATTCAGCGTACTGTGAATGTCTCTAGCCTCACCATACGTGTCGATCAATTCCTGGTAGATTTCCGAATCATAGACCTCCTGCTTGAGGTCATGAAGGTAGTGCTGATACTGATACATCAGACTTGTGTTGTTCTGCGTGGTCAGTGTCAACGTGTAGGACGTTTCGAGTGGAATCTGGTAGTCAAGAATCGGATCAGACACTTCGAGTTGGGCTTGTACTTTGGTGACGCTGCCTGCAAAGATAACAAGCAGAATTACTACTGACAGGATCCAACGTTTCATATAGAACCATCCTCTCCAAACGCGGCAAGCGCGTTAGTAAACTTGGTAAATTCTGTGATTGCGATATGCGGGCAATGCCATATCTTGGGTGAAGTAGACCTTTACCCTGTGGCCGGGCCGGATGGTGTGGGTAGACGGGATCATCATGAACTTATTCATGATGCTCGTAGCGGAAGAGGACACCTGTGAAGTAGAGCCATTAACGAAGAGCTGCCGCCCAGACGTAGATGTTGCTGAACCACCACCTTCGACTGCTGTTGCGGTTCCAGCAATGACGCCAAGCGCCATAGAAGTACCAAAGATTTGGGCGTAATGGTTGTTGACCTTATCGCGGATGCCCATTTGACCGACCTGGTCCAGACCGCTGTATTGGTCGAGGTCAATGGAATACCCATCGGGCATAATAATGCGGTGGAATGTCAGCGCCATCCGGCGCTGCTGGCCGAAGCCATCACCCCCAATACGGCGCGTTGTCCCAAAAACCTTCGAACCTTCGGGGATAAGCACCTGTTGCCGGTCGTGAGAATACAGGGGCTGGTTGACCATAACAATGACAGGACCTGCCTCGTCTCCATCGATTTGGTTGAGGAGAACAGTGTCTAAGAAATTGCCCTCATAGATGACGTAATTAGCGCCAACCGATCGATTAACGTTAATTTCAGATTCTCTCCTCTTGCGATCAGCATCTTCTCTTTCTTGCTGCGCCTGAGGCTGAGCGTTTTGAGTTGACGGACCAGATCCGCTACCGAAAGGCTGAACGCCACTCGTTACCTCAGCCAAGCGCTGTTGAAGAGAACGCCCCGCAGGCTCACCTGACGACACCTGGGCGCTTTGCGTGTATTGTGCATTGCGAGGTGTGACCATCTGCGATTGGTATTGCTGGCCTTGCTGTACCGGCTCGGCGCGATAGACCAGATTGCTTTGGAAGTGCGTATCAAACTGCAACAGCAAGAGCTTCTTGTCTATTTCCTCACGCACCATCTCGGCCATGGACGGCTTCGCTGCAGCACCGTCTCCTTGATTGAGGTGCGATGCTACTGCATTATTACTGCCCCCCTTCATCTGCGATGCACGAGAGATATTACCGTTCGCATCGTACATGGGCGAGACGCCGCCTTGCTGGGCTATTGCAAGAGCCTGTTGGGCTTGTTGCTCGTCGTATCTTTGCCGCTGATCCTCATTCATCACCTGCTGGCGAAGCTGACTTGCGGATGACGCCGGCGACGAGTCCGATGCTGCCTGGGTGGTGGACTTTGCTGCATCGTCGGACTTTTTGTGCTTGCTCTTGCCAGAATTAGAAAAAATAATTCCTGAAGCAACCACCATCATACCTACCACAATCATGATGGTCTTCACCTTTGAGGACATCAAAGGTGAAGGCTTCGTCGTGTTGTCGCGTACCTCCGTATCCTTCTGGACCCTGGGTGCGGTCGTTCGCGGCTCGCTCGTATTTTCCTCGTCAAGAATCATATGCATCCTCTCTTACGCGTAGATTTGTTGTCTGTGCAGGAATGAAATGCTTCCTATTTCTTCCGCTCGAAATCCATGCGCTTCTTTCCGATTCGCAGGTATCCCTTCTCGACGATATGGGTCACAATGTAAACGCCATTTTGATAGTCGTAAGTAATTAGATCAGGCTTGCCATCGCGGATCTCATAGACCGCAAATTTCTCCTGGTTGCGACGATCAACTTTGATATAGGTAAACTGGTCGTCGTGGTAAATCTCATCGATATAGAACGGCTTCTTATCACGGTCAAATTTGTAGTCAATAACAAGTTTCGCAGGATATGCGGATTTATAGGCCTCAATCGTATCGACCGCTTCTTTACGCGCATTGAGAGCCATCGCACGTGCAGTCTCAACCAAGTCTGCAGGAAGAAACCTTGCAGGTCCATTGGAGGATGTGAGCAAGGACTGGTCTGATGGTTGAACGATTACCTTGAGATCAATCGGAGTTGCGGACGCAGATACGTCCTTCAACACGAAGCTGTAGACCGTGCCCTTGTTTGTAATGATATTGAGGTTCGATGAGAGGCCATCTTTTGCGGGGTGAACAAATACAAAATTATGGACAATGTCAATCATCCAAAAATCTTTGTCACCTACCGCAGCATCCATAACCTCCTCAGAACTGGGAAGCACAATCAAGGTCGTGTAGCCGACACGAGCCCGGATCGTAACGATGTCTTGAATATGATATTGAACAGTACGAGTGGCTACGCCGTCGGAAACATTCTCGAACGGCTCAATCCGCTTCGGTGCAGCCGGGGCATAGGACACTGTCTGAACAGGTGGCGGAGGCATCGGTGTTGGGACGTCTGTGCGCGCAGGAGGCTCTGCAGACGTATTCTGCTTAGCCGCCTGCTGATCAAGCTGTGTCGGCAGAGATGCGGGATGTTGCAAACGAGGATCAAGCTGGACAGCTTGCGGCGCATCCGCAGGAATCGCGGGCGCAACCTGAGACTGAGCCACTGTAGGATGGCTCATGCTAAGAGATACTACTGCAGTGATGAACGCAAATCGAATATTCATTGAATCACTCCACGGTTATTGGTGAATTGGTTTAACGGGATAATCTGCGGCCAATTTCTTTATCCCCGCAGTAATTCCGTATTCGGAGAAATACTTTTTCTTCTTCGCGTTGTCCTGACCGCTGTTTGTTGCCATCCAATACGCTATGTCGTCAACGTTGAGAGTAAGTTTCTTTGCAAAGTCGAGCTGCTTAAAGACGATCTGCCCTGGAGGTGTAAGGGACTCGATCATATCGAGCACCGTATCATTCAATTTGAACGATTCTGCATACATCTTTCGATCCATGTTTGGATTGGCAAGATAGATTTGCGTCAGACAGCTAGTGGCATAGACGTTCAACATGTTCGAGCTTGCAAGCTGATATACATCTTGGGTCGCAGTGATGAGAGCCCCGTCATGCTTGCGCCAGGTTTCTAAAGCGTGTTCCAGCCTGTCAGCAATAACCGGGTTGTCAAAAAATCTCCCTGCCTCGTCACACAGAAAGATCTTTAGCGTGCCGATGTTGTCTGGCGACTCAATGACCGCGTTCATCCGATGAAAGATGTAAAAAAGGAGTACCGGAAGTGCGTCAGATTTGTCTCCGAACCCGCTGAAATTGTATGTCTGGAATCGAGAGAACGTGACAGAGTCCTCTGCGTTATCGAACAGCCATCCGTATTGCCCGCCCCGAATCCACCGGGCGAACCGTGGCTTTAGATCGCCACACAGACTTGCGAATATGCCCATCCGCCGAAATTCTTTGTCTTGGTCATACACCGCTCGAATCGCAAACCAGAGTGTCTGCTCATCTTTATCTGTCGACGTATAGTTTTCGTTGGACTCCAAAACCACCCGCATTAGGGCAAAAAGAAAATTTAGATTCGCCTCGGTTGGTTCTAGACAGAACGGGTTAATCTTGAAGTTCTTCGAATCCAACCCTACATCGATGTACGAGCCTCCGTGCATCTCTGTAATGGATCTGTATGATCCTCCTATGTCGAATATGAAGGTGAATGGCTTATATTTCTGAAAACTATTAATCAGAAAATTGCAAAAGAATGATTTGCCTGATCCGGTCATACCGAGGATCAGCGTGTGTGCAATATCTTTGGTGTGTAGATTAAGGTAGAACGGAGTGCGGTTTTCAGTTTCCAAAAGGGCAAGGTATTCTGCGTTGAGATGCTTGTTGATCTTGCTTCCACTATGAATCGTAAACAAGAATGATAGATCTGCAAGGTTGTAGCTGAAGAATAGCTTTCGGCGTAGGTTCTCGTGGGTATTACCTGGAATGATCGAAAATAGCGCGCTTTCTTTATTGACCGTTTCAGCTATTAGGGCGGAGTCAATATCTGCAAACATAGACGTCAGTTTCGCCGTCCACTCGTCAAGTTCAGACACCTTATCCGACACGAGGGTAAATGTCAGACTCAGTTCTCCTAGTACGTGGCCTTTGCCTACGTCCTTCAGCGCGGCACTTAGCTGCTCAACATCATCCTGCAGGCCTTCGTCACGGAGTTCGTCTTTCTCGCGTCTATCACCGCTGCTAAAGCTAATTCCGCCTTTGGCAACATTGCTATGAATGCGCTTACTATTAATCATCCACTTTGCCTTTGACGGTGCAAGCGCATTCCATTCAAGACACATTGCGAATGGAATATCCACTTTCAGAAGTTCTTTGAACATCAGAGGAGCTGTGCTCGAAGGTGCTTCCTTCATCACCAACTGACGAACCTTCTTACGACCGACTAGCATATAGTCGTCATAGCGCGAGACAGTCGAGTTTCCGACTTGATAATCAAGAAACCGCGTCGAATGCAGTTTCCCTTTGATCGCATGCGGCTCGAAATTTATCAGACGACGAAAGAAGGTAAATTGCTCGTCCTTGTTCAGCAATTGCGTAGAGCAATTAAGTTGCAGAACCCGCTGAATAGAATCGATTGTGCGCCTGAGGGCTGTAGCATCATCAACCAGATTCTTTTTCAGCAACTGCAGAACCTTGTCCGAGCTGAAATGGTTGAATATCTTTTTGCACCAAGCCAATGGATTATTGAACAGATTGGCAAACAGACCGACGATGTCCCTCATGAGGCTCGGCTGTGTCCGAGGGTTTTGGTACAAGATCACATAATAGATTTCGGCGTCGTATAGGTGGTCTGCCTTCGCCTCGAAGAATGCCCTCCGCTGCTTAATTGCACTATCGAGCAGCTCGTCATCATATGTAGCAAACGGGATTTCGGGATGATTATGCTTGAAAAAATACTCATAGACGTGATAATCCGGGCCAAGCGTTTTCAGCGCGCGCTCCAGCCTTTGCACTAGCTGAACTTGTTTTTGTGCTTCGATGGACTCGTAATCGATGCCATCAAGTTTCAACACGCATCCGAGCGCGCCAGACTTCGTTAGAAAGGTATTCTCATTCCAGAATCCGTACAGGTTGATCCTGGAGCACAGATCCCCGGTTTCCTTCCATGGCTTGATAATGCTCCCAATATTCAGCATCAGAGAATCTCCACGCGAGGCATACGTTCTTTCGCTGCGTCATAAACCGCTTTGCTCTGTGATGCCCGCTGCAACACTATGACGACAGCTGGATCTTTTTGAGTGATGTAGTAAGCAACAACCAGCGAAGCAATAAAGCTGACCACAGCAACGATGATGTTGTTCGTGCAGTAGTGCATCATGTAGGTAAAGCCAATGCAGTAGACAAAGAGCGTTCTCTCAATACCGAACAGCAAGAGAGGTTTATGCATTGCTTTATAGACTTGGTTACGACGGATGTTATCTGCTGAATTCGTCGGCATAAACCTCCCCTGAGTATGATCTGTTTAGCTGCCGGTCGAGAACCACGTGAGCGCATTCGCTGCGCCATTGGCGAGTGCGACGCCGATAGCAGTACCAACTGCGAGCTTCTTCGCGTGCGGTTCTCCGGTTGCGTAGGCGATACCGCAGCAAACAATGGCAGCCAAACTGCCTGTCTTTGCAACGGACCCCGTCATAAAAGTTTGAAATGAATCGGTAAACCCTTCGAGAGGATTCGCAAAGATAGCCAGGCTCGCTGCTGAGTGAACAGTAGATGCGTGTGCGGATGACGCAACACAGAGTAAGCCAACCGCCGCAACTGTTACGTATTTATACAGTCTCGGCAGTGGCACCCTCTGAGGCGATAACCAGCGCTTGACGCGCGCTTTGTGTGGCATTGAGACATGCTCCTTTAAGAGATTTTGCTGGTATAAATATACCACTACATGAACAACGCACAAGTGTGAATATAAAAACGATAATGACGATATATTTATACCATCATAATATGATATAGAAGATACAATCGCTGTAATACTACGGACGGTAATCCATGCAGAATGACAGCCTGTTCTATTTCTGCCTAGGCGAAGCGGTGCGTCATGTACGACTCGAACACGAGATGACGCAACAAGACTTGGCAGAACAAGGCATATATGTTTCACAGCTCAGTCGAATCGAGAACGGTAGACCAACAACATTGCGAACTATTATTCGGATCTCCTACGCTCTTGGTATTAAGGCGAGCGAGTTACTTCACAGGGCTGAAGATCTGTTCGCAGAAATTCAAGGTGGAAAGATATCAGGAGATGGACAATGAAGCAGATTAACTGGAAGAATGCGTTTCTTCGTGTTGAATCACTTCTTCATGGATCTGTTAGCGATGGTGTGTACGCGGAAGATCGTTTTTTGGCACGATTGCGTCAGATGCATTTATCTCCCCAGGCGCGCAGAGTTATCGTGATGGCGATGATATTTGCCGCTGGCACGATTGTTCTCCACTATGAATCTCCTAAGGAGCGCGACCCATCAAAACAGTCTTTCACGCGACGAGAAAGCGTTTCTGCAGCAACAATTCCATCATTTGGATTTGAATATCACACATCCCCTGCCGAGGATCTAGAGCGAATTGATCTTTTGCATATGTCTCAGGCGCATAGTTCTATAGATGCCATGATGCCTGAATTCACCGACATCAAGATTGCACGTCTGCTTGCTGCGAAGGCTGGCCAAGGAGTTCGGATTAGAGTGCTATGGCCCGAGTCTGCAGCTCGTGTCGATGAAACTCTTGGCAACCCTATCCTGAAAACATTGCAATCTGGACACATTGCGGTACATGTGCTGTCTGATTCGAAGACTTTCGGAATCCATGGATATGTGATCGACGGTAGCTTGGTGCGGCTTGGATCCGCAGCATGGGTTCCATCTGAAGAGATTTATGACCGTTACGATCTGGTAATCGTCGGCGGGCCTGCGGTCGGACAATTTTCCGGAGTTTTTAGTGAAAATTGGGGAAATAGTATGGATCGACAGTGAAGAGTCTCATAGTCAAGGTCTGGATTTGCTGTCAAAAGTTAGAATTCGGACCTTGACTGAAAGATATATAAGTATATCAATAATATAGCCCCCAACTCCAAGAATCGTTCAATATACACTATTTAGTGATAAAATCTGGTTGCCGGCAAACCAATACGCGAAGGGCCAATATGACTCAGAAAGCGAAACAGGCAGAGGACAGACACTTGATGCAGATCCGGCTAAATGCCGAGGTGGACCGCAGGTTCCGCAAAAGATTTGTTTCATATAAAGGTGATTTTCGAAATGGCATCGTCGAGGCGCTTGAGTCGGTTGATTTAGACAAAATGGATCTCGAAGTCCTACCGGCCACACGTTCTACAGAACGAACACGATGCTCCTCTATTTTGCTTGAAGACAAGTATTATCGGATGCTATCGCGTACTGCTGACAGGCGACACTGTACGATGAGTCTGATATTGAATGCATGCATCGTTCACTTCTTGAACCAAACAAAATAATTATTATTCAAAAAGCATAGCCCATAGCGGACTAGAAACAACCGTTCCACATGAATCATTTGTATAGGTAAGAAGCAGCATACAAAGCAAAGATGCATACAATAGCGTGAAATAAGACCAACTGCAGAATCTTGTCCGAGCTGAAATGGTTGAATATCTTTTTGCACCAAGCCAATGGATTCCGCCTCCATTAAAGTGCCCGTTCCCGTGTGAGCAAGCGGGCACTCTTCGCGTGAGAGTGGTTCAGTATATACATTGCCGTGCAATATATATACCTGTTAAAGCATACCATAGTGATCAGACTGACGTCGTAAGGATGCCTATTTCCTGCTTAAGAGGTAGGAGTGGTAGTTGTATAGACAAACTGCCTTCGTATCGAAGATCCGCTACTACGTGCTTCCAATACTCCACACTTCGCTCCGCGTAGCGAAGTTTCTTCGTAGCATCGCGCAGCTTCCCTTCAGCTTTGCGCAACCTTGTCTTAGTGTCTGACCGCGCCATGTTTTTCATCTCCCTTGACTCTCGTTCAAGAGTCGCTCGATGGCTTCCGAGTACGATAGAGCTGTTTCGTCAGGGCGCAACGGATCGTGTGCATGGACCCTGCAATATTCGATGAACCGCTCCAATAGACTTGCTTTGAGTCGAACGGACGTCGGAAACGACTGCTCCACCGGCGTTTTGATCTTTCGGGGGCGGGACGGCATGGTTGCTGGACGCGCCTCACGGCTAATGAATCCTGCCCTCATCGCCGTTTCATCACTATCGTGTGTCGTTACACTGCTTGGGTTTCTAATGCGTGGTTTTAGACCCACAAGTAGTTCAGAGCCATCATTCTTTCTGGTCTTATCGTCATCTGCTGTTAATCCGAAGTCTGCCACTACAACCTCCCATTCTGTATATCGTTCAAGATCTGCAGTAGCTCTATAACGAGATCTCTCGCGTTTTTCCTCGCTGCATCGACATTCCCTGCCTCACTTAGTTCCGCAAGGGACACTCGGTCGTTAAAGAGTGCCTTGTATGCTTGTCTCTCGGCAAGAGTCGTGACGAAACGCAATGTGTTCGTTTTGTTGATTTGAAGCTCAAGAGCTTTCTGGGAGCGTGATACTGGAGCGCCTGGCGCGGGTGTTGACGTTAGAAGCACGCGATATGGAATTCGTTCAGTGCTTTTAACTTTTTGGCGGGCCTTCTCTTCGTCCCGTACGGCCTTGATTGCTTTGGCTGCCTGTCGCACATCTAGCGAACTAGCCTTGATAGGTATTATCACGAAATCAGAGGAGAAGATTGCACGGGACACTAGGAGGCTAGCGGTTCCCTCAAGATCAATGAACACAAATTGGTGTTTAGTAGAAAGATCATCAATAAGATCAGAGATGTTACCTTCTTTAACCTTATGCACAACCTCGACTGTCGATGCTGAGTTACCTTCATTTTTCCAGTCAGTGATTGGCTCATTGGGATCGGCATCGATAATGCACACCGTGCTACCCATTTCGGCCAATGTAGTGGCCATGACTAACGTTGCTGTTGTCTTTCCTGCCCCGCCTTTCGGGTTTGCTACGGCGATGACTGGCATTTTGATCCCTCCGAGAAAAGAATACAACACACTCACAAACACATTACATTTAAATTATATAGTAATCTGTATTACATTAGAAGTACATTGTAATTGCTTTACTATGTACTTCTAATGTAATACAAAATTTTAGAAGTGCTCTCTGCGACTTCTGAGGCTTTCCAGTAGCATCCGAAGGTCGTCCCCGTCTGTGGCTGTCGTGTCCGGAACCGGATCCAGCATGGCTTGAATACTGCCAAGATCGTTCTGCATGGCCTGCGCGAGTAGATATAGGAGTTCCACTACCTCAACCGAATCGCGGCCAGAAATTAAGAGCTGGCCAGGGGAGAAGCGGATCGATGAAGGTAAATCCGCAGCCATAACCGTACGCAGTTCGGCAGGCAGAGCAAAGGTCAGCTTCCTCGATCTAGGCATAGGTCCAGCATCGACTTTGCTCTTTTGCACCGTAGCAGATAAGTCATCTGAAGCGATTGATCGAGTCAAAAACTCCAAAAGTGATTCCCTATCGATAAGATGAGTGCCGCCAACACTTTGAATGCCTCCAATGGCCTTCATCAGAGACTGAGCCGTTGCTCTACGCACTTCGAAAAGATCTTCGATATCATGCCGACTCCACATCTGAACCCTCGATCTGTCTACACGATCACGTATTTCGTGTATTCGATTCGACCAAGAAATAGGCTTTGCCATCGACTCTTTGAATCTCCTTGGCAGTTAACGTCGTATTCGACCACTTTACTACCGCATTGTTGCAAAATTCAATGGTAAACCCAGTGCAGATATAGTCGTTTTATAGTCGTATTGTGGTTGTTGACAACCACAATACAGTCGATATAAGGTTATGGTAGATTACGCGTCGTTATATCGTTCAATACGACGCCATATTAGCTAGGGAGACGCGCATGTCGCAAGGAAAGCAGCAATTTGTAGCAGCTATTGATATTGGCTATTCAGCGGTCAAAATCGCAGCAGGGACCAAGGGCAACAAGATGGACGTAAGGACTCTGCCCGCAGGCGCAGGCCCCCTCGACCTGTTGTCAAAAGGGATCTCTCAACAACAGGATGATTGCTGCGTGGTCCATATCGACAACAAGCCGTGGGCTGCAGGTGTAGAGCCCTATCGCCTACAAGGCTGGGCGCGGGCGCTCTTTGCAAACTACCCTGCAACGCCGGAGTACAAGGCCCTGTACTATGCCTCGCTGCTCGTTTGTGAGTCCGACAAAATCGACTACGTTGTAACCGGATTGCCCGTTGCTCAAGCCAAGGATCCTGAGCGTGTAGCCGAGCTACGCAAAATGATGGTAGGCAAGCATGAAATCACCCCAAAGCGAACGGTGGAAGTTGCTGAAGTGTATGTACTTCCGCAACCAGTGGGGGCATGGCTCGACTATTTGGGTCAGAACAATGCGAACGCGGCTACCCTAGAACATGCCCGCGTCTTGATTCTCGATCCTGGATTCTTTTCTTTTGATTGGGTTGTGATTGAAGAGGGCGAACTTCGCAATACCCAAACCGGCACATCGACAGCGGCAATGTCAGCGTTAATTGAAGCCGTAGACAGCGAAATCAAACTGGAGTTCGGAGGCGCTCCGGGGCGCGATAAAATCGAACGTGCCATGAGGGATGGACGAATGAGTGTAACCGTGCATGGTAAAGAGGTCGATCTGGAACCGTATGTTATTGCGGCTGCGGATGTTACAGCACCACAGGCTCTTGCGGCAATGCAGCAGAATCTGCGGACAGACGCTCGGCCTTTTGACGCGGTACTCCTAACCGGAGGCGGGGCCAATATCTATGCCCCCAGCGTCCAGAAATTGTTCCCGAAGGCGCAGCTTTTGAAATCCAAGGAAACGGTCCACGCAAATGCGCGTGGATTCTGGAGCTTTGCGCAATGAGTGGTTCTCTACGAATCTCTGTGTTTGTTGGTGATGGCGATCCTGAGCTGAAAGCGGAAATGGATAAACTGGAGAATTTGCGCCAGCGTGCCGCCCGGATGAGGATGTTGGCCAATTTAGGGCTACAGGCCCTTAAAGCTGGCCATCCATTACCATATGCTGCGCCGGTCAACATACCGGCGCAGCAAGAACCTCAGCATAGGATGGGCCTTCCAGCGGCCTCCGGTGCAGGTGCTTCGTGCGCAGATGCCTCTGACGAAGCCGCAGAGCGTCTGAGAATAAAGATGAAGAACAGTCTCGGTCAGTAAGTCTGTAGAAGCACCGGAAGGGATCTTTCATGGCAAGAAAAGCAATGACTGCGGTGACGTCGGCGTCCCTGGGGCAGGATGTGCTCAATCTGGAGCGCAGCTTAGCCACATCGTTTAGGCTTTCTCGGCAAGCCCTGATTGAATATCTTGCATCGAGAACAGCAACGAAAACCACTGTTTTGCAAGCATTCGGTCGGTACGTACGCAAAACTCAAAGGGAAGCAGGGAACGAACCTGGTCGACTCGTTGGAGGGACAATCATTCCCATCAATCTTTCCCGGCAGCTTGCCAGTCATCTCCAGGTACTCATGGCTACCGCAGACAGTAAAAATCGCAGCGAGGTTCTGCGCTTCCTGTACGCATTTTGGTCCTCGAAAGCCGGGAAATAAGGGATTTCTGGAGGGGGGGGATAATTGGCATACCTGCTGATTATTCCCAAAAATTCCACTTCCGAGAACATTCACTTCTCGGAACTTGATGAAGCGCTGAGGCGTAATCTGACAACTTGAGAGGATCACAACATTGAACACTCTGAGCTTCAAAAAACTGGTTCGTATTATCTGGAGCTGCTGCTGCTTGGTTACTCTCGCGGCCTTCATCAAGCACACCTATCCGGATATGCGAGAACTTCATCCATCCCCCTTCAACCGTGACGGCTGGGCTTCGAAAGATCCTTATCCGGCAGATGTATCTAAAGCAATAGCCCTCCTTGAAAAATATGATCCTACCCAGGCACAAATGATCGAAGAGTATCGGATGCCGATTGACGTACTGAACACTGACCAAATGGATGCAATAGGGATGTCCCATAGGCGGTTGGCAGAGACAATGCAGGATACCGGCACCATCCACATAAACGGCGTTGCCTGCCGTGATTCTGATCGAATTGCATTTGCCTTACATCACGAGCTGACTCACATTGAATACGGCACTCAGCCCTCTAGAGCCTCTACGATGACACAACTCAAACGAATTCTCTGGCGCAATGAGGAATCAGATGCGCACATGCGAACATTCGGCTTCGCGTGGCGCTACAGACACGTGAAGCCAGACGTTGCTTCGTGGGTAGCTTCTGGAGGAGAGGAGGGTATCTTGCGGCCACTTGGTATCGCCGGTGAATTAGCTACATACGCCTGGCCGCTCGGAACAATTCTCACATTAGCCACTGCGGTCATTGTGCCATGGTTGCCTTTGAAAGGCATCAGGAGGAACAGATGCAGCTCTGCGAGCAGACCTCGGTGACACTGCGGTACACTTCGACGCAGTTTTCCATCCTGCATTCCATCACCGACTGTTGGCGCTGTGGAAACACATCGCTTGTAATAGCGCTACTTGCCGCAGTTTTAGACAGAGAATACGAAGACGCCTATGACCAGAATAGTGAACAGCCGTCGGTGTTTGCGAACGTAGAGCTCCTCAATCCGGAAGCGGCGTGCATTCTGAGGACAGAATATCCGCGGTACAGGCCCGACTATTCCCAAGCTCAACGCCAGCGAGTCTATATGAATCACTGCAGTGAATGTGGCGCGAAGCTGGGAGACTTCTACCTTCACAATGAGCCAAATGCGGCATTCTGGCCGCTCGACGCAGTATCGGCAGCAGAGCTAGTTATGCGTAGAATTACCACACCCCTCGCGCTTTTAGGTGACAGAACAAGCGCTAACGGAAGAATGATTTTTGACAATGCCACCGATTATAACGAAGTGAGGAAGACATTATGATCGTCATACTTACCGAAAAACCGAGTGTTGCAAAAGATATTGCCGCTGTTGTTGGCGCAACGAAACGAATGGACGGATATTTTGAGGGAAACGATTATCGTGTTACGTATGCACTTGGACACTTGGTGAGCATCGCTGAAGCGGAAACAATGAATCCGATCTGGGCGAAGCCGTGGAACCTAGAGCAGCTCCCAATGATCCCAGACAAATGGCGCTATGCCGCCATCGGAAAAACAAAGGAACAACTTGCGATAGTGAAAAAGATTCTCACCGATGCTTCGACCAAACGTATCATATGCGCTACAGATGCAGGCCGGGAAGGGCAACTGATATTTGATCTGATCTATAAGCAAACCGGTGCCAAAGCCCCCGTACAACGTTTTTGGACGTCAAGCCTCACCACGGAGGCAATCAAAGGCGCATTACAACACTTGAAACCTGCAAGTGCTTATGCAAATCTTTCGTCAGCAGCCGCGTCAAGAGGACATGCTGATTGGATTGTAGGCCTCTCTGCTTCTCGCTTGTACAGCCTTCTCAATGCGCAAAATTGCTCCACTGGCCGCGTACAGACACCAACCTTAAATCTTATCGTTAGCCGTCAAAATGAAATTGATAAATTCGTTCCATCCGCCTTCTATGAAGTGCTGGCGACGTTTGCTCCTGGATTCGTTGCAAAATACGTTTCTTCGGAAAGAGATAATGCAACAACCAGGTTCAAGGACTATACCTCTGCGCGAACGGTTCTCAACGAAGTGGTATCTGTATCGAATGGCATTGTACATTCTGTTGTGACAACGGAGAAAAGAACAAAGCCTCCCGCACTCTTCGATCTACTAACGCTGCAGAAAGAAGCAAACAAGCGGTTTGGTTTTACAGCACAAGAGACGCTGGATATCGCACAAAGTCTGTATGAGAAATACAAGGTTCTGTCATATCCGCGCACGGAATCTCGCCATCTATCGACAGATATGTTGGGAGAATTGTCCAGCATTTTGCAAACACTGTCACAGTACATGATTCCTCAAGGACAAATTGCGCTCGACGCATATCGTGCCGGCGCCATACTCTCCAAAGCCTATGTAGACGATACGAAGCTCTCAGATCATCATGCGATTATTCCCACCTACAAGATGCCTTCAAATGATTTGCCCGAAAGAGAGCGTCTTGTTTACAACCTCGTTGCAGCACGGTTCCTCGCTATATTTCTTCCTGCAGAGGTACGTGATGATACAACCCTTTTAATTAGATTGGCGACACGGTTATTTCGCGCAACAGGTAGCGTAGTTCGTGAACCAGGGTGGACTATATTAGATCCCAAAGCGCTAGGTCGTGCAGATAAAGACGAACAGGAAGCCCCACAGGATCTCCCGGCCGTATCGAATGGTGACTGCCTTCCTAAAACTGCTGCAGAAATCAAAGAAGGGAAGACTTCAGCCCCCAAACCTTTTGATGATGCCAGTCTGCTGACAGCAATGAAGTCCGCAGGAAATCAACTTGATGACGAAGATCTCGCTGCAGTCATGAAACAAAGTGGCCTCGGCACCCCGGCAACAAGAGCCGCGATCATCGAACGGCTCATTTTTGTTGGATATGTTGAACGTAAGAAAAAGAGCCTTTATCCAACAGAAAAGGGGAAAAAATTCATCGCCCAGGTTCACCCGATGCTCAAGGACGTGGCACTCACGGCCCTGTGGGAGCAACGTCTCAAAGAAATTGAAGACGGTAACTATGATCACAGAATCTTTGAATCTGAGATCGCGCAGTTTATCTCTAAAATTGTCGCTGAGGTAAAGGCATCTCCACGAATCATCTCTTTGCCTGCTCCTGCATCTGCAAACGGCCTTGGACGGTGCCCAAAATGTAAAGTAGGCACGGTGCTACGGAACGCCAAGACAAAACATGCTGGATGTTCTCGATGGAAAAAAGATGAGAACGGAAATGCCGGATGCGACTTTTCAATATGGGGGGAACGGAATAGTAAGAAACTCACTGACAGCAACATCAAAGACCTAATCACGAAGGGCAAAACATGTGTCATTAAAGGCTTCAAGAGTAAGACAACTGGCCGAATGTTTGATGCGCGTCTCATTCTCACGGAAGATTTTAAAGTGCAGTTGAGTTTTGTGAATCTTCCGGCAAAATGAAGGGACTTATATATTTAAGTCCCTTGGACCGACAACACACACGTTCTGGTACTTGTAGAAACGGGCATCTGAAAGGAACAGATATGAACAACATCAAGGAGTCGCCGCAGGAACAAGCACGAGATATTCTCTCGTACTATTTCGGCCTACAACGCGTAGTGTTTGGTTGTCCGGATGCAATGTCGCATCTTGAATATTGTGGATGGACATGGGCCGATTGCGCAGAACTCATCCGCATTATGGGTGACGGTTGTCATAACCTATCAGAGATCGCAGGCGGCCACTGGGGGCCTGTAGGTGATACTTCCACAGAAGATGACTTGCGAACGGGGTTGGAGCATGAGTGTCGTTGGTTGTATGAACGCGTTGAAACGCTGCACATCCCTGCATCTTGGGAGCACAGTGACTTCTATGAACTCTGGAAAGCGTTCTGGAACAAAGTGTCTTCGGTTTTGAATGTCCCTGCAAAATACGGAAAGACTTTTGAGCGTTCTGAACCGCAAGAGCAGCGAGAGTTCCGTATGCGTATGGAAATGGAATGTGACGGGTGGAACTTTTCATCACCGTTCTGGGTAAGGCTCTTTTCTCCGAATGGCTACTTGGTCGTTCCGCCAAAAGATCGAGCCAAATAGCCCGGCAACAGCATCACCCATCAGAGCCAGAGATGACTTCCTTAGCCAAAAACGACCTTACAAGAGAAGAGCAAGAGAGTCTCGTTCCTAACGATCCTTTAGCACAGTACAAAGTGGGCTATTTTTGCCCAACCCCTCGAAAAGGTAAAATTGACGTCGATTACCTATCTGGACTCTCCTCATCGTCTTCTTGCATCGAACGGTGCCAGAAGTCTTCATCCTGGTAGCGCGCCGCCAGGGCTTCGATGTCGACCGGCATGGAACTGGTAGAGAAGTCGAAGTTTCCAATTAGATTGATGTCGCGCCAGGCGACTGGCGAAATACCTTTGAGGATCTTGATAGCTTTCTGGTCGCCAGCTGACAACTTCTGCTCGTACACCCGCGAAAGCAGCAGGGTGTTGTAGTAGATGATAGCGTTGGCTATCAGCCGGGAGCATTCGTTCCAGATTTGCTGTTCGGCTTCGGTCTTCACTCGAAATTTGCCGGAGTTGACGTAGGAGATCGCGCGCCGCATTCGATGGTAGGCCTCGCCGCGGTTGAGCGCCTTCTGCACGCTCTGCCGCAGGGCGGGGTCGTCGATGAAGTCAAGGATATAGATGCTTCTGCAGATGTTGTCCAGCTCCCAGAGCGCCTTCTTGGTCTGGTTTTGGCGGGCATAGGAACTCAGTTTGCGGACCACCGTCGCCTGGGTCACGTCCTTTTGTGCCAGCGACGCCAGAATACGCTGGATGTTCGGCCACTCCTTGACGATCAACGCGTCACTGGTCTTGCGGACAGGCTTGATGAGGCTATTGGCATAATGGCTTGGGTGGCGGGAGCCGACCAGGCCGCTCATCCTCTTATGCAAGTCGCGATAACGCGGCGCGAACTGGTAGCCGTCGAAATGCAGCAGGAAGAAGTTCACCTGGTTGGTGCCGTGCGTATCGGTGGAATGCCGCTCCGGCTGGATGTCGGTCGTGTTATTGTGCAGGATGTCGAAGACGAAGTGCGACTCGTGCTCGTGCGTGCCGATGATGCGCGCGTTGCACGGAACATGGTTGGCAACCAGCGTGTAGGCGCTCACGCCTTTCTTCAGTCCGAAGTATTTGCTGCCATGCCGGGCATTGATGGTGTTGATTTGGGTTTCGATGCGCTGGCCGTCGCTGCTGGAGTGCTTCAGTTCATCGATGTCGTACTGGCCGAACATAGCCAAAGCCGCCGTGGCATTGGCTATCGCATCGTTAGCGGCGTGCAGGGTTTCCGCCCGCAGGAAATTGCGCGCTGTCGTCGTGAGTGCCGAGTAGCCGAGGCCGGAGACCTCCGCCATCTTCCAAAAGCCCATGTTGGTTCCCATGGCGACCACACAGGCAAGGACATGGCGCGGGTCGGCATCCTGTTTTACGTAACGGCTCAGGACGTGGGCGAAGGCACTCAGGAAGCCGGTCTTTTCGGCTACGAATCGCAAAAGGTCGGCAATGCCGATGCCCGGCAACTGCCCGTAGAACGGGCTGTTGGTGGGTTCCTCTTCCGTGGGGTAGATCAGCGACCAGCGGCGTTTGTCGCCGGTGCCGGAAATCTTGATGTGCCGGTTGTCGCCGTTCTCGATGCGCCGATTGACGCGTTCGAACTTGGCCTCCAACTCGGCGTGGAAAGCGCCGAGTGTCTCTTCTATGGGTGCCAGTAGAACAGGAGATCCAATCTCGCGCAGCACGGCATCCTTGTCCTTCCAGCGCTCGGCGCGGATAAGGTCCTCCTCGAAGCTGCGAAACTCGTTGCTGTCCCGGACGTAGACATTGCCGGCCTCAAGGGCATTCCGCAACAGGCGATAGACCAGGAACTCGTAGCGGTCCACATCGAGTCGTTTGTCTTTGCGCTTGTCGGCCGCGGTGTGCATATAGCGCTGCATCCCCTTGGCAAAGATGCCCGTGGGGAAGTCGGCTTCTTTGGCCTGGCGAGGTGATTTTCCTTGGCGCAAGAGTTCCTGCAAAAACGTCACAGCTTCGAGCAACGGCGCATCGTCGACCAAGCCAGCGAAGTCCAGGCTCGAGAACAGATGGCGCAGATTGAGCTTGAATTTGGAGTGCAGCTTGCCGTAGTAGGCCCACTCGCATGCGGTCTTGTCGAACTCGATGTTCCGCATGTAATCGGAGACCTGAGCAAACCGTTCGGGGGCAAGCAGCGAGAACGCTTTTTGCTTGACCTGCGAGAAGGGCGTTCTATCCGCAATCGACTGGTCAAAAAACAGGTTGAGAACCTGCCCAGCCGCTTTCAGATTGGTGCTCGCTTCCGCCATGGCCTCTGAAGCCGCGATCTCGGAGGCGATCTTGGCTTGCTGTTCGTATTGATTGACGAGATGGATAAATGCCTCGACCAAGTTGTCGTTGATCTCGCGGAAGCGGTGAAAGGCAAAACACAGCAGGTACAGGTGGGCCGTCTGGGCGGCCATGCGTTGCAACTTGTAGACGGTGTAAAACTGGACCAGCGAGGCGTAGTACTTCACGCTCTCGTTGGAGAGTTCGGCGGAGGCCAGAAAGGTCTGGCCGAATTCATGTAAGTGCTGGAAAAACGCACGGCGGCCAACCTCCTGATGCAGTTCCCCATAGCTAAAATCCTTCGGCTCGTGCTTGAGCAGGCTGATCCTGTACATGCCCTCGTCAGCTTCGGTCAGCGCCTTGAGTTGCCGCTCGACTTCCGGAGTCAGCGCTCGATCAAGCAGGCCGGTCATTCGTTGGAGTTCGCCGGATACAGTCTGTCCAACCATATCCTGCAGGTACGTGTACCCTGGAGCGACAATGCGCTGATGGGCCAGATATTGCAAGGCCTCGCGCAGAATGAATATGGGCTGTGCCGACAACATCGCTACACGTTGAGCCTTGCGTTCAAGGTCTGCCTTGACGGTGGCGGTGCAGAGCCGATAGCCGAAAAGCCTGAGAATGACCTGCTGCTGCTCAAGCCGGGTTGGCTTGGAAATCGCCTTGATTTCACTCCAATCCCGCGCCGGGAAATAATCGCGAAGGATGTGTTTCAGGTCGTCTATCACGGCATCGAGCGAGTAAATAAAGAACTGCCGTTTGGCCTTGAAGTATCCAAGCTGAAGAACGAGATGGACCGCCACCGAAAGGGTAAACACGCCGTCGACCAACTCGCGTTCGGCTGAGCTCAGATCGAAGTAAAGGCGGCGGTCCTCTTCTGAAAAGCGCGGCAGACCGTAAAGATCGTCGATTTCCTGAACGGTCAAAATCGACAGACGGCGGGAGTCGGAGACCATGCACGAGCGACTTTCGGCGCGTGCAAAAAAGCACGCTATTTACACGACAGTTGGAATTTGGCGTCTATGCTGGAACCGCCCAAAGTTCCGCCGATCAACCGGCAAGCAGCTTAATGCGCTCGGCAGTGCGTCCGAATACTTCGTTTACGCGTTCCAAAGCTTTGCTCACTCGAAGAGCGTGGCGACCTTCGCCAGCACTTCCTCCATGATTGACGTTGGCAGCGTGTCCACCTTGCGGGCATGGCGCGCGGCCAAGTCGATCACTCGCGGCTGGTCACAGCGCACGACGCCGGTGGTCTTGATGCCCGTTAAGGACACGGAAAAACCCAATCGGCGGGCGAACTCGCCGCCGTTGGTAATCGGCAGGATTACAGGCAACTTGGTGGCTTCGTTGAACTCGGCAGGCGATACGATCAGAATGGGACGACTGCCGTTTTGCTCATGCCCGGCAGTCGGATCGAGAGATACAAGATAGATGTCGCCTCGCTTCATAGCAGCTCACCGCCCACGGCAGGTGCATCAACCCATTCGCGTTCGTCCGCCGTCTGCGGCTGTGAATAGTCTGATGCGGCCAGCAACTCTGCGAGCGTGTAGCGCGGCCGCGGATTGGGATTGACCACCAAGCAATCGTGATCGACGGAGAGGCCAACCGATGCGCCGGCTTGCAGATGCAATTGGTCAAGGAAGGCTGGCGGGACGATTAACATGGTCGAGCCACCGACCTTGCGGAGATTGGTTGTATGCATTGGGCACCTCCAAGGGAAAATATTATATCTAAGTATAACCGAAGGCCGTATCCGTCAGCAAGGGTCAACAGCGTGTCCGGCAAACGATCATTTTACGGCCAAGCCGGAAATTGTCCGACAATCTGCTTGATTAACAGGTTTCCGGACAATAAGATAGACGGACGGAATAACGGACAAAAGAGGTGGCCATGGCACTGATCGGCTACGCGCGGGTATCAACAGTGGAACAAGACACCGCTTTACAGACGGACGCGCTTCGCAAGGTGAGCTGCGAGCGAATCTTTGAGGACACGATTTCAGGAGCAAAAGCCGACCGACCAGGTTTGGCTGCGGCCCTGGCCTATCTGCGCGACGGGGACGTGTTGGTGGTGTGGCGGCTGGATCGGCTTGGTCGCTCGCTGCCGCATCTGATCGAAACAGTTGGCACGTTAGAAGAGCGTGGCGTCGGGTTCCAGTCGCTGACGGAAGCTATCGACACCACCACGCCGGGGGGACGGCTCATTTTTCACGTCTTCGGCGCATTAGGCCAGTTCGAGCGCGACCTGATCCGCGAGCGCACCAAGGCAGGGTTGGCCGCTGCCTCCGCTCGCGGGCGCAAAGGCGGACGCAAACCTGTTGTCACGGGAGATAAACTGCAACGAGCAAAGGACTATATCGCAAACGGATTGAATGTCCGCGAGGCCGCCGCACGGCTCAAGGTCGGCAAGACAGCACTATACGCCGTCTTGCAATCGGCGAGTGCCAGCGACTGATATTCCGTGCGATAGCCCTCTGAAAACAAACCCCTGCCCCAGCATCATGCCTTCTGGACACTACGAAAATGCCAATTTTACCTTTTCGAGGGGTTGGGCAAAAATAGCCAAGTGGCAGCCAAGCAATATATTCAGGCCGCACGGGCTGATTCTACTGTCCGCGCATACGAAGCCGACTGGAAGAATTTTTCTTCTTGGTGCGAAGAACATCAACTTGCATCGCTTCCTGCAGACCCGCATACCATCGCTCTCTATCTCTCTGCACTTGCCCAAAGTGGTCGCAAAGCCGGAACAATATCCAGACGAATTACAACTATTGGACTACTCCATAAACGCAATAGACTTGCTTCTCCCTGCGATAACATCATTGTGCGTGAAACGCTCCAAGGAATTCGACGTTCGATTGGCACTCGTCAGCGAGGTAAAGAACCGGCATCGCTGGAACTCATCAGAAAAGCTATCGCAAAAGCAGAAGGAACACTAGCTGCAAGTCGTGACCGCGCTATATTGCTAGTAGGGTTTGCCGGAGGCCTGCGTCGCTCAGAACTGGCAGCAATGCGCATCGGTGATTTGCAGTGGCATAAGAAGGGAATCACAATTTAGCCAACGGCGTACCACCGCGAGACGTGGCCCTGAACCTCAGCGTCTCCATTCCAACGCTTTACAGATGGATTCCGGCCGCCGCTCAGGCTTAACGTACTCTGCAATCCGTTTTCTGAAGCGTCCCCTCTATAGATCTGTCGCCCAATTGACAATAGTTAAGCCGGTAATATCGCTTATCTTGGCAAAGATTTTGTCTGCAGAAACCAATACCGTGTCGGTTGCGAGAGCATGAGCTGCGATCAACATATCCATGTTCGAAACCGTGATACCTTTGGCTTCAAGCACAACTCTGGTTTCGGCATAGGCCATGGCTTCATCTGTGCCCCACTGAAGAATCTGAAAGTTGGCAAGTAATCCTTCAATGGCGTCTCGTCGTGAACGGGACAGTTTATGCTTGGCCATCCCGAAACGCACTTCCGCTTCAGTTATTGCAGAAAGAAAAATTGTAGAGTCGCGATCTTGCGAAAGGCGCAGAAATTCTGTTCGTGCGGCCTGCGATACACCCGTGGCGATATAGCTAAAAGTGTTGGTATCGAGCAAATATGTAAAGGTCATTTCTGTTCCATACCTCGCCTGGACCCCTCTTCAAAAAGCTGATCAAGGGCAGGACGATGTCCTGCAGGTCGGCGATCCCGGTCCGCTTCGCCCATGAAATTCTCCGGCAGCGTGGCTGCATCGAGCGCAGCAAAAACATCGGCCAAGTTTCGAATTTCTGAGAGGATAACATCACCATTGTTGGGGTCACGACGGATAGAAACCTCCGGCGAACGAAAACGGAAGTCTACAGGGATAGTCACATGTTGACTTCGACCACTCATAAATACTCGTGCTCGTGAAGTGTTAGCCATACCAACCTCCCTACTGCTGCTATATAGCATAGCACTACAGCAGGCCAAAAGCAAGTTTCCCGTGGGACGCTGGAAGCTGGTATTTCGCGGTGTAGTTTTCGGAGATTGAGAGAAGAGAGAGATGCCCCGGATAGCGGAGCCAAACGGCGGTTTCGGAAGGGGGTCAATGACGGCGCAGCCGCCGCTAGCG
>Ga0207816_1000081_pt1 | contig 25705 bp, 28 predicted proteins | sample LuqExpMetageno10_FD_187768 | JGI IMG/M metagenome (GOLD analysis project Ga0207816, IMG submission 187768) | Tropical forest soil microbial communities from Luquillo Experimental Forest, Puerto Rico - Sample 10 (SPAdes) | ecosystem: Environmental > Terrestrial > Soil > Tropical forest ... | reverse complement strand
ATCAGACCCAAAAGCTACGGCAGGCGAGCACGGGGCCGCTGTCACGCGGCCGAAGACAGGCGCCTTTGCTTTCCCACAGGCTGTCAGCGCTCCGGCGCGAGACTCTCCCGCACTTTCACGCCCCTGGCGATGTGCACGGCGACGCATCGAACCAGCCTTGTATTTCGCACGCGAAGAAGTCCTCGGCCCAAAGGCCTCTTGGCACGCTCTCCATCTTCAAACACCGGTGATGGATGTGGGAAGCGCCTCGCGGAAGTTCAAGGCGATTAACGCTGTAACACTTATCACGATTTCTGAACGACGAGACGCAGTTGCAGCATTGAGCGGATAAGCAAGAGGCTGACCATGGAATAGAATCTGCCCTGCAGAGACCTCCAATAAAGAACCAAGCCGCAGCCATCATAGGCGCGCCGCTCGTCGAGGCCCGATGCCTATGCTGACCGATGCAATTTTTAACCGGATAGCGCGCCAGGCGCCTCGGGGTGATGCGCCTTTTGTATGGTTAGCCAGCCGACCCCTCCAGGCCGCGATAGACGAAATCGCGCGCCCGCACTTCGCCTTTGCCAGCACTGAAGAGAGCGATGCGCAGACTGAGAAAGCCGTTGAAGACATTGTGGTGATAGCCGGAGACTTCCATCTGCCAGGGATGCTGGACCCAGGTCTTGCCATCGCTGGAATAGTGGAAGGTGACGATGTTGTCCCGGTTGGTCACTTTGATGCGAATAGGATTGCCGGGCACCGGCTGGCGCATCCAGACATGTTCCTGGCCGTTGTTGTACGTGAACATCTGGCCCGAACCGAAGCCGATCCCGACATAGCCATGCTCATTGTAGAAGAGTGACAGACCACCTTGGGCTTCGCCGGTCATTTCCAGCGTGACAGAAGCTTCGTAACTGCGGTCGCCAACAATGGTGGTGAGCGGCGAGCAATCGGCCAATGCGGTCCCTTTACCTTTGATGACAAGGCTATTGGCGTCGTAACGGACACGATCCAGCTCATCGGCGGCGGGGGCATAAAAACCCCATTGCAGGCCAAGCTTGTTGGCCGAGAAATCATCCGACAGTGCGAAGCCGGCAGCGCTTTGCTTGCCGCCTTTCGGTTTGGGCAGAGGCGTAGAGAGCGTGCCGCCTTTGGAGCGCGGCCAGCCATCACTCGTCCATTCCATCGGCTCCAGCAAAGTCTGGCGGCCGAGGGTGCGAAAACCGTTCTCATAGCCGTGATAGACCATCCACCAATCGCCTGCGGGTCCTTCGACAAAGCTGGCATGGCCGCGCGACCACCAAGTCTCTGCCACCGATTGGGTGTGCACGATGGGATTGTGGGGGCAGTTCACCCAGGGGCCGTTAATGGATTTCGAACGGGCGACAATGACCATATGACTGGTCGGCGGGCCGCTGGTGCCGCCCACCGCGGCAATGAGATAGAACCATTCGCCGCGGCGCAGAATCTTCGGCCCTTCCGGCGCAAACATCTCCACCACCCAATCCTTCGGGTACTCCCAAGGCTTGTAGACATGTTCGAGCGGCCCATCGGTGGCCAAGCCGTCATCGGTCAGGCGGATGCGGCGCACACCGTTGACAAAGAGATAGCGTTTGCCGTCTTCGCCCACGGCATGGCCGGGATCGATACAGCCGGAAAGCTTCAGATCGATGGGATCACTCCACGGCCCGCGAATGTTATCGGCATGGATGACATAAATGGCGTTGCCCGCATCGCTGACACCGGGAATGTAGATGTAATAGCGGCCGTTATGCTTGACGAGATCCATGGCCCAGACCGCGCCGATGGGCTTCTTTAGCGCTGGACCGATCGGCGACCAGTTCACCAGATCCTGCGAATGCCAGATCACCACGCCGGGATAGGAAAGGAAGGAGGAAAACGTCATGTAATAATCCGTACCATCCTTGAGGATGGTGGGATCGGGATGATCGCCCGGCACGATGGGGTTGCGGTAAAAGCCGTTGCCGAGATCGGCCTTGCGCTGGCCTTCGATACCCGCACCGAACAGCTTCGCGGACGATGCTTTCGGGGCCGCTGCTTTGCGGGGCGCCGCCTCAGAGTCTGCGGGGACCAAACCACTGGCAGCCGCACCCAGCAAAGTGGCTTTCAAGGCATCACGGCGGGACGGCAAACGCATGGAGCACCCATAAAATCTGGCGCGCGAACCCTAACAGCGGCGCAGCGGGAGGCAAATGCCGCGCAAAGTCGCTTGCTTGGCTTCAGCGCTTTGGTGACGCCGAAAACACGGAGGCTGCGAAAGCGGCGGCTGTTGCAACCCTCTCCTTCACCACCGCCACCAGGAGGCGCGGATTGCGGCGCAAGACGCCGATGGCATTGGGCACGAAACCGGGGCCATAAGGCACATAAATGCGGCTGGTAACGCCCGTCTCTTTTGTCCAGACGAGCAGCGGCGCTGCGGGCATGCCGAGCAGCACTTCCACTTCGCAAGACACGTTCGCCGCCTTCAGACGGGCGATTGCTTCGCGCGCCAGCGGTGCATCATGGGTTGCGACAGCGACGTGGCGGGCGCCTTGGCAAAGCCTGCCGATCACCGCGAGAAAGCCTTCAGCGAGATCGCGCTTGGGATCGGCGGGATCAGGCCACTGGCCTTTCACCACCCGCACCGGCAGACCGCGCGCCATCGCCCAATCGGCATCGGCGAGCGAGCGCAACCAGCGGCCCGGTAAAGTGGTGCCGACTTTTTCGGGCGGCAGAATGGCGAGCAAAGCTTCGGCGAAAGCATTGGACGGCGCCACCGCCTCCGGCCCATGCGAATCGCAATGCAGGCGGAGATTTTTCTCCGCTGCCGCGCGGGCGATGGTCTGCGCAGACTCTGCCGAGAAACCCAGCGCGGGCGGCTTAAGGGAGACATAGCCGTCAAAGGCTTCATTACCGAGCGCCACCACAGCTTCGAGCCCTATGCGGGCACATTCGGCTGGGCTTTGATGGCCAGTGTCCCAATAACCCAGCGTAGCGGGATGGCCTTCCGCAGCAAGACGGCAAGCGACCGATAACGCCTCTTCGACGGTCTCGCCGCCGATATAAGAGCCTGCCGCTTTCCTCACGACCGGCATGAGCACCGCCGAGCCTTTGGCGATCAAAAGCAGCTTGGCGCGGCCGAGCAGCGATTGTCCGGCAGAGCTTTCGGGCGGCGCGGTAAGAAAGGCGTCCCGAGACATGATCAGCCTCCCGCTAGCGGCTTGCTCGTGACCAGCGGCCGCGTGCCGCGTTTCATGGCCCGCACTGCCGCAAACAATTTCGGGCTGACGGCATGCAGCGTGGTTTTGGTGAACTGCACCAGGGCGCGCGAAAGCGGCGGACGGCCGGCATCGCCTAACAGCCGGGCATGGGTGGCGTAGATCAGCTTGTAGTCTTCGGCACCTTCGGAGAAATCGAATTCGCGATGGCCGCGGCGGAAACTCTCTTCCAGCATATGGGAGAGAAGCTGATGCCCGGCGGAATATTTCTTGAAGGCCGGATCATAGGTGAAGACCCAACCTGACCAGACGCCTTCATGAATGAAGCCGATCCAAACGGAGACCAGACGCCCGCCGGCGCGCAAAGTGGAGGTGACCAGCACGCCGCGGGCGCGCAAAGCGTCGAGGAACTCCGTTGTTTGCGGCACGGAGAAGAAATCGAAATGGCCGGTGGCGCGGAGCTGTTCGCTTTTCCACTGCTTGGTCAGCGGCAGGACATCATCAGCCGTATCGTCCAGGGTGAAGACGAGTTCGCCGTGATTGCTGGCCAGGCTGCGGCTGCGGCGCTCGCGATCCTTAATCAGGCCTTTGTGGCGGGACAGCAGCCACTGTTTGTAAGTCTCGAAACTGGCAAAGCCAGACCAATCCACAAAAGGCGCAAGATCCAAAGGGGCGCCGGGTTGGGTTTCGCCACAAGGAATGATGCCTCGCACCACCTGACGGGCATAGCCGGTTTTGCGCAGCGGGCCTTCGATCTCACTGGCGGCGAGCGGCTGATGCACATCGAGGAACTGCAGCCTGGTGACGGGACGGCCATCGACCAGCAGCAGGCGCAACACCGCATCGCCACAAACAACATTCCCGATCGCGGTCGCGCGGCCGTTGAAATAGACCTCCGCCGCCGCTTCGAGATAAGCCGGTGATGCGTAGAAATTCATCCGTCCAGGCGCCCCACTTCGCCACCATGAAGTGTGCGGGACGAGCCTGCGAGCCGCCATGGTTTCGCAGCATTAGGGTGAAGGAAGCGTTAGTGTTAGCGAATTGGAAACAGGTGTGAACAAACTCACACCAGCTCAGCCTGCCAGCCGATCCAGCTCGAGCGTGAAGGTCTCGCCGAAATAATAAGCGAGTTCGGGGCGCACAGCCTCGTAAAGCGTGGGGCCATCACCGGCGCAGATCAGCGTGCCATCGAGAATTTCCGCCGCCGGGACCAGGGCGCCTTGTTCAAAGGTGAGCGGGAAGAGAATGCTGACCAGCGGTTTGTAGAGGTGATAATCGAGACCATTGGCGAGGCAATCGGCATGGATGCGGCAGCCGCGGCCGTTCTTCTCCGCGAAAACGCATTTGCCGTCGCGGACTTGCGTGCGGGCATGGGCGCCGGAGGGAAATTCGGGATCGTGGATGAGCTCGGGCGTGAACCACTCCTGCGGCGGCACGCCGATGGTGCTGGCAAAGGACGGCCCCAGCGTACGCAAGGTTTCCATATTCGCCCAATCGATATCGACACCGTGATCGCAGCATTGGTCGTTGCAGAAATTGCAATCGAGGCAGCGGGCGAAATAGCGGTGGGTGAAAATGCGCGGATCGACGGTGGTGATCGCGGGCGCCCCGAAGAGAGACGGGAACTCGCGGCTGAGGGCGATCATCGCACCGCCTCGAGCACCAGCCCTTCGATCAGATCGGCGTAGGAGAGGCCCGCCTGCTTGGCAGCGGCGACAATGCCCGCATCCGGCGCGATGCCAGGATTGGGATTGATCTCCAGTATTTGCGGCTGACCTTCTTCGTCAACGCGAAAATCGACCCGGGCGGCACCGCGGCAGTGGAACAACCCCCAAGTCTCTTCACAGAGGATGCGCAACTGCCGCGCTAAGGCCGGTTCGCTCTGCTCGACACCGAAGACGCGCACGGTCTGCAGCGAAGCAAAAGAGGTCTCGTCCCATTTGGCCTCATACCCGACGATGCGCGGACGGGCAGCGGGCCAGGCTTCGAAAGTCATCTCGGCCATCGGCAAGACGTGCGGCGCGCCATCTTTCTCGATGATGGTGATGTTGAATTCGCGGCCATCGACAAAGCGCTCGGCAAACCAGACCCCGCCATGCTGTGCGACACAAGCTTCAGCACGGGCGCGAACATCTGCGGCTTCGACAACAGCGCCATCATCAAGACCGAGCGAGGCATCTTCATCGGCGCATTTGACGATCCAGCGGCCCGGCGCGAGGCCATCCCAAGCGGGCGGCTCGGACCAATCCGGGGTAGGCAGGCCCATGGAACGCAACATCTGTTTGCTGCGCGGCTTGTCGGAAGTGAGGATCAGCGCGTCCGGACCGGTGCCGGTGTAACGCATGCCGATCTGTTCCAGAAGACGCGGCGCCATATGGGCGAGACGGCCTTTGCCGTCGATGCCTTCCACCAGATTGAACACCACATCAGGCTGCTTCTGAGAGAGAAAGGCGCGCAGACGGGTGGGAAAGAATGGCGCCATCAGGGTTTCGTGGCCGCGTGTGGTAAGCGCTTCGGCCACCGCACGAGCGGCAATCAAAGTGTCCTGGTCTTCCGGCGGAGCGCCGGGCGGCACATCGGAATGCAGCACCAGGACTTTCATCGCCGCTCCAGCTCCGGATAACGTTTGAAGAACGACGCCATGATGCGGCCGATGAGCTCCGTGTAGGTGATGCCAGCGAAGCCCGCGATCAAGCAAAGATCCGAATGCTCCGGCCTGAGACCGGCGAGTGGATTGACCTCGATGAAATGCGGTGTTCCGGCGGCATCGCAACGAATATCGACCCGGCCGCCATCACGGCAGCGCAGCGCCTGCCAAGCCTCCAAAGCCACAGCGCCACAGGCAGCGGCCTCGGCAGGGGGAGCAGGTTCGATAGCCAGCTTGTCTTCCCAGGCCTCTTGCTTGTTCTCATAGCCGTAGCCCGCGCCGACATAACCAGCGAGCGGCACAATCTCGGTGACGCCCAACACATCCGCGTCGCTACCGGTGCCGATGATACCGACGGTGAACTCGCGGCCTGAGAGGAAGGTCTCCACCAGCACCGGCTGGCGGAAGCGGTTCAGCAGATCTGCAGCGACGCTCTCAAGTTCGGCCGCATCCTTCACTTTGGAATTGCGGTCCACTCCTTTGCCGGAGCCTTCCGCCACCGGTTTCAAGAACAGCGGAAAAGGCAGATCGATCTTGCGGACATCGGAAAGGGTTTCGATCACGGCAAAATCGGGCGTCGGCACGCCGGCATCGCGCACCACGCGCTTGCACATGGCTTTGTCGAGCGATAGCGCGAGGGTCAGCGGATCGGAGAAGACATAAGGGATGTCATAAGCTTCGAGCAGGGCGGGAACCTGCGCCTCGCGGCTGACGCCCTTCACCCCTTCGCAAAAATTGAAAACCGCATCCCAGCGCTCGCCCGCCACCAGCTTTTCGGCCAAGGCTTTGACATTGCCGATGCGAACGGGCGCCAAGCCAAGCTCTGCCAAAGCGGCGGCGATAGCATCGATGGTAACGATGGAGTCGAATTCGGCGGCCTCTTCTTCGCTCCAGCCTTGGGCGAGATAGTCGTCTTTCAGGTCGCAGGTGATGCCGATGCGCAAATCTACCGCCCCACCACGCCACCGGGATCTGGGTAGCGGTACACCTTGCCTTCGAAATTCCGCAGCAACAGATCATCGCCATCGCGCCCGACGATGGGATCAGGCGCAAGCTGGATCTTGCCGCCGCCATTGGGCGCATCGATGGCAAAGATCGGCGTGGCATAGCCTGTGGTGTGACCGCGCAAGGCCGCGATGATCTCCAGCCCTTTCTCAACATTGGTGCGGAAATGGGCCGAGCCGCGGATCGGGTCACACATATAGAGGTAATACGGCTTCACGCGGTTCTTCAGCAGACCTTGCATCAGCGGCACCATCACTGCCGGATCATCATTGATGTCTTTCAACACCACAGTCTGCGAGCCGAGCGGAATGCCGGCATCGGCGAGACGGCCCAAGGATTCATGGGTCTCTGCCGTCAACTCCTTGGGATGGGTGACGTGCAGGCTCATAAACAGCGGATGATGCTTTTTCAGCATCTTGGCGAAGTCCTTGGTGATGCGCTGCGGCAGCACCATCGGGATCTTGGTGCCGATGCGCAGGAATTCGATGTGCTTCATCGCCCTGAGGCGACCCAGCAGCCAATCGAGCTTGTCATCACCGATGGTGAGCGGATCGCCGCCAGAGAGCAGCACATCGCGCACCTCGGTATGGGCTTCGAGATAGGCGAGCGCCTTTTCCCATTGGCTGACGGAGAACTGGTATTCGCCGCCGGGATTGCCGACCACGCGGGCCCGGGTGCAATAGCGGCAATAGGTCGAGCAGGTGCCGGTAGTCAAAAACAACACCCGGTCGGGATAGCGATGAACGATGCCCGGAACCGGCGTGTCGTGGTCCTCGCCCAAGGGGTCTTCGCCCTCGCCCGGGCTCCAGAGATATTCCGCACCGGTCATCACATGGGTGCGGCGCAAGGGCTCGCTGGAATCATCGAGCCCCATCAGGCTGGCGTAATACGGCGTGATGCCGACCGGCAGGGCTCCCGTATGGCGCTCCGCGGCAGCGCGCTCGTCCTCAGAGAGGATGAAGATGCGGGAGAGTTCGGAGAGGGAGCGGATGCGGGCTCGCATCTGCCAGCGCCAATCATTCCATTCTACGGACGATGTGCCCGGAAAGAACCGGCGGTAAAACGATCTTGTATCGGCGTTTACGGGAAAGCGAAGGATAGCCCGAGCGGGCTTGGGTGAGGCAAGCGTGTCAGGAGATGCTGGCGGGCCTGACTTCGATACCGGCCGCAACGGAGGCTTCAGCTCGCGCCTCCGCAATGCTGGGAGACTCATCGACGTCTCTTGACGTGTTGCGACCCGGGCGAAAGCCCCAGTGGCTTGCCATCACCAGGCACAACGAACCTGATGATGATTAGTGGCTTCCAGCGGTCCGTCAAGAGAAAGCGCACTGGCGCGACGGCGGCGCGCAACATTTCGCGGTGAAGGCCATCCGCTCACAGAGCACATGTCGTAGAGTTCATCTCATTCCGCAGGCGGGGGCGGCGTCTCGGTCAGCGGCGCGACGCGATAAATGCGGATATGAACCTTGCGGCCTCGCGAATAGTTGAAGCCATCGAGGGCTCCCACCTCCACAGCCTGAGCTTCGAGTTCGCCAAGGCGGGTTTTGAAAGCATTGCCTTCGCGATCTTCCACCAGGGCAAGTCCGCCTTGCGCCGCCCCGGCTTCCGCCGCGCCACGCCCATCGGTCTGACGGGTTTCGGTGCCAAGCAAAAAAACGAGGCTCGGTTCCAGATAGCCCGCCAGCGCCGGAGGGGGATCGGAAGGGCGCGACAGCGTGTGGACCTGTGCAGCCGCGCGCGGACTGACCCAAAGCTGCGACAAATCCGGGCCGACAAAACCGGTGAGCACCGGATAAAGCGCCAGAGGCGCCGCCAGCGCGAAAAGAGCCGCGGGAATTGTGGCTTCGCTCAAATAACGGTGCAGCGCCAGAACCGTCAGAATTACAAACAAAAGCGCAGGAATGGCGAGGAGATAAAGCGGCCCCGAACCATATTTCACCGGCAGGAAAACGAGCCCCGCCACCAGCGCCAAAGCGGCTAGGGCAAATTGCAACGGAGCGGCATAGATCGCCACCTTGCCCCAGAAGCCATCGACAGCACGCGGTTCGGCCGCCCATAAGCCCGCCATCATGGCCAGCGCCGGATAGGTCGGCAGGACATAATGGGGCAGCTTGGTGGGAACGAGCTCGAAAGCCACCCAGGTTGCCGCCCAAACCAGGAGAAAACGGAAGACAGGCTCGTTGCGGCGGAAGATCGCCACGGCGAGGCCGGGCAGCAGGAACAGCACCGCCGGCCAGAAGCTCGGTGTCAGAGCGATCAAGAAATAGCCGGGAGGAGCCCCATGGCTCTCCTGCCCGCCTTGCAGCTTGGTGGCGAAGTCCTGGCCAAGAGACTGCTGGAAAAACTGCCAATGGCTCTTGAAGCCGATGGCCAGAATCCAAGGGGCGACGATCAGCAGGACAAGGCCAATACCCAAAAACGGGACAGTAGCTTTCAGCCAGCGGATGTCACGCTCCCACAAGGACAGCAGAACAATAGTGAGGCCGGTAACGGCGAGAATAACCGGCCCTTTCACCAAGACGGCAATGCCGAACGCGGCCCAACCCGCCAAGACGACGCCCCGGGGTACCGCTTGCCCCATGCCTTTGGCGGCCAGATAGACCCGCATCAAAATCGCTTGGGCCCCCAGAATGGCCGCCAGCAAGACCGCATCCGTGGTGGCAATGGTGGCTTCGGCGGTGAGGAGCAGCGTCCCTCCCAAAAAGGCGGCAGAAAAGAAGGCCACTTCCACCCCAGCGAAAGCCCGCGCACACCAGAAGGTGAGAAAGACCGCGATCAACGCCCCGAACAGCGACGGCAGGCGATAGGTCCAGATCTGGGTGCGTTCCCCGAAACCGGTGATGGCGGTAGAGGCCGATTGCAGCCAGTAGATGCCCACCGGCTTCTTGTAACGCGGCACATGGCCGAAACGGATATCGACAATGTCGCCGGTCTCCAGCATCTGTTTGGAGGCTTGGGCAAAGCGGCTCTCGTCCCGGTCGAGCGGCGGCAAGCTGAAGACGCCCGGCGTCCACAGGATGAGGCAGAAGAGGAACAGGACCAGCCGGGGTCTTGCCGTCACAAAGCCGAGAAGCCGGTCTGCCGTCATCTGGAATGCCTCTTGTATGTCAAAGCCCGGATTAGCGCATTTTCGGGAAAACGGCAGGTCCCATGGGTCATTGCGGCACGCCTCGCGCCTTCTGTAGCCTGTTTCCCGCTGGCATAGCCTTGTATAAGGCCCGCGCCAGACCGATCCCGAAAGGGAATCCGGCGGCAGAACTATACCAAGAGCATGACGCCTTCGAACGGAATCTCGGAATGGCTGTGAAATTGTCGGTGGTGGTGCCCGTGAAGGATGAGGCCGAGAATATCGGCCCGCTGGCGCGCGAAATCGCCACGGCTGCCGCCGGCCAAGGGGAATACGAGATCATTTTTGTCGACGACGGTTCCCGTGACGGCACGGCCAGGGTGCTCTTAGAGCTCAAGGCCGAAATGCCGGAGCTTCGGGTCATCAGCCACGCCAGCAATCTCGGCCAGAGCCGGGCGGTGCGTACCGGCGTGAAGGCCGCTCGCGGCGATTTGATCGTGACCCTGGACGGTGACGGCCAAAACGATCCTGCCGACATCCCCAAGCTGGTGGCGCCGTTCGCAGAGGCCGATGAGAGCTTGGCACTGGTCGGCGGCGTGCGGGCTAAGCGCAAAGACACCTTTTCGCGGCGGCTAGCCTCGCGGCTGGCCAATCGCATCCGCCAGAGCCTGCTGAACGACGGCGCCGAGGATTCCGGCTGCGGCCTGAAAGCCTTCCGGCGCGAGGCCTTCCTGAACGTGCCCTATTTCGATCACCTGCACCGCTTCCTCATCACCATGATGATCCGTGAAGGCTATCGCGTGGCCTTCGTGCCGGTGAACCACCGCCCGCGGCTGCACGGCCAATCCAAATACACCAATTTCCACCGCATGCTGGTGGGCATCGACGACCTCATGGGCGTGCGCTGGCTGCAGCGCCGCATGCGCCACAAGACCGAGGCAAAGGAACTGTAATGCTGGATCATTTCTCGACCTGGCTCACCGCCAATCACACCAATTGCACAACCTCCGACACGCTGTGGTTTCTGGTCGGCATGTTCGGGCAACTGTTCTTTGCCTCGCGCTTTTTCGTGCAACTGTTCTACAGCGAGCGCGCCAAGAAGAGCGTTGTGCCGGTGGCGTTCTGGTACATCTCCATTGGCGGCGGCTTGATCACGCTGGTCTATTCGGTCCGGCTGGGCCAGATGGGCCTGCCCTTTTTCATCGGGCAGGTCGGCGGTTTGGTGGTCTACGTGCGGAATTTGATGCTCATTTACAAGGACAAGGCCCGGTCGCGCGCAGGGGCTGAGTAAGCTTCCGGCGTCACGGCTTCGCGATTGACAATGTTAACCGCCCTGCCGACACTCCCCGCCACGGGTTATGCGGGGAGGACATCATGGCCGAAGGCGAAAAAGCTCATATCGATTTGCATGCCGGAACAAGCGGCGGCTGGCACCGCTATGTGCCTTATTTTCTGATCGTGCTTGTGCTTTATCTGTTGGGCGCAGCCATCAAGGATCCGCGCGCGCCGTTCATCACCGCCGGAACCTATCAACTCTCCTGGCTGGAAATCCTTCTGATCGTAGCGACGGTGGTATCCCTGCTGGAGCAGATGAAGGTTTCCCATCCCGGCATCGACAACACGCTGGAAGCGCTCTTGATGGTCGGCATGGGGGTGTTGCAGCTGGTGCTCTATGTGCTTGGCGCGGCCAAGGTCGGCATCTTCCAGATCTTCAACAACACCCAGTTCCTGGAACTGACCTTCATCAGCCTGGCAGCGGCCGTGGTGGCTGTGCTGATCAATGCCCGCACCCTGCGGCGCACGATCGGGGTCGGCGACAATTAACGACTGCGCCTGGTCCTGGGGACACCCCCAGACCAGGTCCTTTTCGCCTATCTGATATTTTGCTGGCCCCGTGACCATCCGGGGCCAGCTGGTGACTTGCTTTATCGAAGAAATGCGATAAACCCCTGCCCCCGGACCGGACTTGGCGGCATCCCCGCAGGTCCATTCCAATGCGGACAGGTGGCCGAGCGGTTGAAGGCGCACGCCTGGAAAGTGTGTAAACGTTAATAGCGTTTCGCGGGTTCGAATCCCGCCCTGTCCGCCATCAACTCTTATAACATGTTGAATTTATTTGAACTTTTTGGAGCGCTAGAGGCCGGTCCCATTTGGGGCCCCATTTTTCGGAGAAGCTCCTGAACCCAGATCGCCTTTGCCCCTTCATACTTTTAGAACATCGGCGTCATTAGGAATCGGAATGGGGTCCCCTTTGGCCATTGGCTTTCTCAGACCTTCTTGCCAGCCTGAGGTGCTACGGGTTGCCCGCCCCCAGATGCAGGACGCCCTAATGAAACGCTGCGCCTTCGAGGTCTATATCGAAACTCGGCTCGGCCCGACACTTTCGGGGGGTGACGTGGTTATTATGGACAATCTGTCGCCCCGCAAAGGACCGCGTGTGCCCATGATCACTCAGGATCGCGGGACCCGGCCGCCCTTCCTGCCGGCATACGCTCCGGATTTCAATCCAATCGAGCAGGTGATCGGCAACATCTGCGATCTCTTCACGCCTGGCAAATGCTGGAACTTCTTCCGGCACGACGGTCACGCAGCCGAATTCACATGAAGCTACGGCGCTCTAGCCCTTTGGCAACGGAGGCAATACGCCAGCACGGCCACCATCACGAAATCTCCTCCACAACCAGAGTGGCACGCGCAAGAAGGGATATGCAAAGTAAAGAGCACGAGGGAGGGGAAAACGAAGAATGTCGTGAAACGCAATTGAGAAAAAACGGCATTGTTCCCAAATATAACGCCAGGTTCTGCACAGCAAAAAATGATAGAGGATGATGCGGCAGTTCGTGACCGGGCGGTCCCTGAGCTCAGCGACTTCGTTCTGTCCAGTCATAGTGTCCAGGGAAAATGCCACCAGGCGCCGCACTCGTGAATGGTCATGGGGACACGTCGCAATGATTTCTGGAAGCTCGCGATCGAGCAGATCCTCGCATAAGTGCAGTCCCAGTTTGGCGCATAAGTCCGGTCCATGCACTACAGCGCTGCGGTAAAGCCGTTCAATTTCCACCAGAGATTTACTTGAGAGGAATGCGTTGAGGTCAGCAAGCCATTTGAGCCGCGACCAAGCATGAATTGCGCCGTGCACGCAGAGATACTTGAAGAGGCATTCGTCTGCCAAGGTGCGGATGCTCCAGCCAGCAGACAAAGCAACCATTTGAGTCTCTGAATAAGCATTAATATCTCGCAGCAGAACCGGGTTGTACGCAAGGGCCCAGTGTAGTTCCACCTGGACGCCTGTAGTGCGATGAATGAGCACCGCCTCCATAGTGTGGCGAACCATAGCCTCACGCTGCGCTTGGTCGAGAGCAGCAGCTGGAAGCCAAAGCATGTAATCGCGTTCTTCCAGCAATCTGAGCGCCTGCAGGGCAAGACCTGGCGGGACGCAAAAGTCGATATCCTTACCGTGCTTGAGCGACAGGGTGCCATAAGCAAGCAACGACAAGCTTACGCCTTTAAAGAAGAACACCGGTATGCCAGCATTATCGAAGGCCTCTTGAAGCCGGATGGTCTCGGCTGCCAACAGCAAGTTTTGGCGGGTTATGGCGTTCGCCGATTCACGAAGATCACGGATCACCTCAACGGGAACGGAAGTTTCGGAATTGGTAAGTGCATGATACGCCAATCCCGCAATGCGGTGGCGTCTGACAACGCGCATGTAACGGTCCCAGTCGGCGACACGGGTCACTGCTGCGCCGATACATTCGCGCTGCAATTCGGTCGCGGGCCAACGACAACATGCAAGAGCGAGGGAAAACTCTGCCGAGAACGTTTCTGACATTATAATTTCCCGAAGTCGAAGTTTTATCGGTACGCACACCCGTTCTGATCGCGGCATTTGGTAAAGTTGAGCGTGAACTGCTCGGGTCTAATTGTCCAGACTTGGCAGGTGCATCACATGCCATCTCGGCGACAGAGCCTGCCGCGGGATGCCCATCGACGATCAGCGTCAATCAGGAAATAGAGTTTGTCTCGCGAGATCTCGATATCTGGGCCTATGCGAAGGGTGTAACGCTCGACTTCTCGCGGCGGAGTAAACCAAAGGACAATGCTTATATTGAGCATTTGGACGGTAAGTTCGCGTTAAACGCCTGAACGCCCACTGGTTCACCAGCCTCTCAGCCCGCGATATGTGGAGTCGGAACCGCCTACATTGGAGAGGGGAAATTCTGCGAGTACAGCGAAATGAGATACATCCTCACCGCCGATAACAACCCTACCTCTATCACACACCCAGACATGGGCCGCAAGGCGGCGATCTCCGTTCTCAGCCACTCCATAATATAGAACCGACGGGATACCACGGCGACGAAGCATGACATGTGTCGCCAATCCTTGTTGGAAGCAAACGGCGCGGAATGGAGCTCGCCGCGCGCAAGCTTGGATGGCCCAGCCGATCCGGCTCGTGAGAGCATTTCTAGTTGTTTTCCGCAGAACAAGCGCCGGTCGGATTCGTCCGGCAATCTGTGCGATCCTGCGAAACGGCAAAATCGCGATGAGAATTCGCGCGCACACCAATAGCAGCATGGCTTCGCACAACAGCGCCCGATCAGGACAGCTCGTACTCCTCCAGCGCTGAAGAAATCTCCGCATGTTGTCGCCTCTCAAATGTATGATGGCGCATGAGTGCAGGCTGGTGCAAACATCTTTGCGCTGGACAGCCATATAGCATCCGCGCGGAGGTATCTCTTAGCAAGCCGGGGTGTTTTGAGGTTGCCATTCCATCAAGATGTAAGGACCTTCGTTGTGGACACCCTTAAATCCCAATCGCCGATAGAGCCTCAGTGCCGGATTAAACTGCTCGACATGGATACTGACGGTTTTTTTTGCGCCAGCAGCTTCGGCTTGAACCGCTTTTAGCAAAACAGTGCCGAAGCCCCGATTGCGGGCCACAGGCAAAAGAGAAATATCGACAATACGGAGATCTGTCTTACCACGGAACAGATATAGTCGGCCAATAGCTTGACCGTCCGTTTCGATAATGGAGAATTCCGCATCGTAATAAGCTGCCGCGTAGTGGCGTGTTTGAAGACGGAACTGATCAAGGAGGAATCCCTGTTTGGCCTCATCGGGCCAACCAGACTGTTCTAATTCCGCCCAACGGACAGAAAAATATAAGCTCGCCAAGAAGGCCGTATCGTCCTCTGTTTGCGGACGAAGACACAGACCGGTTTGCGCTATGGCCTCAGAAATAAAGGCAGGCGCGCCTACGTGCACCACTTGAGGCATGGATATCCTATTGACGGATTGGGTATTCTCCGATGACACAAATACAAAAATTCATCGTCAGAACCGGTTGGCGATTCTCGTGAGAGAGGCCCAGCCCCACTCCCCCAATTGACAGAGGGGTAAGCGTGCTGTTTGGCGTAGTCGTCGAACCAACGAGGAAGTTTTTGCAAAGGTTGGTGCCGTTTCCAGAAAAAAGGCGCGTCAACGAGCTGGTTGCTGCGACCGGCGCAGACGTAGTTGTAGATTGAGCGGCATTCAGCATCTTCATGTTGTGCGTGTGGGCTGCCATCTCGGAGTATCGCAACGCTACACTTTCAACTCCTCCTACCGCTTGGCCCATCGTCCTTGGTGTAAGACCCGGTCCGCTACCCGTTCCCATCGGCACGCGCCCCATGAGGTTCGGCAAATTGAAATTTGTCCCATCACCACCATATATTGCACCGATCACGCCATAGAGGGCCTGCTGTTGTCTAATTGGAATAGACGAGCCGTCGCAGGTCAGCCATCCATAGGGCGGGAAGTTCCATGGAAAAACGCGAATTTCACCGATAAAGGCATCCATTGTCATTCCCCTTCAAGACTATTGTCAGGACCGCGATGGAAAAATGCCGACGGTGGCAATGATGAAATTGATTACCGTCGAGGGCATCACGTTGAAATGCTGCGCATTTCCACCCTCATTGGAGATGGTGTCGGGGTCTAGGGTGTAGACCGGTATCGCTGTGGCGTAAGGAGCATATATCGTCGGTGTATAATTACCGGCCGATGCATATGCGACTTTGGCAAAGCCAAGTGCAGGCCCAGGCACGGTCGCTGTCGCATCGTCCGCCGACGCATAGAACGGGTGAGTGTGCGGCGGGAGGTTCGCCGGCTGAAGAGCAACCTGTTCGGTTCCTTCTTTCGCGCCTAGTGTGCGGGAGGACAAGCCAGTGCCTTGCCCCTGGCCGACGGGAACTCGGCCACGCAGGTCCGGCACGCCAAAAGTTGTTCTGCCATCTCCGCCCCAGGTTGTTCCCAGCAAACTATATAAGGCATTGTAGGTCGTAATGCTGAGCAGCGAACCGTCGCAAAGCTGCCAATCGATGGGGGCGAAATTGCCACCAAACATCCGAATTTCACCTAAGTACGGAGTCATCTGAATCTCCAGGCGTGTGAGGAACCTCGAGGCCTAATCGCGCGTCGGGAAAATCCCGGATAACGCAATGCAGTAATTCACCACAGCGAAAGGCTGCATATTGTTGTGCCCAGCACCCTCACCTGCGGTGGCGAGAGTCATGGGGTGCAAAACGATTTGATGGGTTGGTGCGCCATACACATTGGGGACGAGCGGCGGCGTAGACGTATCACCCGTAATCGCAGCCAGATCATCCCCTTCCGGCAAAGGTTTGACACCCGGATTGGTGCTTGCGTATATCGTGTGAGTATGCGCTGGCATGGTGTTCGCGGTGACCGCGACAGTCTCTTGCCCTGCCGTGTTCCCTACAGCATAGGCCGAGATACCCTGCTGCGCCGGGCTGTAAGAGAGCGGCGTGCGACCGCGCAGATCGGGAAGATTGAACGTACTCCCACTCCCGCCATAAGTGATGCCAATCAGCGCGTACAACGCCTGATTCTGGACGATCTGTAAGGGATCGCCTTTCGCTAGAGCCCATCCATGAGGGGGCCAATCGAAGCCGAAAGCTCTGATTTCACCGATGAAATAGTCGCTCAAAAGCCCCTCCTTGAAACCGAAAACAGTTGTTGTGGAAGCGGCAAAAACACGTAATGATTGCACACTCATTACGCAAGATCAATATCCCTCATAGATTGTATACTAAGGAATTCTCGCTTAGCTTTGCAACTAAAATCTGATAAGCTTAATCAATGCTAACCAGGGGATGTTCAGTATGATCGACAACACCATGGCTGAAGCAAAAGAAGATGCATCCAAACCTGTTTGGACGGCGCCAATTATCGATGTATTCGATGCAAAGGATGCAGAAGCGGGGAGTAGTGTGGTGGGTGAAGGGGGCGCAACATCCTGAGCTGCTTCAGCCTTTATAAAAATTTGGACGGACAAAGTTGGCTGTACCTTGGGTGACGGCCATAGGTTGATTTTTTATGGCAATTTGCGGCGGAGCTGTTGTCTCGAGCGGTGTTGTTCCTGACATCGAGCGTTCGCTAAATGCTCTGTCCTATACACATCGGGCCCGCCGACTGCGCTGGAAGGGTACCGGAGTTATTTTTGGCGCTTGCAACGATGGAACGTTGTTTAGCGGTGATCACAGTGCAGCTATCGCTTTTGATGGTCGCATAGATAACCGCAACGATCTTTTAGCCGCCGTCCAATTACCGAATCGAGGCTATGGAGGGGACGCCCAACTTGCGCTCTGTGCCTTTGAGCGATGGGGCGACGATTTCTGCAATCACATCATTGGAGATTTCGCCTGTGCCGTTTGGGATGGTTCGTCACGCAGCATTTTGCTCGCAAGCGATCCTGGTGCATTGCGGCCGCTATTCTATTGGTTAGGGCAAGACGAAATCCTCTTCGCGAGCGAGCAACGCGGCCTCTGGTGCGAATCGCGCGTTCCCAAACTCTTGGACGAAGAGGAAATGGCTGCTTGGCTGGCGCGGCTGCCTCGCGAGCCATCGCGAAGTTTCTATAAGGACGTCCTCCGTGTGCCGCCCGGGCATCTGGTGGTATGGAAAAACGGGCCCCACCAGCTCAAGCGTTATTGGCACCCGGAAGGTATTCCGATATTGCACCTCAAGCGAGATCAAGACTATGCGGATGCGCTACGCGCAAGCTTTGAAGAAGCCGTTCGCTGCCGGATCGATAGAGATGCCCTCACCGGATCGCACCTCAGCGGCGGGCTCGACAGTTCCAGTGTCACTGCCCTTGCCGCACGCCAGCTCGCAACATCCGGCCACTCTTTGGTAGCCTTTACGGCCGTTCCACAAACGCCGGTCGTGGGGTCTTTCCCGGGCCGCTTTGTGGACGAAGGTCCCAAAGCCGCCGCACTCGCACGAATGTATTCGAACGTGGAACACGTACTCGTCCCAAACATAACGCGTCCACTCATGGACAACACCCTTCGCCGTGAAGTGGCACAGGACTGGCCGATCTTGGAACAAGTCGGCATGCTCTGGCTTGATGCGATTGGAGAGATTGCTTCGCAACGCGGCATTAAAACCTTACTCATTGGCGCAATGGGAAATTTGACCGTCAGCTATGATGGCTTGACGCTATTGCCGCAGTTGGCCCGCAAAGGGCATTGGATGAAATTCGCCAACACCTTATGGCAAATGAAGTCCCGTTCGGGGCGAAATTGGCGGAGTATTCTCGGCAAAGCTTCCGCTTCTCTTTTGCCACGACCACTTCATCGCGCCCTACGAAAACAAGCAGGGCGCCCAGAAGCAGTGCTATCGGACTACTCACTTATCAATCCAACACTTCTAAAAAGCACAGGCCTTGAAGAAAAAGCCGCTTCGCTAGGCGAATCTCTTGAAAACCTCGTTGGAGGAGACGGGCGAGCCCTACGTCTCGCCGCACTTGATCGCAGTGACCATCGAGGACATATCGCGGCTGCCACACGCCGCCTGTTCAGGGTCGATTCTAGGGATCCTACAAGCGATAGACGATTGATTGAGTTATGCCTATCGATACCAGAAGAACAGTATCTTTATCACGGTGAGCCGAGATCATTGCTGCGGCGCACCATGGCGGGACTGCTGCCGGATGAAATTCTGTACGAGACGCGCAGAGGCAAACAGGCCGCCGACTGGTTCAACGCGATCGATCCTGCACGAGGGGCATTTGTAGAGGAAGTCTCACGGCTGGAAACAAGCCCCTTGGCTCAGAAATGCCTCGACATGCCGCGCCTGCGCCGTCTTGTTGAGGATTGGCCGAGTTCGGATTGCAACAGTCCGGAATTCTATATGATATACGAATTTGCCATTCCACTGGCGCTCTCAGCAGGCCGTTTCATCCGGCGCATTGAAGGCGGCAATGCTTGATCCTCAAATTTCGTAGCCCAATCTTTTCATTTCCACTCTATGTTCCCACACGATGTCGGCAACGAGATCGGCGGACAACACATCTCGCCAATTGCCAGCAATCCCGTGACGAAAGAACGGTGCGGAAGCTTTGGAGTTGTTCTCTCGGAAGCCGCAGACTTTTTCCCGTGCTGCAAGCATAGAAAAACGGCTTGCCTCGACCGCTTTGAGGATAACCTCTGGCTGCTCTGGGGCACCGACGAAATGAACAATACGCTCGAGTTCATGCTTGGTATCCGTCAACATGTCTTCATACCGAACCAACAGCAGGGGGTATCCTTCGCCATCCAACCAACTCGAAACATGCTTGCTCCAACTGGATACAAACTGTTCCGCCGCCGGATTGAGACTGTCCAAAGAGCAGCCCAGCATAAACTCCGGATCGTTGAGGCATGTTACCTGCACCGCATGAGTATTGCCGAAGAATGCGGCTGCCGAGACCACTACGTCCCGCGGATCGCGGACGATGTAGACCACGCGATCGATATCTGGGCCCGTAAAGAGGGAGGACGTAGTCCCGGGAGGCGCCAAGTTTGCATCGTGAACTTTCAAGATGTGTGACGAACCTTGGTGGTCCATTTGGCCCATCAAGGCCCAGCGCCTGGCGCATGCAACTTCGGTAGGGCTGAGATCCGAACTCTCCATGTCGAGAGCCAGATCAAGTGACCTACGTGCCGCTGCGTTTGTGATTCCGATTTCGTTGAGATCCGGCGGCTCTCCATTCCGACGAACAGTCTCGAGCATGAAGCGCAGCCAAGTATTTCCGGACTTCGGATAGGAAACGAGAAGAACGTATCCGCTCATGTCTGCAAGGATTGCATTAAGGATGCAATCTCTTCCTCAAGGCGAGAAAATTCCCTTGAACGGCACCATCGAAACACCGGAACGTGCTGCGCGATCTTCACTTCTGCATCCAGCAAAGCCTGTTCCTGCCCCATTACCTTGGCCGCAGTTAGACGGAAGACCTCCGTATGCAGAGTCGTAATGCTCTCGGTGAGCCGCTCAATCCGCTGGATTTTCTGTCCACTGCCGATAGAGGCTGCCTCGAGGAAAAAGATCGCTGCAAGAGGAACCGGCCGGGCATCGCCCACCCAAGCCGTTCGATAATGGAATTTCTTCTGAAACGGCCTGTTGCGCTCAAGCCCGTTGCTGTCAATACCCAGCGCGTCCAAAGAATCTTGCCACAACTTCAAGCGGGGAAAGGTCGGCCGGACCACCGGGCACTCCTGCGCATGCACATCGATCACGCAAACATCGTCGGACAGCAAGAGATAGCCTTGCTTGAGCAGCGCTGCCCCAATGGTGGACTTTCCGCTGCCGGACGGGCCCGAGAACGCAACCGCTTTTCCGTCGATCAATACGCTGGAAGCATGCAGGGGAAATAGTCCGCGTTTGTGGCAGATAAAACCAAGCACCGAGCCCAACAAAAATAACCGCAGTTCGGCGTCCGTCGCGGTATCTCTGGGCGCGATAACGACTTCGCTGCCGGATATATGATAAACGCCGACCCCGTCGATCGACAGCAGGAATGTGCCGCTAGCCCCAATTTGCAGGAAAGGGGTCTCGCTTATAACATCATCCAATCGAGAAGGAACCGCTCCGAACCGGACGACAATATCGGGCGAAGACTCTCCCCCCGGCCAAGATGGGAGTTCGGGTAATGGCAATTGCGAGCGCACGTGCCACCCGCAAAGAAGTCCATTAGTGACGAATTCGTCGGATTGGGTCAGGCTGTCACCCCAATCATTCCCAACGCATACAGCTCATTCAGGAACTTCAATACATCTTGCCGCAGCATACCTGGCTCAGCCTGATAAGCATCCAGTAGGTCAGCACATAGCATTTCTATGGAGATTGGCTTTTCAAGCCGGTCCCATATGGCGGAGCCGATCGAATCAAGTCCGGCGTATTTTCCCTGCTTAATGCTCATCAGAACCGTTTGACCACCGGCCTTTGCACTCAGGTGGTCGCCGCTCCGCGAGACGAACATCTTTTCCGTCAGTCTATCGCACATGACTTCATCTCTGGCGCCCTGGCGAGGGACATTGTTGCATGCAACCACATTACAACTTAACATTGCTGCATCCATTTTTCCAGACTAGTTTCTTTCAAAGTGAGCTCGCGACGTGTTGATGACCCTTGAAACTTTTCAGCCTCATCTGGGAGACGTTTTTAACGTAAATATCGGCGAAGCAGAGCCGATGCCGATTGTCCTAATCGAGGCCGCGCCATTACACAGCTCTGCTCCGCAATTCCGAGCCCAAGCATTCGAGTTGCGATTCACAGGGCCTGGTCCAGCTTATCTTAATCAAATGATCCATCACCTCACACACCCTCAGCTCGGGGAGATGGACATTTTCCTGGTTCCGGTCGGAAGGCACGGTGATGGCTTTTTGTATCAAGCGGTCTTCAATTAGGACCACTTGCCTGGCATTCAACACATGCAGGTCAATACCCAACCATGAGCAACACCGAAACCTCTGAAGCGGCATCGTTCCAAGCCATCCTGACCCACGTTGCTCAAGGCGTGTCCTACAGTTCCGCTTCACTCTTAGGGAATTTTGAAAGCGATTTATGGTTTCCAAACTACCGAACGGCCCGCATCGGTCCTTGGTCCGTACGGGTGATTGCTATGGCGGGAATACGCGGCTATTGGGGAGATGTTTATCGCGTTACAGGAACCATAGTGCTCACGGGGCCAGGGAAAAACGGCACAACCACCTGGATGGCCATGACCCCTTCGGAGATCGAAAGTCAGGAAATCGGCTTACGGTCGGCACATGGTCATACCGTTGTTCTCGGCCTGGGCATGGGATGGCTCGCAGCAAATGTGGCCCTTCGTCCCGAAGTGGACCACGTTACGGTAGTGGAACGCGATCGCGATATCATTGAGATGGTCAATTTCTCCGGCATCTTCGCCCAATTGCCAAAACCGGCCCGGGATAAGCTAGAAATCGTGCAAGAAGATGCTTTAGCGTGGCGTCCGTCCGGGCCCGTAGATACACTTCAGGCTGACATCTGGGCACGCTTTATCGAAGATAACAAACTTCAAGATATTCGGCGAATGCAAGAGAACATCAGGGCGGATGTTGTCTATTTTTGGGGTCAGGAAATGGAGATTTGGCGTTTTGCCTGCCACCGTGAAGGATCGCAACCGGCTCTGGATTGGCCGCTGGTCCGAGACATTGTGGCGGAAGATATCCGTTTGCCGCTGCTACTGCCTAGCTGGCGCGACTACCCACAAAAAATCGCAGCCGCAGCGCAGTGGTGGACACCGCACGAGCCCGGGTGGTGGCAAACCTTCTGACCTGGAATGCACACCAAAGTTATTTCAGGGATCGACCCAAACAGATTCTGGACGCATCATGGGGCGTTCTGCTTCGGCGAAGTGCCCCTTATCAAGCGTCAGAATTCGTTCGCACAAACGCATACTTTCGACACGGTGCGCAATCATTACGATCGTCGGCCGCGGCTGCTGGGCTATCAGACGCTGGAGCAACACGTGCTCGCCCGCGATATCGATGGCATTGGTCGCCTCGTCGAGTATCAAAAGACGTGGGTGGCGTAATAGAGCCCTGGCAATTGCCAAGCGCTGGCGTTCGCCACCGGAAACCAGCGTCCCGCGCTCACCAACGACTGTGTCGAGTCCTTGAGACAACTGACGCACCAAGTCATCCACACCAGCAAGCTCGAGCGCCTGCCACAAATCGTGTTCGCTAGCTTCGGGCTGAACCCAAAGCAGGTTATGACGGATAGTGTCATGAAACAGGAATGGGTCTTGCGCTACATAGCTGACGCGATTGCGCCATGCGGCTGCCGCACCGCCCCATAAGGCGACACCGCCGACCGTTATCTCTCCTGCTTGGGGTGGAAACAAGCCTACGAGCAAATCGGCGAGCGTCGTCTTACCGGCGCCCGAGGGGCCGGTAACGCCGACAAAACTTCCCGGCGCGATCATTAAGCTCACATTTGTGAGAGCCGGATACGACAAGCCTTCGCCCTCTCCGGCATAAGAAAAACTCACCGCCAGAAGCGCAATCTGGCCATCTGGGATATCGGCCGCTACCTCGGCCGAGGGCATTTCTGTTATGGCCAACTCCTTCGCTAACTCCTCCACCTTCTCGTAGGCTGGAAGACTGGCCGCGAACTGCTGCGCACCATTTTGAATCTGCAAAGCTGGACCATTCATTCTGGCCAAGATCAGGAGCTCGGCAATCATTACGGATGGGGCTACATCCATAACACCGAAACCGATGAGCACCAGCAACGCAGCAACCAATGCCAATAAAGTTGTAGCAGCAAGGCGCATGGTCGTGATTTGGCGCAGATAAGCGAGTTGCTGACTTCGCAACTTGCCTAACATGTTATGATACTCTGCGACAAACCCATCCTGAAGATTCTGGCTGACAGCAAGTTTGATGCCACCAAGAAACTGCACGGTGCTATTCAGCAACGCAAGATTGGCGTTGGCAACGACATGCCCGTGATTACGCGCAAGCCGCATTGTGAAGGTAATGGCTATACCACCAGCAACAAGCAGTCCTATAGCGAAACTCGCCAGAATCGGAGAGAGCACGAACGATAACGCGCATTGGCTTCCGAGGACAGCCAGAGAGATAGTGCATTGCAGAAGAAAGTTGGCGGCAATGCCTATATTCTGGATGTCCGTGCCCATCAGGTGTGTAATACGTGCATGACGAAGTTTCGCAACCACATCCCAACGTGCTGCCGCCAGCCGTCGCGTCACAAGAGAGCGCTTGGCCTCAACAAAACCGAGCTGCAGTGTGGCCAGAGTTGAGTCTCGTACGGCCAACACAACAGCTCGAAGCAACATGAGCATGGCAAAAATAGTGAGGAGCGCGGCCAAACGTTGGAAGCGTGTGCTCGCGCCGACGAATTCGAAGAAATACGCAGCAATCCCCCAAAGCCATCCGGCCTTCCTGCCATTATCTACCACGATGGCCAAGATCGGAATCAGCAAAACAAGACCGATGCTTTCCAGCAGCGCACCAAATCCCACGCAAAGGATCGCTAGCACTCCTTTTTTGCCAGCATAGCAGGCAAAATCCTTTATGAACTCAGCAGATCTTCTAAATAGCGCGCCGATCTCAGTGGATCCTTTGGGTGGGTTTGTCTTGCGGCAAAATCGATTTATTCTTTGAGCTTCTGCCGGCTCGGTTGACACCTGCTTAGGCTAATCCAGCTTTCGCCTCGAAGTCCATCAGGCTCACATATTCTATCGTCGGGTGGCGCCGTTTCGGATTGTATAATCATTCGATGTAGTCGAACACATCAGCTTTGGCTTCATCCAGCATCCGCTATGTTTTGCGCGGTGCGCTCAGCCTTCAGGAAAGAGAAGAAGCTCTCTATTGCCGCACTCGCCACTGGGCTCGGACCGGTGGCTCGCTCCCAGAAATTGTCCGAGCGGCTCATCGAACAGGTGATGCTGTGGTCGACCATTAACCGCGGGAACTGGTCGCTGGTGTATTGGTTACCCCGGCCCGATTGATGCAGAAGCGCGTCGGTTTTTCCGTACCGCCAGATCTTGGGAGTGCGGTCGTCCTCCTAAGGGTTTCCAGACCTCGCTCGTGTTTTTTGCCAAATTGCGCCGTCGATCCGATCCCAAGCCACTTTCCGTTTCCCGGGCCCTGTCAAGGCCGCAAGCCGCGAAGCGGTGGTACGAAACATCAACCTTGACGGGGGGCGGGATACGGAGAATTCGGCAGAATCGGATCGATGGCGTGGCATGTTCTCATCGTCGCCCATCGGAAGGCTCTTTCTTAGCTTCAGCCTCGCTGCGAAACGCGCGATTTCCCTGCCGCTGCCACAGGGCCATTATCTGTTCGCGATTTTCAGTTTGGAGAGTGAGGGCGAGTTCAAGTAATGCACCGTAGAGCGCCGTCCGGTCGTCCTTGGTTAGCTCGACCAGTCCGGATTTGACGACCAGCCCGCCGAGTTCAATGAGGTGCCGAGTACGTTCGCGCCGCTTCACGACCCAGTCTCGCGAATCAACTCTTGCCTGTTCCGCTTCGAGACGGCGTAAAGAGGCTATCGCTCGTTTGAGTGCTTTCCGGTTGGCTTGCATCTGCGCTCTGAGCAGCCTTTGCCTTCCGAAAAAACTCTATCCCCGCTTTCTTCCAGGCCTGTTTCTGTGCGGCATCGATGGATTGCACGGTCGCAATCAGTGCTCCAGCCAGGGTTTCAATGTCGAGAGCGTCAGCGCCGGTCGCAACGATCAGGTCGCCGAGCTGACGGCGCTTAGATTCTTTGAGGGCCTTGGTCTTTTCGGTGAGGGTTTTGAGTGCGGCGTCAAAATCACGAGGTTTGCGCATGGTTGGCTCCGTCTTCCTTGCTGTCTGCATACTAACGTGAGCCCTTCTCGAACGCGCCATTTGGCGTGAGACAGTCTGGTACCAAGCGATCCCTCACGGGATTTTTTCTCGTGAGGGCGCGCTTATACGTCGTGCCGACGTG
>Ga0207816_1000079_pt1 | contig 25814 bp, 26 predicted proteins | sample LuqExpMetageno10_FD_187768 | JGI IMG/M metagenome (GOLD analysis project Ga0207816, IMG submission 187768) | Tropical forest soil microbial communities from Luquillo Experimental Forest, Puerto Rico - Sample 10 (SPAdes) | ecosystem: Environmental > Terrestrial > Soil > Tropical forest ... | reverse complement strand
CCCGGCCATGACGAAGTGGGGGATTCACAAACTCTTACCCCGCCGGGATGCGTTTGCCGAAGCGGCGCAGCAAAGCAAAGAGGATGAGACAGGCGACGCCGCTGATCACGGCATCGCAGACAAAGGCACCGCCAGGTCCGCCGAAAGCATAACCTTGGGCGTCGATGAGCTGCATATAGGTCAGCGGCAAACAGATCGCGGAATTGAGCAAGGCAAACTGGGTGGCGGCGAGCGGATCATCCGGCCCGATGGTGCGCAAGGCGACCGCATAAGCCACAGCGAAACCTGCCGCCTGGAAGATGTTTTCATGCAGCACCGCCACAGCATAGCTGAGAGGCAGATGCGGCAGCGCGGCGGCGATCAGGGTGCCGACAGCGCCGGCCAGCCCCAGCCAGAGATAGAGTTTGCGCGGGGTGATCCAGCGCTCGATAACCGGCATGGCGAGGCTGCCCACCACACCCGCGATCATGCCGCCGACGCCGAGCAGCAAACTCACCGTCTGTTCGGAGGTGGCGTAATCGCGGCCCAAGCCCGCCACCACATTCACCAAAGAAAACGAGGCAACGGGCGAGACAAAGATCAACAGTGTCCACAACACCAGCCGCGATTTCAGGATCGCCATGACATCGCGGGCAAAAGCCTGGATGCTTTCGCGGGCCAGACGGCCGTCGGCCGGTTTGCAAGGCAGGAAGGCAAGCAGGAACACCACCAGCGAAGCCCACACCCCCAAGACCAAGGCGCCTGTTTCCACCGAGGTGGCGCGGACCAACGGCACCGCGGCCATGGCAGTGGCGCCGCCCACGCCGATGTTCCACACCGTGAACCAAGCACCCAAAGCGCCGGACTCTTTTTTGGGAACGATGCTGGAGAACCAGCCGCCCAAGGCGCAGCTGCCGATGGTGATGGCAAGCTGGGCCATGAACTCCCAAAACGCGAGCGCCACCAGATTGGCGGTCGAGGTGAGCGTCATAACCAGCCCGGCACCACCCAAAAGATAAAAGAAGATGGCGTAGGTCTTGCGGCGGAAACGCCAGTCGAGCAGCGGCCCGAAAAGGAAAGCGACAAAGCCCGGCGCCAGCGCGAAGGCGGTGAGCGAAGCGATGACCGGTTCGGACACATGCCGGGCGGCCAGCAATTGCGGCACCGCCATCAGGGTGACGGCACCGCCGATCCCCACCGGCGCCCAGCCCAGCCCCATCACCCAGACCGGCAAGGGACTGACCGGCTCAGCGGTCCGGGCCAGGATCTTCTCTGCTTCCTCGTCGCCCAAAATCTGCGCCAGCACCGGACAACCCCACTTTAGAAGCATGCCAATAAGCACATTTTGTCGCAGGCGGGAAGTTGGCTGTGGTACCTGACGGGCACGAAAAAGCGCTTTTTGTACAAAGCCATGGCAAGGTAAGTCGCCCCCATGGACATAAGCCGAAAGCTCATGGCGACTAGTTAGTTGGACGGCGTGAAGGCGATTATCGCCATGTCCACTCGAGCGGTACGGCGCGAACAGCCGAGCCAGTCAATGAGCTATCAGCGTGCGCCGGTAATCAGGCATCGGATCAGCCAGCATGCGTATTTCAGGCCGAGAGTTTCCGCGATGGCGCGAAAAATATGATAGCTGGAAAAGCGTTTTGGGCTAAAGGCGTGGGCACACCACATGCGTGGTTATAAATTCCTATCGCGAGAATTCGCCTCCGAGACCGTCGCTGCAGGGCGTTTTAGGCTGGCCCGTTTAGAATCCTTCAGAGCAATCGAAGAGGTAAACGTCCGGGACGAATTCGAAGGTAGCGCTCGCGGGAGAATAGAAAGTGCCACCATTGATGGACGTCCGGAGAATGCTGCATTTCGAGAGCGGATGTCGCCACAGTGCTTAGTGGGCAATGGTGGCAGAATTAACTTTCAGAACGCAACTTTTGCAGTCACCCTTCCATCTGTGTTTGTGCTTTGCCTTTCCCTGAATCCAAATTGTAAAAAATGGTTGGATGATCCAGCGCCAAAAGATGCGATGATCGAGGTTCAAAATTTAAAAATAGTAGCTGGAATTATCGCTCAAACTCATTCCAACTGGATAGAAGCACATAGCGTTGGCCGAGTGAAATACGTCCAGCGTGAGTTTGCATTGGATAAGGAAAATATGGGGGCTGCTGATTTTTTTCAAAAGCGGCCGACCTTCTCAGACGAAGAGGAGGTACGCATGATTTTTCAGCCTAAACTTGGTGCGCCGAAAGAGTTTTTTACGGCTTGCCCGCGCGCAATTCCATATCTGTCATGGCGCCTTCGTGAACGGTAACCGGATTACCTAAGGACGCACATACTACATTTGTGCCCACATCAATAGGCGATGGCTGGATCGGCAGCTATGCGTGACGTGGGATTGTGCTCCTAATGACTACTTTCCTATCATACGCCGCAATCTCGGACGGCGGAGGCGGTCATGGGCAAGCACGAGGCGGCGCGGCGGTGGATCGGCCTGACGCTGGTCGCGCTCCTTATATTTATAGTGGTGGTGGCGGTGCTGACGACCGTCAGCCGGTCCGCGCCGGAAGCGGCCCTCTTGGCGGCGGTGAAGAACAAGGACGACGCCGAGCGCCTCGCCGCGATGCTGAAACTCTCGGCCGAGCTGAGCAAAGCCGATAGCGAAGCCCTGACCAGCCTGCTCAATATCGTCTTCGGTCCAGTGGCAGCGCTGACCGGCTCGGTGACCGGGTATTATTTCGGGAGACGGAGGAAGAAGTGAGGAAGTCAAAATAACAACACTTTGAAATTGCTTGATTTTTGGAAATTCCTCGTGTAACGTTTATAGGCTATAAATATCCAGCGGAAACTTGAAGGGCGCGCCTTCGATAAGCTGGACTTATAAGGTTTAACCTCCTGGATTTTCGCGCCTTATCTTTATGGCCTATAAAAATGAAATTTCCTGCTCTTCCGCCCGATATTGGAGCCGTTATTGAGGCCTCCGCCCAAAAAGGCCTAGCGAACCTGAGCAGGATCATTGCGGCGAGGACGATCGTTGATGACGAGGGACGCTATCTCCATTGGGATGATTTGCGTTTCAGGACACCCCCGGCTGGCCTCTCGACGGAGGAATGGTGGGCTGCAGTCCGCACGGCTCGCGATGCCGCCAGTCAACAGATTGCCCTGGCCGACAAAACCAACACGCCTTTCACTTTTTGTGAGCCGCCCCCGCTGAAAGCGCTGTTGCGCAATCTGGATATGAATGCGGGCGGGGCCCTCGCTGCCGACTCTACGGGACTGTCGAGCGGAGAAGGCCGGCTTTATCTGGCGCGCTCGCTAGCGGAAGAACCTTTTGCCAGTTCCTTCATCGAAGGCGCGGCCACCACCAGGCAGATCGCCAAGAAGCTTATCCTGGAAGGAAGAAAGCCGCGCACCAAAGACGAACGGATGGTCTTGAACAACTATTTGGCCATGCAGTTCGTCAAAACCCATAAGGATGAGCCGCTCACCTTGGCGATGCTGCTTGAACTACACCGGCTCGTCACGACAGACACCTTATCCAATCCCGCTGACGCAGGGCGGCTGCGTACCACGGACGATGTGTGGGTGGTCGACGACATCAACAATGAAATTCTTCACCAACCGCCCCCGGCTGCAACGCTGGCCGAGCGCTTGGATGCCCTGATCGGCTTTGCCAATGATAAACCGGATTCCAGGAACTGGATTCATCCGCTGCTCCACGCCTTTACCCTGCATTTCATGCTTTCCTACGAGCACCCCTTCGTTGACGGCAACGGACGTGTGGCGCGCGCCTTGTTCTATTGGGCCGCACTCAAACAGGGCTATTGGCTTATCGAATATGTCTCGATTTCGAGCGTGATTGCGGAATCGACCATTCAATATGGGCGCTCTTTCCTTTTGACGGAAACCGATCGCGGCGACCTGACCTATTTTCTCCTTTATCAGGCAAAGACGCTCGATACGGCGATCGCCCGGCTCATGACCTATGTGGAAAAGAAGCGTGCAGAAGTCGGAGCGTTCGAGCAGCGGCTGGCCGACAAGCATCGCCCGGATGCCTTCAACCACCGCCAGTCCTGGCTGCTGAACGAGTTTGCGCGGAATCGCCTTGCCACAATCACCGTTGATGAGCATCGGCAGCGCCACGGCGTCAGTTATCTCACCGCGCGGCAGGATCTAGAGGCCTTGGTCAAATTGAAATGCCTGCGGCGAAAAAAGAACGGCCGACAGGTCGCCTACTATCCCGCAGGCGACCTTTTGAAAGTGCTCACGACCTAAGCGTCTGCTTCCGCTCTACCCTTTCGGCGGCGGGCAGTTGGGGCGATCACCGCCGCCCATCATGGGATGATCCTTGCGGCGCTGTTCCGCATCTGCCTTCAACTTGTTCTGCTCCGCCGCAGGCAGCGCCTTAAAGCGCTTGGTGAGATCGGCGAAATAAGCCTGGCGCTGCTCCTCCGACATGGCGCGGATCTTGTCGCGCTGCATGGAGCGGTAATCCTGCATCGAGAGGCTGCCATCGGCCGTCGCCTTTTGGGCATCCGCCATCATCATCAGCCGCTGTTCCGGCGAGAACATGCCCATCATGCCGCCGCGCGGCGGGCATTTGTCCGGCGGCGGCTGATCGGCCGCACTGGCAGCGGCAAACAACAACAGCGTGGCCGTGAGAACGGGCGCGACTTTGCGGAGCATGGAAATTTCCTCAGGACTATCCCGGCTTCAACGCGGGGCTTCCCGGCGATCCGTCGCCCCTCTTTGAGACCGGGCACCATCAAGCTGTCGCAAAGCGTGTCACGCCGCATCGCGGGCGCGCTGGAGTTCCGCAATGACAAGTTTCTTCATGCCCATCATCGCCTTGAACGCGGCATCGACCTTGACCTTCGAGCCGCTGAACAATTCGCCGATATTCTCCGGCACCACTTGCCAGGACAGGCCGAAGCGATCGCTGAGCCAGCCGCAAGCCACTTCCTGGCCGCCGCCTTCGCGCAAACGCTCCCAGTAATAATCGATTTCGTCCTGCGATTGGCAGCCCACCACCAGCGACATCGCCGGGCTGAGCTTGTGGGCCGGACCGCCATTGAGCGCCACGAGCTGGCGGCCATCGATCTCGAAACCGATCGTCAAGACCGTGCCTTCGGGCAGCGGCGCGCCGGCGCCATAATAATTGGTGTGGGTGATCTTCGAATGAGGAAAAACGGAGACATAAAACTTCGCGGCCTCTTCGGCCTCGTGATCGAACCAGAGAAAGGGCGTGATCTTGGGCATGAGAGCGTCCTTGCTTTGCTGCGGGTTCTTGCCTCGGACGGATCAGCGCCCGCCCAGAATGAGGGCGAGCGCGACCAGCGCGCCCACCACCATCGACACCGGCCTCACGTCAGCGGCTTCTCGCAGATGATCATCCAGCGCACGCCGAAACGGTCATGCACCGAACCGAAGGCTTCGGCGAAGAAGGTTTTCTCCAGCTTCATGGTCACCGTGCCGCCATCAGCGAGCGCGTTGAATACTGTCGCGGCGACTTCCGGCGTATCGACGCTCAAGGTCATGGAATAACCGCCTGGCTTGCCGCCCGGCTGCCCCTCATCCGAGGCCATAACCACGGTGCTGCCGATCATCATGGAAGCATGGATTACTTTATCGTGCAGTTCCGCTGGAACATGATCCTTGGCGGGCGAGTCGGCGTATTTCATGCTCATCATGACCCGAGCGCCCAGCACCTTCTCGTAATAGCGCAAGGCTTCGGCGCAATTGCCAGCAAAGAACAGATATGGCGTGGCGTGCATCAGTCTTTCTCCTGTGGGTTATGCGACAGTGATGAAATGGCTGTTTGGTATGCGCCCCGGCCGGACGATTATGCCGCGGATAGACCTACTTGATGTTTTGGTTGATATCAACATATATCGTCACATGCGAAACGGGAAAAGTGTTCCTTACGATACGACAATTCTGGTGCGCGATACCTGCCTGTGTCTGCATGTGCAACGCGCGGCACGGGCGCTGGCCCGCCATTTCGATGACGCGCTGCGCCCCATCGGGCTGACGAGCGGACAATTCTCACTATTGATGAGCCTCAACCGGCCCGCACCGCCGACCATGAAGGACGTGGCTTCGCTGCTGGTGATGGACCGCACCACATTGACTGCGGCGCTGAAGCCCTTGGAACGCAACGGCTGGATCACGGTCGCGCCGGACAAGGACGACCGGCGCGTAAAGCGCCTGAGCTTGACGGCGGACGGTTCTGCCGTGCTCCTGCGTGCGGTGCCGATCTGGAAGAAATCGCATGGCGCCCTCGAAAAGAAACTCACGCGAAGCGGCGATGCCCTGCGCAAGGATTTGATGGCGTTGTTGTGAGGCCTTCAGCCTCCCTCCACCGGCAGGGGAGGGAAATCACTTCCTCTTACTCATCTGTCATAACCTGCGACTGCAGGCCATCCAGGTCTCGCGGCACACCGTTTCCGGAAATGCCTGATATTCAGCGGCTAGAACAGAGCAACACAACCTGGGTCGCCCGCAGTCGCGGGCGATGACAGGGCGGGGTGAAGTTCATATGCAATTGCCCTACCCTCAAGGGGGTGGAAAAACGCTACTTCCCCACCTCTTCCAGATACCGTTCCAGCTGCTCGAAAGTGCCGCTGAAGCCGGCTTGCATCGAGGGTTTCCAGGAGCGGAACTTTTCGTGCTCGGCCGCGGACGCATTCACCGGCGCGCCGCGCAAAGTGATCCGCGTGCCATCGGCTTCTTGCGTGAAGGCCGCGACGTTGAACACTTCCAGCGGCCAATCGAGCGCAAACGGCGCGCGGGTGATGCTGCCTTGGGCATCGGAGAAGCTGGTGATGAAGCACAGCCGTTCCGGCGCCACGATTTCCTGATAGACGAAACGGCCCCACATCACATCGCCATTCGGCCCTTTCATGCCGTAGTGGAACAAACCGCCGGGTTTGAGATCCAGGGACCCGTGGACCCACTCGAAGCCTTTCGGACCCCACCAATGCTTGAGATGCTCGAGCTCGGTGTACATCTTCCACACCAGATCGCGCGGCGCCTTGAGCTTGCGGGTAATGACAAAGAGATCGGCATCGATGTATTCGCCGAGACGGCCCAAGGTCTGCTTGCCACCTTCGTCGGCATGATGTTCGCGAGCAACCCGATCGCGTTCGGCCGCGGAAGGAAACAGCGCCGACATGGTGAGCTTGGTGCGCCCGCCGAGATCCTCGAAAGTGATGAGGTTCTGGAATTTGATCCCTTCGTAATCGCCTTCGCCGCTGTGGCGATAGGCGAGGCGCTTGGGACGATCAATCTCATCGAAGGTGATGCGGTTCGGGTAATCGCGCCCGTCCGGCCCATGCATGATGAAGCGCCAGACGCCGCCTTCGCGGAAATCGAAGCTGTGCGTGGTGAGCGTGAAACCGTTCGGGCCCCACCAGCGCGCCAAATGATCAGGATCGGTGAAGGCATCGAAGACCAAGGCGGGCGGCGCATCGAAGACGCGCGTGGTCACAATCATGCGATCAGCTTTATCGGGAAGTCCGGCGTCCACGTTTTTTCTCCCTGGTTTGGGTGGGCGTTTGGGCTTGCAGTTCGGTGAGATAGGCATCGAGGCGGTCGAAGCGCGCTTCCCACAAGGCGCGATAATGGGCGAGCCATGCATCCATCGGCTTCAAAGCCTCGGCTTCGAGATGACAAGGGCGCCATTGGGCTTCGCGGCCGCGGCTGACGAGCCCGGCTTTCTCCAGCACCTTCAAATGCTTCGAGATCGCCGGCAACGACATGTCGAAAGGCTCGGCAAGCTCCGACACATTCATGTCGCGTGTGGCGAGTCGCGCCAGCATCGCTCTGCGTGTGGGATCGGCAAGAGCCGCAAAGGTGGCACTCAAATGATCTTGGGACATGACGTTTGCGAGGCGATCTTTATTTAACTCAACGGTTAAATATGAGAGTCCTAGCGGCGCCGTCAAGCATGTCGCGACGGAAGCAACGGGCGCTTTCGCAGGCTTGACATAGGGTGAGCGCAGGGTCTGATTTCACCCGTGCAGGAGGAATGACGATGCGGCTCGTGTTGATCAATCCCAGGACGCCCGAAAGCTTCTGGAGCTTTAAGTGGGCGGTGCACGAGATCCTGCCCGGCAAACGCGCGCTGAATCCGCCGCTTGGTTTGGCCACGCTGGCGGCGTTGACGCCATCGCATTGGCAAGTGTCGATCATCGACGAAAACATCGAAGAGCTGCCGGAAAGCATCGATGCCGACATCATCGGCATTGGCGGCATGGGCGTGCAGGCGCCGCGGCAGAAGCAATTGCTGGCGAAATACCGCGGCAATGGCCATTACGTGGTGGTTGGCGGTGCCGCCGCTTCGCTCTGCCCCGAGCATTATGAAGGCCTTGCCGATGCGGTGATCTCGGGTGAAGCCGAATATATCTGGCCTGAGTTCTGCGCCGATTTTGAACAGGGCAAAGCCAAAGCGCTCTATCGCGAGACCGGAACGGTGGATCTGGCGGATTCGCCGGTGCCGCGCTTCGATCTTCTGGACCTCCACGCTTATGCCAACGCCACGCTGCAGTATTCGCGCGGCTGCCCGTTCACTTGCGAGTTCTGCGACATCATCGTGATGTTCGGGCGCAAGCCGCGGATGAAATCACCCGAACAGATCGGCCGCGAACTTGACGTGCTGCGGGCGGCGGGCGTCTCCAGCATCTTCTTTGTCGACGACAACATGATCGGCAACAAGAAAGAAGCCAAGAAGCTGTTCTCGTATATAGGCGACTACCAGAAGCGGAATGGATTGCCGTTCTCTTTCGGCACCGAAGTCTCGATCAACCTCAGCCAAGACGAAGAACTGATGGCACTGATGAAGGGCGCCAATTTCAACTGGGTCTTCATCGGCATCGAGTCGCCCGATCCGGCGAGCCTGAAGGAAACCGGCAAGACACAGAATCTGCGCGAAGATTTGCTGACCTCGGTGCGGCGGATTTATTCGCGCGGCATCGAAATCCTGGCCGGGTTCATCATCGGCTTCGACAACGACACGCCGGAAACGTTCGAACAGCAATACCGCTTCATCAGCCAATCGGGCATCCAGACCGCGATGATCGGGCTCTTGGCGGCTTTGCCGAAGACGCCGCTTTACCTGCGCCTCGAACGCGAAGGGCGGCTGAAACAGGTGGAAGACGAAAGCGACAACACTCGCGTCGTCAGCAATGTCATTCACAAGAGCATGAGCGAAGAGACCATCGCGCGGCTTTATGCCGATGTCTACCGCCGCCTGCTCACCGACGAGGGCATCGCCACGCGTATCAAGAACAAGCTCGCTTATATGGGCAAGACCGGGTATCGCGGCGGCTATACGCTGAGCGAGACGCTGGGGCTGGTGGGGCGGCTCATGACCAAAGGCGTCTTCGCCGGAGGGCCGTCGCGGCTTTATCATTTCCTGCGCAGCTTGCCGCTGTCGCGCCCCTCGCTGGTGCCGACCATGATCGCCGATTGGGTCGCGGGATTGTCGATGCGCAAATTCGCCGAAAGCCATTTGTGGCCGGTGGTGGCACCCGATCTGCTTGAGCAAGTGCACACAGCTTTGGCGCGCTATCTGCATCAAGGCGAGGTCTGGGTGACGCGGCAGAAGGTACCCAGCCTCAACATCCGCATCGACCGCGGCTTCAATCTGGCGTTCTTCAAGAAGGCCCGGCCGGAGCTGAAGAAACTTTTCACCCAAAGCCAGGCGCGGCTCACCCTGACCATCGATGCCATCGACACGCTGCCGAACGAATACCGCCGCCATGTGGAGAAGCTGTTGAAGCGGCTGTCCAAATACGGCGACCGGGTGGTGGTGGAAATCAGCGAAGCGACGCGGGCGCGGCTGGGGCTCGATCTTTCGGCCTTTAAGCTGGTGATGGTGGGGTAAGGGGAACGCCTCAAGAGTCGTTTTTGTATTTTTTATTGTGTCATCGCCCGCAACTGCGGGCGATCCAGGTGATGTTGCTCAGCTTCTGGCGTTTAGAGACACATATTTCCGCAAAGAATTGTGCCGCGAAACCAGGATGGCCCGCAGTCGCGGGCCATGACAGTCTAAGGTAAGCTTCAAAACGACATCCTCTCCCACAGGGGGAGAGGGATTGATTGGGACCACTATGGCCAAAAAATCGAAGACCCCCGCGCTTTGGATGGATGAGCCGGAAGAGCATGATTATCCGGCGGCAGAAGATTATCTCTCGCTGCTGTTTGCGCCCAAGGCGGCGGCCGATCTGGTCAAGAAGCTGAAGAAAGCGGTTATCTATCACCGCAAGGCCAAGGACATCCTGCGCGCTTCGGGCCTTCCCATCCTGCCCAAGGACAATTATTTCGTGGCGCACAACCTCGAAAAAATCGCCAAAGGCAAAGCGCTGTCGCCGGTGCTGCTGGTGCGCGGCGATGCCGCCCGCGGCATTCCCCTGACCATCGCCGACGGCTATCACCGCATCTGCGCCAGCTGGTATCACGACGAGAACGCCGACATTCCCAGCCGCATCGCCGGCTGCCCCTAACCTGCCGCATTGCACCGCCCCAAGCAGCAACCATAGAGTGCACCCCTAGCAGCACGGCAAGCTGCAAAAAAAGGGGGGCACATGTTCCGGCACATTCTTGCGGCCGCGGCCGCGATTTTGCTGGTGGCGGCTGGCGCACAGGGCGAAGGCTGCAAGCTCAAGCGGCTCGCGGGATTGGACCTGACGCGGCTGGCCAGCGGCCGGTTCTCGACGACCGTGCAGGTCAACGGCCAGCCCTTCCATCTCATGGTGGATACCGGCTCCGACCACACCATGCTGACAGAACGCGTCGCCACCGCGCTCGGTTTGAAACTCGAGCCCTTTCCCAACTCGGTCATGTATCTCTGGGGCGGAATGCAGCTCAAATATCTGGCGAAAACCGAATCCGTGCAGGTGGGGCGCTTATTGCTTGGCGCCTCCACTTTCTATGTGATCCCGGATGACCGGATGGAACCCGGTTCCGACGGGTTGATCGGTACCGATATCCTGGCCCGCTTCGATGCCGATTTCGATTTTGCCCAAGGCAAGCTCAATCTCATTGAGCATCATTCCTGCGGCGGACATCCGGTCTATTGGGCCGACGATCAAGCCGTGGCCTCGATCCCGTTCGAAAATCAGAAATGGGACCGGCAGATTACCGGGATTGCCATCAACAAAATCATGCTGACGGTGAATCTCGATAGTAAACCCGAGCTCGCCGATCTCGATACCGGCGCCCATATCAGCACGCTCGATCTCGACAGAGCGGAGGCTGATTTCGACTTGAAGCCGGATTCGGCCGGTATGGTGAGACTGAAACGTCCGGAAGGCTCGTTCGGCTATACGTTTAAAACGCTATCATTTGGCGGCGTGCAGGTGAACAACGCCAAGGTCCGGCTTGATCCCTATTCCGTCAGCAAAATGGGGCCGCACAACGCCAAAATGCTGATCGGCACCGATGTGTTGAGCCGCTTGCACCTTTACATCGCTTATCAAGAACGCGTGCTGTATGTCACCGAGGCGACGGCGCATAAAGCGGCACCTTAAAAACCGCCAATCTGCTTTGCGCACCAACAAGATTGCGCCGCGCCTGATCCCAGCGTAAAAAGCAGCCCTCCGGACAAATTTCGAGGGCCTTGCCGATGCACGACGCACCGCTGGAAGCGCATGAGCATACCGAACACCTCGCCCATGAGGGGCATGGCCATGACAGCTTCGTCTCGCGCCTGGCCGTGCTGGTGGCGGCCCTTGCGGTGCTCGCCGCCGTAGCAGGCAATCTCGAAGCCATCGAAACCGCCAAGGCACTGGCCACCACGGGCGAAGCGACACTGAGCCAGGACGAAGCCACCGACGCCTGGGCCGAATACCAGGCCGACAGCATCAAGCGCCATCTTTATACCGTGGCAGCCGAGCTCAATCCGGCCAAAGCCGCCGCTTATGCCAAAACGGCGAAAGAGCAGACCACCAAACAGGCTGATATCAGAAAGCGCGCCCAGGATGCGGAAGCCGAACGCGCCCGGCTGGTCGCCGAAAGCCGCGCCCATGAGGAACGCCATCATTGGCTGGCCGCATCGGCGACGCTGTTCGAGATCGCCATTGCGCTGTCGACCGTTTCGCTAGTGACGCGCAAGAATTGGCTGTGGCAGGCGGCGGCCGCCCTCGGCCTCGGCGGCATCGTCTTGGGCGCGATGGCGTTTGTGTAGCTTTTGCGCGCAATAGTATATTTGCAACCGCAAGCGGGCGGCGTAGCCTTCCAACCTGATCACCGGGAAATTGTTGGGGGGATCAATGAAGCTGTTTCTCGCCGCGTTGCTGCTCTTCGTCATGCCGGCGCTTGCCGAAGGTGTGCCGCCGCAAGCCAACGGCGACCTGGCTGACAATGGCTGCTCTTTTTTTGTCGAGCGGCCCCAGAAAAGCGCCGTACGACCGACACTGCTTTATTTTGAAGGTACGCGCGGCGGTTTGCTGAAAAACGTCATGGTGCTGCAAACCAGCGGCGATCCAAAGCAAGACGAAGGTCTTGTTTCTTGCGTGAGCCGGTGGAATTTCAACCCCGTCATGCCACTCGGCACACTGCTGGTCGGACAACATCGTATGGCGATGGACTGGGTGAAGGACCCCCAAACCGGCGCGCAGAGCCTAAAACGCGTTCCCATACCTCATATCTGTGCCCAGGATTATCCTCCAGAAGCTTTCAAAGCGAAGATCGGCGGCACCACCACTGTGCGCTTTTTCATAACGGCCGAGGGCCAAGTGCGCAGCCCCGCCGTTGCCAATTCCAGCGGCAATGCCGACCTCGATGCTGCCGCCCTCGAATGTGTGCGGTACTGGCGTTATAGGCCTGCAACCAAAGACGGCAAACCGGTGGAAGTCCCATGGCGCGCGGAGATTATCTGGCAGCCCGACGCCTCACCGGCGGCTGAGCCCGCAAAGCCCTAACCCATCACCGCGCGGATGGCGAAGACGACAGCGAGGACCGCAAAGATCAGAGCCGCGACGATGCGGATGGTCTTGAGCGGCAGGCGCGCGGCAAAGGCATTGCCGAGGAACACCACCGGCGCATCGGCAATGAGAAGGCCGAGCGTCGAACCGGCGACCACAGACCACAGATTGTGATACGCCGCGGCCAGCGCCGTGGTGGCGATCTGGGTCTTGTCGCCGATCTCGGTGAAAAAGAAGATCGTCAAGGTGGCGAAATAAGCGTTGCGGTTGGAGCAATCCGGTGCGGCGCCTTCCTTGTCCGGGACCAGCGTCCAGCCCGCCATGCCCATCAAGCACACCGCAACAATGCCATCCAAAAGCCGCGGCGTCAGCCAATCGGCGAGCAGGATGCCGATCAAACCAGCGACAAGATGATTGGCCAGCGTCGCCGTCACGATGCCGCCGATGATCGCCCAAGGCTTGCGATAGCAGCAGGCCAGCATCAGAGCGAGGAGCATGGTGCGGTCGCCGATTTCTGCCACGGCGACGGCGGACAAAGTAACGAGAAAGGCTTCCATCGCCGCAAGAAGACGGGAAGGAAGGTAAAGATCAAGAGGGCGTCTTGCATTGGCCGCAAAGAGAGGCCAGGACAGAAGCGAGATGGCGCGCGTTCTGCAACGGCTGATGGTTTTCCTTGTGCCCCGCAAAGGCGCGCAATGGGCCGCCGTTTTTGCTTTATCTCTGCTGTTCCTGGCGGCGCTGGAAGCGCTGCATCTGCCAGCCGCACTGTTGCTAGGCCCGATGATCGCCGGAATCCTTTTTGCCGCAGGCGGGGGAACCATCCGCGTGCCGGGCGTCTTGTATGGCGGCGCGCAAGCCATCGTCGGCGTCATGATCGCACGCAGCCTGCCCTTCTCGCATCTCGGCAACATCCTCGCCAATTGGCCGGTGCTGCTCTTGGGCGTCGGCTCGACGGTGATCGTGGCGGCCACCATCGGCTGGCTGCTCACACGCTGGCACGTACTGCCGGGCACCACCGCGATCTGGGGTTCATCACCTGGCGCGGCCTCGACCATGGTGGTGATGGCCGAAGCCTTCGGCGCCGATGTGCGCCTGGTCGCCTTCATGCAATATCTCAGGGTGATGTGCGTGGCCGGAACCGCTTCGCTGATCGCCAGCCTCACCATGACGGCGAGCGGACATCAGCCACCGCCAGTAGACTGGTTTCCCGCTTTCGACCTGAAAGGCTTTGTGGCCACGCTGGCGGTCTGCTGGGGCAGCGGCTTTCTCGCTCATCGCTTGCGGATTCCCGCAGGCGGCCTCTTGGTGCCGATGGCGGCGGCGATTGTGCTGAGCGAGACAGGCGTGCTCGACATCGTCTTGCCGCCTTGGCTCTTGGCCGCGAGCTATGCCTTGTTCGGCTGGGCCATCGGCTTGCGCTTCACCCGGGCCATCCTGCTGCATGCAACCCGCGCCTTGCCGCGGCTGCTCGGCGCCATCCTGGTCTTGATCAGCATCTGCGCCGGTTTCGGCGTGGTGCTGTCTTACGTGGCGGGGATCGATCCTCTCACCGCCTATCTCGCCACCAGCCCAGGCGGCGCGGATTCGGTGGCCATCATCGCCGCCTCCAGCAAAGTGGATGTGCCTTTTGTCATGACCATGCAGATGGCACGCTTCCTGGCCGTGACCGCCACCGGCCCGGCCCTGGCGCGGCTGCTAGCCGGAAAAGCTGCCGGAAACAAAGGCTAATCGCGGCTGCCGCAGATTTCTGTCATGGCGTTAAGGTAGCAGCGTCTTGAAACCGCCCCAAAATTGGGTCACCTAGCGCACCCTTGCCGAGGGGAGCGTTCATGGGCCGTATTTGGGAAGGGTTCCTTAGCGCCGTTGATGCCTTGGGAGGCTGGATCATTTCGAACAATCGCACCTTGTTGAAGGTCTGTGTCTGGGCGGTGGCGCTGATCAGCCTGCCGTTGCTGGCGCTGTTTTTGATGCCCACCGTGCTGGGGCTGATCGCGCCGCCACTGGACACCAAGCAAGACCTCTACGCCCTCAACCGGCCGGTGGCCTTCACCTTCCTCGACGCGCGCGGCGATGTGGTGGGACGGCGCGGCGCCGCCGTGGGCGAACGCCTGCGGCTGGAAGACATGCCGCCTTATCTGCCGGCCGCCTTCATCGCCATGGAAGACCGCCGCTTCTACGAGCATCACGGTGTCGATCCGCGCGGCATCGTGCGGGCGCTGTGGGCCGATGTGCGGGCGCGCCATGCGGTGGCGGGCGGCTCGACCATCACCGAACAGACCGCGAAGATTCTCTACACCAACCAGGCCCGCACCCTCTCCCGCCGCTTGAAGACGGAAATGGATGCGGCGATGCTGGAGAAGTCGCTCTCCAAGAAACAGATCCTGGAGCTTTATCTCAACCGCATCTATCTCGGTTCCGCCGCTTATGGCGTCGATGGCGCGGCCCATATCTATTTCGGCAAATCCGCCCGCAACCTGACGCTGGGCGAAGCGGCGATGCTGGCAACCCTGACCCGCGCGCCAAGCGTGTTCTCGCCGCGCCGCGATCTTGCCGCCGCGCAAGAGCGCGCCGATGTGGTCTTAAGCACCATGGTCGACACCAAGGCGATCACACAGGATCAGGCCAAAGAAGCCCATGACCATCCGGGCGTGGTGGTGGATCGCGCCACCAGCGAAGCCCGCAACTATTATCTCGATGCGGCGCGCGACGAAGCCTTGCGCCTCGCGCAAGCCAGCGGCCAGCCGGTCGGCGGCGATCTCACCGTGCGCACCACGCTGGAGCCCAAACTGCAGGATGCGGCGCGGCGCGCAGCCCATGCCGTCATCCTCAGCAAGGCCGGTCAGAAGGCCAACGCCCATGAAGCCGCGGTGGTGATGATGAAGCCGGATGGCGCCGTCGTCGCCATGATCGGCGGCGTCGACTACACCGAATCCACCTTCAACCGCGCCATCCAAGCGCATCGCCAGCCGGGCTCGGCGTTCAAGCCCTTCGTCTATCTGGCGGCATTGGAAGCGGGCCTGTCGCCCTGGGAAACGCGCGACGATCAGCCGGTCTCGATCAATGGCTGGACCCCGACCAATTTCGGCGGCCGTTCTTACGGCACGCTCACTCTCTCCGACGCGCTGGCCCATTCGGTCAACACCATCGCGGTGCAGGTCTCGCAGGAAGTCGGCATCGATGCGGTGGTGGAAGCGGCCAAGCGCTGCGGCATCACCTCCAAGCTAGAGCCCAATCCCTCGCTGGCGCTGGGCACCGCGGAAGTGACGCCGCTGGAACTGACCAGTGCTTATGCGGTGTTCGCCTCCGGCGGCCTGCGCGTGCACCCCTTTATGGTGACGCAAGTCAACGGGCCGGACGGGCGCACGCTTTACAAGCGCAAGGATATTCCGGGCGAGCGCGTGGTGGCGAGCCATGTCAATCGCGACCTCACCGCCATGATGTACAATGTGGTGGCCCATGGCACCGGCGGCAATGCCGGTATCTGGACGCATGAAGCGGCGGGCAAAACCGGCACGACGCAGGATTCCCATGATGCCTGGTTCGTCGGCTTCACCGCCGATTATGTGACGGGGGTGTGGGTCGGCAATGACGATTCCTCGCCGATGAAGAACGTCACCGGCGGCACCTTGCCAGCGGCGATCTGGAAGACGGTGATGAAGACGGCCGAAGAAGGCCTGCCCGCCCGGGCCCTCGACCGCTCGGCGGAACAGGAAGCGGTCGACGAAAACGGCATGCAGCTATCGAGCGGCCCGAGCTTCTCTTCGGATGACGAAGCGGCGATCAACAAGACTCCGCAATTCGATACCCAAGGCGAGCAGCAGCCCCAGCGCGAACGCAAAGATCCGATCGGGAACTTCTTCAAGCGCCTGTTCGGCAGCGACGACCCGCCCAAGACCGCTCCGCCGCCGGGCGATAGCGGACAGAACTGAGGTTCTTCAAGAAAGGCGCTGGTGTCCCCAGCGCCTTTTGTTTTGGCTAGGCTGCTTCTTCGGCCAGCGCCTGCTCAATCTTCTTGGCGAAGAGATGCGGATGCATTTTTTCGGTGCGCACCCATTCGCTGGCTTCACGCACCGTCCGCGCTTCCAGAACCGCCTCGATGGGCAAGCGATCCTGGGCATGCAGCCAACGGGTGATATCGACCCAATCCCAAAGCGGACTATCCGTGGTGACGCGCGCCACGGGGCTCGGGAAAGCCTTGCCGCGCTCGCCTTTGGCGTAAAGCGAAATAGCCGCTTTCGATAAGCCTGTGCGTTCGGAGATGTCCGTCAAAGTCACCAGATAATCGGGCTCGAAGCGCTCGATGGTGGCGCCTGCCTTGTGAACGCTTTCGAAAGCGGAGATGACCGCATGGGCGAAACTCTTCGCCTCGCGCGCAAACTCGATGATGATCCGGCCCCGCTGATAAGCAATGCTGGCGTCTTCACAGTCCGCCTCATAGAAGCGCTCCATGAAATCTTCAGCTTCCGGGTCCAGCCCAGAAGCGATGATGGTGAAGGTATATACGTTCATCACGCGCCTCCATGCTTGCAGTGATCGACCGCTCGTATCAGCGCCCTGGCATGATCTTCACGACGCTTCGGCGTTGACCAGATAAAGAACGTGCAACCATCTCTGTCACGACGGGGACAAAGTACTTTTCCCCAACCATGACCGGTTACTTTTATCCATCGCCAGCCATGTTGCTCGGCATACGCCACTGCCGCCTCAATCTCCTTACAAGGGTGGACCGGCCTAGCCATTCATACCCCCCAATCGTTATAGCTATGTAAACAGTTGTCAACACCTTAGGGACAACCTCCTCCCCTACCGGAAGAAGTCCCCACGGAGCCTAGCTCTTGGTGAGGCTGGCTGGGGAATTTTTGCGGCGCGAACGCGACCGCCTCGCAGATGCCAAGCCGTTGCAGCCGCAATCTAATCCGGCGCGGCCTTTATCCCTACAACCCGTGCGGCAATCGGTCAGTTCGCTTACCTCTTTTTCGGGGCGTAAAGTTTCACAATAGAGGTACGTAGAATACTTCTTTTACGGAAACGCGAACAGCAAGGAAGAGAGACATGTTCTGTTATCAATGCGAACAGACGCAATTCGATGAAGGCATCAACGCCTGTTTCGGCTCGCGGGGGCAGTGCGGCAAGGATGCGGCAACCAGCGACCTGCAAGACATCCTGATCCATCTCTGCAAAGGCATCGCGCAATATGCGAGCCGCGCCCGCGTCCTGGGCAAGAGCGATGCCGAAGCCGACCGCTTCCTGATGTTCGCGGTGTTCTCGACCCTCACCAATGTCAATTTTGATGCCGACAAATTCGTCGGCTGGATCCACGAAGCCGCTGCCGTGCGCGCCCGCATGAAGGCGCTGTATGAAGCCGCCGCGCGCGAAGCCGGCAAGGAACCGGAAGTCTTGAGCGGCCCGGCGGTGTTCACGCCGGCAGCCGATCAAACCGGCCTTCTGGCGCAAGCCAAGGAAGCGGGCGTGAAATATGGCGTCGAACGCATGGGCGAAGATGCCGTGGGCCTGCGCTCGCTGCTCCTCTTCGGCGTCAAAGGCGTGGCCGCTTATGGTCATCACGCTTCGGTACTGGGCGAGGAACGCGAGGCGGTGTTCGCCGGTATCGAGCGCGCCCTCGACAAGCTGGCGACGGAAGAAGCCGATCTCGGCGTGCTGCTGGAAGAAGGCCTGGAACTCGGCCGGGTGAATTTCACCGCCATGCAGGCGCTCGATGCCGCCAACACCGGCACCTTTGGTTCGCCGCAGCCGACGATGGTGCGCGTCACGCCGGTGAAGGGCAAAGCCATCCTGGTCACCGGCCATGATCTGAAAGACCTGCTCGCGATCCTGAAGGCCACCGAGGGCAAAGGCATCAATGTCTATACCCATGGCGAGATGCTGCCCGCTCATGGCTATCCCAAGCTGAAAGCCTTCCCGCATCTCAAAGGCAATTACGGCGGCGCCTGGCAGGATCAGCAGATCGAATTCGCCGATTTCCCCGGTGCGATCGTCTTCACCTCCAATTGCCTGATCAAGCCGACGCCGAAATACCGCGATCGCGTCTATACCCTGGGTCCGGTGGGCTGGCCCGGCATCAAGCATCTGGACGGCGATGATTTCAGCGCCGTGGCCGAGCATGCCTTGGCCCTGCCCGGCTTTGCCGAAGACGGCGCGGAACAGAGCATCACCGTCGGCTTCGGCCGCGAAGCGGTGCTCTCGGTTGCCGACAAGGTGATCGCCGCGGTCAAAGGCGGCGCCATCAAGCACTTCTTCCTGGTGGGCGGCTGCGATGGCGCCAAATCGGGCCGCAACTACTTTACCGACTTCGCCGACAACACCCCGAAGGATACCGTGGTGCTGACGCTGGGTTGCGGCAAGTTCCGCTTCAACAAGCATGACTTCGGCAGCATCGGCGGCATTCCGCGCTTGCTCGATATGGGCCAGTGCAACGATGCTTATTCGGCGCTGATCGTCGCCACCAAGCTGGCGGAAGCCTTCGGCTGCGGCGTCAACGAGCTGCCGCTGTCGCTGATCGTGTCGTGGTTCGAGCAGAAAGCGGCGGCGATCCTGCTGACGCTGCTGGCGCTCGGCGTCCGCCACATCAAGCTCGGCCCGACGCTGCCGGCGTTCCTGACGCCTGCACTGGTCGGTGTGCTGGTGGAGAAGTTCGGCATCGCTCCGATCGGCGAAGATGCCAAGGCCGACATCGCCGGCTGCATGGCCCGCGTGGCGTAATAACAAAGCCTCTTGCTAAAGCGAAACCGCCGGGTCGCAAAACCCGGCGGTTTTTTTATTATCACGCGGAGAGGCGGCCCCCCTCCGGTCACTTCGTGACCACCTCCCCCTTTCAGGGGGAGGATTTTTTATTCCTTCGCCGCGGCGATGGCGGCGTTGGCGGTGAGGATGTAACCGGCGGTGCCTGCCACGGTGGCTTCGTTTTCGAACCACAGGAACGGCCAATCCAGCTTCTGCTCGGGAAAGTCCGGCTTGATCACGATCACGCCCGGCACCAGCGCGCCCGGCACGAAAGAATAGTCAGCGCGGTTATGGCCATACATGATGAGCTTGGAGGCCGCGCCGACGCCCGTCACCAGCGAGAGATTGTGCACCGGGTGACGGCCCAAGAGATAATCGATGGCATTCAGCGTGTAGTCCTTGCCGATGATCTCCGGGAAAGCCTTGTGCAGGAGATACATGGTGGTGCCGAAATTCGCCACCAGCCCCGAGCCCGCCCAGGTGCCGAGCGACACCGGCACGCCAAAAGGCGTCTTGGCGAGTTCGGCATCGACTTTGGCTTTGGTGTCCTTCACCAGCGCAACCAGCGTGTCGCGATAGGAAGCGTCCATATACGGCATGGCGGCAATGGCATCTCCGGCGAGCCAAGCGAAGTTCTCCTTGATCACCGGCAACAAGGCACGCAGCTTCGCCGTGTAAAGCGCATCGCCTTTGGTGGACTGGATCAACTCCACCGTAGCGGATACCGCAGCGGCATCGAACATATGCGGCGCGTCATCGCGGCCAGGACGGTCCATGCGGCCGCCCGGATTCTGCTGATTGCTCCAAAGTACTTTGGCGGCGGCCAGAGCTTCGCTGGCCAGCGCCGGATCGGAGTCCTTGAGGGTGCGATAAGCCGCCGCCAATCCGCCCGCCACATAATAATCATTGGCCGGAACATCACTGGTGAAGGCCCAGCGGTCATCGGGATTACCCGAGCGGCCATCCTTCATCTCATCCGGCCCCAGCGATGGATCATAGATCATGCGATCTGATTGCGAGCCGGAATCGCCGAGATGGGTGTATTGCTTCAGCACCGGATCGACGATGCCGACAATGGCATGGCCGAAGACCTTGTATTGCGCCAAGAGCTGCAAGGTGCCGTGACGGATCTGCTGGATGGCATCGGGCACGCCATCGGGTTTGCGGATTTCGACCATATGCGCCTTTTCATCGATCGTGGTTTCGTCCCAATCGAGACCGAAGAGTTCGCGCCCGCGTACCAGGTCGCGCACCACAAAAGAGTTTTCCGGCGTCTGGATGTCGTAATCGCCTGCATCCTGCCAGCCGCCGACATTCAGCCCCGGAATATGCTCGCCCGGTTTGAACGGCGAATCCAGATGCGGCCCCATCTTATAGGCATCGAAATGGACAATGTTGGGCGGGGCTTGGCGGGCATCATCCATATGCGAGAGGCCCGACCAGACGCGATATTGTTCGCGTACCGTCATGTGATCCATCTGCTCGGCGATATAGGTGTCGAGCGAGGTCTGCCAGATGTGATCATAAGCGTCGGCGGCGATGCGGAAAGGATTGGTGGTCTTGTCCGCATAAGAAATGGCGTAGATGCCCGGCTCTTTGACGTTGGAAAAATCGAAGCTGGCGTAGTTGTAGCGGGTCCACTTGCCCCATTGCTTGATCTTGGCGGTCAGCACTGGCTGCATTTTGCCATCATTGCCGATGCGGACCAGGCTGGCTTCGTCCGGTCCATGATAGAGCGGATCAAGCTCGATCAGCGCCACCTTGCCCCGTTTCGGCGTATAGCCCGCCTGATTGAAGGAGACGACCGGCGGCCGCGTCCAGCCTGCAACGACATTGGGCTTCACATGCCAGACCACGGCATTCTTGCTGACACCGGCCGGGATCATCGCCCGCACCACGAACCAGCCGTTCTGGGCGCGGTTGCGCGCATCATAAAGCGCCAGCGGCGCGGCGTCGGAGGTGATCGAGACGCGGGTCAGCGGATCTTCCGGCGACAAGGTGATGGTCTTGGCGCCTTGCGCCAAAGCTTGCGGATCGCCGGAACCGTTCTTCTGCATCGGCCCGACCGGTGTGCGCGGGAACAGCCCTGGCGCATTGCCCATCACATAGGTCTTGCCGAAATAAGAGGTGGGCAGGAAATCGAGATTGAAACCAGCCTTGCCGACCAGCTCCTGCGGCAGCGGCTTGTCGAGATTGACGGTGATGCGGAAACCGCCCTCTTCGGCCGTCACTTCAGTGGTGTAATGCAGGCCTTGCTTGTCATAGCCCGAGCGCACCACGATCTGGTCCGGGGCCTTGCCGCGTTTGAGCGAAACAAACAGCGGGACCGGGTCCCATTGCTCCGGCGTTGGATTGAGACGGACTTCGCCATCGGTGGCGATGCGCTCATCATGCAAGACAATCTGGATGGCGGCATTCTTTTCATCAAAGAAAATGGGATGGAATTTGTTCTGGTGGACGATGACGCTGAGGCCTTGTTCTTCCAGCGTATTACCGGCGCTCACGGTCAGACCGGCGGCTGCGCAAGGCCCCGCCAAAGCCATGACAAAGAGGCCGCTGAGTATTGTTTTTTGCGGCATAGTTTCCTCCTGATACCGCTATCATGCGGTAACCATTGAGGAAGCACCAATCACGTATCTGAGACGTTCCGTTGCGACAGCAGCAGCAACCAGCTAGTCATATTTCACAAAAAATCCATGTGGCTTATCTTTATTTACAGCAATATCTCTGTAAAGACTTGATTTGAAAGCCTTAAGGTGGGAGTTGTAGTCCATGGCACAGAAGCTCACCGCAAACCGGCTGATCGACGGCATTGTCCTTTATTGGAAGGGCGGGGATTGGACCGAATCCCTGGCCGAGGCCGACTTTTTCGAGAGCGAAGAGGAAGCCCAAGCCGCCCTCGCCGCCGCCAAAGATTTCGTGGCCAGGAATGTGGTCGTGAGCCCCTATCTCTTCGAGATGAAAGGCGACCGGCCTTTGAAGGAACGCGAGATCATCCGCGCCTTAGGCCCGAGTGTGCGCCCCGATCTCGGCAAACAGGCCGCGAGGTAGACGATGTATCGCTATGACGAGTTCGATGCGCAATTCGTGCGCGAGCGCACCGAGCAGTTCCGCTTCCAGGTGGAACGCCGGTTAAGAGGCGAACTCAACGAAGACCAGTTCAAGCCCTTCCGTCTGATGAACGGGCTTTATCTGCAACTGCACGCTTACATGCTGCGTATTGCCGTGCCTTATGGAACCTTGTCGGCGGCGCAGATGCGCATGTTCGCCCATATCGCGCGCAAATACGACAAAGGCTATGGCCACTTCACCACCCGCCAGAACCTGCAATTCAACTGGCCGAAGCTGAAGGATGTGCCAGATATCCTGGCCGAGCTAGCCACCGCGCAACTCCATGCCATTCAGACCAGCGGCAATTGCATTCGCAACGTGACCAGTGATCATTTCGCGGGCGCGGCAGCGGACGAGATCGAAGATCCGCGGCCCGTGGGCGAGCTGATCCGGCAATGGTCGAGCCTGCACCCCGAATTCAGCTTCCTGCCGCGCAAATTCAAGATCGCAGTGGGCGCCAGCAAACATGACCGCGCCGCCTTGCGGTTCCACGATATGGCCGTGGAGATCGTGCAGAACGAGGCGGGCAAGACCGGCTACAAAATCTGGGTCGGCGGCGGCTTGGGACGGACGCCAGCCACCGGCTATGTGGTGGGCGATTTTGTCGAGAAGCCGGATCTGCTGGCCTTCCTGGAAGCGGTGCTGCGCGTCTACAACGAAAACGGCCGCCGCGATAACATCTACAAAGCCCGCATCAAGATCCTCGCCTATGCGCTCGGCGAGGCCGAAATGCGCGAGCGGGTGATGCGCGAATTCCTGGAAATCAAGAAAAGCGGCAGCTTGCAGGTGCCGGAAACCGAACGCGCCCGCATCGAAGCCTATTTCAAGCCGCCCGCCTTCGAAACGCTGGACGATATCGCACTGCCGAGCGAAGGCGCGCTAGGCCAATGGGTGGCCTCCAACCTCCACAAACACCGTATGCCAGGCTATGCCATCGCCACGGTGTCCTTGAAGCCGATTGGCGGCGTGCCGGGCGATTGCAGCCATGAACAGCTCGACGGCCTTGCCCAGCTGATGGACGATTTCGGTTATGACGAAATCCGCGTCAGCCACGAGCAGAATCTGGTGCTGCCGCATGTCAAGCAGAAGGATCTGGCGGCTGTCTATGCGCGGCTTGCGGCGCTGGGGCTGGGCACGGCCAATGCCGGGCTGATCACCGACATCATCTGCTGCCCCGGTCTCGATTACTGCGATCTGGCCAATGCGCGCTCCATTCCGATCGCGCAGAAGATCGCCGAGCGCTTTGCGGATTTCGAGCGTCAGCACGACATCGGCGAACTCAAGATCAAGATGAGCGGCTGCATCAATGCTTGCGGCCATCACCATGCCGGTCATATCGGCATTCTCGGCGTCGACAAGAAAGGCGTCGAATTCTATCAGCTTCAGCTCGGCGGCTCAGGGGCAGAAGATGCCTCCATCGGCCAGATTCTCGGCCCCGGCTTCGGCGAGCATGAAATCGTCGATGCGGTCGAGCGGATCGTGGATCTGTATGTGAAACTGCGCCGGCCGGGCGAACGCTTCCTCGACACCACCCGCCGCCTCGGCATCGAGCCGTTCAAGAATGTCGCTTATGGGGAGCAGCTCCATGCCGCTCATTAAGAATGGCGCCGGCATGTCATCGCCCGCAAATGCGAGCGACCCAGTTGAGGCTGGCACACCGCTCCAGAACTATGGCGCGGCTCTCCTGCAAACGCAGAACAGATGTCACCTGGATGGCCCGCAGTTGCGGACCATGACAGGCTTTGGTTGGTGAACAGCATGACCACCTTGATCCGAGACGGCAAAGTCATTGAAGACGTTTATACCGCTGTGGCCGATGATGCCGCTTTGCCGGATGGCGCGGTGATCGTCTCCCTGAAGCGGCTCAGGGCCGACCGCGAAGCGCTGTTGTCGCGCAACCAGCCCTTGGGCGTGAAGCTGACGAGCGAGGAATCGCCCGAAAGCATCGGCAGCGATCTTGAGCGCCTCTCGCTGGTGGTGCTGGAATTTCCCAAATTCCGTGATGGGCGGCCCTTCTCCTGGGCCCGCATCCTGCGCACGCGGCTGAAATTCCAAGGCGAGATCCGCGCCAGCGGCGATTATCTTTATGACCAGATCGCCTATCTGAAGCGCGTCGGCGCCGATGCTTTTGAGCTGCCGCCTTCGGTCACGCCGGAGCTGTTCCAGCGCGCGCTCACCGAGATGACCTATGTTTACCAGCCCGCAGCCGATGGACAGAAAACCATCCGGGATTTGCGCGGCTAATCTCGATTAACGCACAACCCTAACACTTCCGTCGCTTGCCTAGAGCCGCTCAAATCTGTCGCGGCTGCCAACGATTGCGCCAACAATTACGCCGATTTCAGTACGCTGACAGACGGAGGGCAAGGTTGATGGCGTTGAATTCCCGACATCACACGGGAGACACCCATGAAGTTCACCACTCCGGCCCTGGCCGCCGCCCTGTTTCTGGCCGCGCCCGCGGCGCTGGCGCAAGACGCGCCTCAGCCGCCAAAGGCCGATAAGGCCGATTGGGCCGCCCGCATGAACGAGCGTCATGCGGAGATGTGCAACAACCATTACGCCCATGCGGTCGGCCGCTTTGCCGAGCTGGAAGTGCGCCTCAAGCTGACGAGCGTACAGAAGCCGCTGTTCGAACGCTGGAAGAATGTGAAGCTGACCGCCGTGAAAGACAACACGGCGAAGTGCGAAGAGATGAAGCCGCTCGATCGCGATGCCTCGATCATCGAGCATCGCAAGCGCCAGATCGCCATGCTGGAAACCCGCCTTACCGATCTCAAGGCCGAGACACCGGCACTGGAAGCGCTGGTGAAATCGCTCGATGCCAGCCAGGTCGCCACCTTAAAGCGCGCCGGTCATGAACAGCGCATGATGCGCATGCGGATGGCGGAACGCTTCATGGACCATCGCGGCGCGATGATGCGCGGCGGCATGCATGGCGGCCCCGGCATGATGGGTGATCACCCCATGCGCGGCGATCGCCCGGCCCAAGGCACTGACGATTGAAGACGGTTAGAGTTTGACGAATGCCTGCTCGCCAATCCCCCCCTCCCGGTGAGCAGGCGG
>Ga0207816_1000078_pt1 | contig 26130 bp, 20 predicted proteins | sample LuqExpMetageno10_FD_187768 | JGI IMG/M metagenome (GOLD analysis project Ga0207816, IMG submission 187768) | Tropical forest soil microbial communities from Luquillo Experimental Forest, Puerto Rico - Sample 10 (SPAdes) | ecosystem: Environmental > Terrestrial > Soil > Tropical forest ... | reverse complement strand
ACCATCAGTGCCAAGAGCGCCCCGATACCGGCGGATGGCAAGGTGGACAGGATCGTCACCGGATGGATGAAGCTCTCATAGAGCACACCCAAAACAATATAGACCGTCACGATCGCCGCCAGGATCAACAGAATTTCATTGCCCAGCGTCGATTGGAAGGCCAGCGCCGAGCCTTGGAAATTGGTGTTGATGCTCGCCGGCAGCTTGGCATTGGCTTCGGCGCGTTTCACGGCCTCCACCGCCGCGCCCAGCGAATAGCCCGACGCCACATCGAAGGACACGGTGGCGGCCGGGAACTGGCCGAGATGATCATTCTCCAGCGGGGCGAGCTTTTCCTGCACCTTGGCAAGCGCCGACAGCGGCACCTGCCCGCTACCGGAGGACGGCAGATAGATGTCGCTCAACGCGGTCAGCGATTTCTGCTCAGGCCCGCCGGATTCCAGGATCACGCGATACTGGTTCGACTGGGTGAAGATGGTCGAGATGATGCGCTGCCCGAAAGCGTCATAGAGCGCATTGTCGATGGTCGCCGCAGTGATGCCGAAACGGGCTGCCGTATCGCGGTCGACGGAGATGTAGGCCGAAAGCCCCATGTCGGTGAAATTGGTCGAGACATTGGCAAGCTCGGGCTGCTTCTGCATCTCGGCAACGAGGTGCGGCACCCACTGATTCAGCACTGCGGTGGAGGCATCCTCCAGCACGAAATTGTATTGCGCCCGGCTGACCGTGGCGTCGATGGTGAGATCCTGCACCGGCTGCAGATAGAGCGAAATGCCGCTGACCCGCTGGCTAGTGGCGGAAAGACGTTTCAGGATGTCGTCAAAATTCGCGCTGCGCTCGCCCTTGGGCTTCAGATTGATCAGGAAACGGCCGCCGTTGAGCGTCGTGTTGGTGCCATCGACGCCGATGAAGGATGACAAGCCCGCGACGTCCGGATCTTTCATCAGCTCGGCAGCCAGTGCGGTCTGGCGCTTGCTCATCTCGGCAAAAGAGACCGTCGGACCGGCCTGGCTGATGCCCTGCACCAGCCCGGTGTCCTGCACCGGGAAGAAGCCTTTCGAGATCACCGCATACATGAAGATGGTGAGCAGGAGCGTGCCGACCGTGACCTTGAGCGTCAGCGGCTGGTGATCCAGCACCCAGCACAGGCCCCGGTCATAAGCGGCAACCAGTCGGCTGTAATATTCCTCCGACTTGCGGGCAATCAGGCCCATCTCGCGCTTCTCATGGCGATGGCGCAACAGCTTGGCGCACAGCATCGGCACCAAGGTCAGCGACACCACAGCCGAAATCAGGATCGTGATGGCGAGGGTGACGGCGAATTCGCGGAACAGGCGCCCCACCACTTCCTGCATGAAGAGCAGCGGGATCAGCACGGCGATCAGCGAAATGGTGAGCGAAACGATGGTAAAACCGATCTCGCCTGCGCCTTTCATGGCCGCATCGAAGGGGCTGTAACCCTGTTCCAGATAGCGCGTGATGTTCTCGATCATCACAATGGCGTCATCGACCACGAAACCGGCGGCAATGGTGAGCGCCATGAGAGACAGGTTGTTCAGCGAATAGCCGAACAGATACATCGCGGCGAAGGTGCCTACGATCGACAGCGGCACCGACAGCGACGGAATGAAGGTGGCCGAAACATTACGCAGGAAGACAAAGATCACCAGCACGACCAGCACCACGGCCAGCGCCAGCTCGAACTGCACATCAGCGACCGAGGCGCGGATGGTGTTGGTGCGGTCGGTGACGACATCCACCTGAACCGAGCCGGGCAGACCCGCTTCGATGTCTTTCAGGATCGCTTTCACCGAATCTGCCACCGAGATCACATTGGCGCCGGGCTGGCGCTGGATGTTCACGATGATCGCCGGCGTAGTGTCCATCCAGGAGGCGAGCTTGGTGTTCTCGGCGGAATTCTCGACCGTCGCCACGTCCTTCAGGAAAACCGGCGCGCCATTCTTGTAGGCCACGACGATGTTCCGATAATCGTTCGGATCCTGGATCTGGTCGTTGGCATTGATGGTGTAGGAGCGCGACGGGCCATCGAAACTGCCCTTGGGCGAGTTCGTGTTGGCATTGGAGATCGTGGTGCGCAGATCGTCGATGTTGAGGCCATAATGGGCCAGCGCCTGGATGTTGGCGCGCACCCGCACGGCCGGACGCTGACCGCCATTGATGCTGACAAGGCCCACGCCTGCGAGCTGGGAAATCTTCTGAGCGATGCGGGTTTCAGCGAGGTTCTCCAGTTCCGTCAGCGTCTTAGTCTTGGAGTGGATCGCCAGGGTCAGGATCGGCGCATCAGCCGGATTGACCTTGTTGTAGATCGGCGGCGCCGGCAGGCTCGACGGCAGCATGTTGCTCGAAGCATTGATCGCCGCCTGCACTTCCTGTTCGGCGATGTCGAGCGACAGACTGAGGTCGAATTGCAGCGTAATGATCGAGGCGCCGCCGGACGACACCGACGACATCTGCTTCAAGCCGGGCATCTGGCCGAACTGCCGTTCCAGCGGTGCGGTGACCGAGGTGGTCATCACATCGGGGCTGGCGCCGGGCAGGAAAGTCTGCACCTGGATGGTCGGATAATCGACCTGCGGCAGCGCTGAGAGCGGCAGGAATTGATATCCCAGCACGCCCAGAAGCAGGATCGCCACCATAAACAGCGATGTGGCTACCGGGCGCTGGATAAACGGGGCCGAAGGGTTCATGGCCGCCGTCCGCCCTTACGGCCCGCCCGGGGGCGGACCGCCAGGGCCACCCGGGGGAGCGCCGGCACTGCTGGAACGGCGCATCTTCTTCATTTCGCTCTTGCAGGTATCGCTGAGATCATCACGATGCTCGCGCATGCACATCATCAGCTCGCGCCCTTTGGCGTCGGCGCAATATTTTTTGATGTCCGCGCCGCAAGCCGCGACCATCTTGGCGCGCCGTTCGGCTTTTTCCTTATCGCTGAGGCCCGAAGGTGCTCCCGCGCCCGACGGACCCGCAACATCCTTCACCGCTTGGCCGGTGGGAATGGCCACTTCACTGCCATCCCGCAGACGGTCGCCGCCATCGGTCACCACCGTTTCGCCGGGATTGAGACCGGCCGTGATGGCAACCTTATCGCCTTGCTGTACGCCGACCGTGACAGTGCGCATCGAGATCGTGTGATCGGACTTCACGACAAACACGAAGGTGCCGCTGGCGCCGCGCTGGATGGCGGAAGCCGGAATGATCACCTGGTTCTGCAAGGTGTTCACCAAGAGGCGGACATTGACAAACTGGTTGGGGAAGAGCTCGCCATCCTCATTGGTGAACATGGCGCGCAGCTTGACCGTACCCGTTGAGGTATCGACCTGGCTGTCGATGGCCGAAAGCCGGCCGGTGGCAAGCTTGGTGGTCTGGGCGCGATCATAGGCATCCACGCGCATTTCCTCGCCCGCGGTGTAGCGGGCGATCACGGCCGGAGCGTTGTCCTCGGGAACTGTGAACAACACCGAGATCGGCGTGAGCTGCGTGACCGTGACGATAGCGGTGCTCTGACCGGCGCTGACGAAATTGCCGACATCGACGCCGCGAATGCCTGCCCGGCCGTCCACCGGCGAGGTCACGCGCGTATAGCCGAGATTGACTTCCGCCGACTTCACAGAGGCCTGATCGGCCTTCACCGTGCCTTCGGCCTGTTTGACCGTAGCAATCTGATTGTCGAGATTTTGCTGCGAAGTTGCCTTTGCCGCGAACAGGGATTGCTGGCGCTTCAATTCTTGGCGCGCATAGACGAGCGACGCCTGATCCTTCGCCAGCGTTCCTTGCGCTTGGCTCAACGCGGCCTGGAAGGTCCGCGGATCGATCTCGGCAAGCAGGTCGCCGGCCTTGACCATCTGGCCTTCCCGGAAGGCGAAGCGAACGATCGTCCCTGACACCTGCGGCCGCACACTAACGGTAGCGAGCGGCGTCACTGTTCCCAAGGCATTGAGCGTGACGTCGATGGGACCGCGCTGGGCTACCGCCGCGCCAACCGGCTGAGGCCCGCCCATCCCCCGCTGCGTGCCGGTTTTGGCCTTGCCGGGCAGCAGCCACCACACGAACAGAACCACCAGCACCACAATAAGAAGAATCCAGAGGACCTTGGGGCCGCCGGGAACATGCCGGGATACCCAGCCGCCGCTTTCTTGCGAGCCGGACGATCCGCCAAAACGGTGCCGGGCTTGCTCAAAATTGTGCCGGGCCTTCTCGGCGTTGGATTCAAAAGGACTGGATTGATTGCTCATGCTTGGTCCGGTTCGTCGGCTCCCAGAACTCTAACGTGCTGACAGCGGAAGGCAGTCGAAATAACAAAGCAATTTCAGGGAAGTTTGTCGGATTTGTCGCCAAAGAAAAAGGCGCGCGGATGATTCCGCGCGCCTTCTTTACCGAACGAAAGACGAACCCGTCAGGGCTGGGCGGGAGCCGCCGCAGGAGCCGGGGCCGACTTGGCTTTCGCCCTGGAGAGTTCGACCAGCGAGTTGTGCGCCTCGTTGAAGCCATCCAGCGAGAAGGCCAGATTGAACTTGCGGCCATCGACGGTGACGATGTCGATCTGAGACTTGGTTGCCTTCGAGAGCTGGCCGATCACGTCGTTGCCGATGGCAGCTTCGACATAGCAGCCGAGCTGATCGCAACGGCGATACTTCAAGACCGGAGACTTGTAGGTATCGGCGTTGATGACGAGACCGTTCTGGATCGAAATGCCCAGCGGCACCGAGATCTGCAGGATATGCGCGTCACGCGACGGCATATAAGCCAAGAGAACGCCGAGGACACGCTGGCCGGTCTTCTTGGCCACGCGCAGCTCGATCATTTCGCAAGGCGAAGGCGAGTTGACGGGATAGCAGCGAACCGTCCAATCCTTGAACTCTTTGATGTCGCTGGGCTGCAGGGGCTTGTTGGCCTGCGGCGCGGCATCCTGCGCGAAAGCAGGCGCGGCGGCGAGAGCTGCGGCAAAAGCAAATGCAATACGGAAGGATTTCATGACCACAGTCTCCACCACCAGGAGGAACGCTTCGCTTCGAAGTTCTTGAAGGCTTTACGCGCATCGGCAAAGCCCTTCGTCGAGAACGGGAGCTGCACTGTCTTGCCGTCGAGGCGGGCGACCGAAAGGGCCGCATCGTCGGTCCCGGCAATCGTCTTTTCGAGCGCTTCATCCGCCGGAATGGTGGCAAGGCAGCCGCCTTCCAGGCAGGTCTTATAGGGATAGGTCTTGATGTCGTTGCCGAACTTCAGACCAACGCCGGGGTCCAGAAGAACGCCAAGCGGCACATTGACGGCCAGAAGGGTCGTTTCCTTCTTGGTGTCCTTGGCCACTTCCTTGAGAAGGACGAGACTCGCGACCGACTGGCCGGATTTGGAATCGACGATGTCCTGCGACATGCGGCAGTTGGCGTCTTTTTCCTTACGGGCCGGGCAGGTCAGGCGCCAGTCCTGGTAGACCAGCATGGACGGCACGTCGGGCGGGCCGGCCAGCACGCCGCGGCCAATCCAGCCGAGCAATGCAGCAACGATGAAGATGCCAACCCAGATCGCCGCATGCTTGGCGATGGGGGGCAGCCCGTCAACGAAGCTCGTGCGCGTTGGCGGAGGAGACAGTTCGCTCATGGGTGTTCGCTTTGTTACGGTGGATCGAAACGGGATGCTGTTAGCAAAACCGGTGCCCCGCGTATCCCAATTCTTGCCGTAATCTCAATAAAATTATTCGACAGGTTGGTTAGTACCATGGCCCTGGGGCGCTCTGGGAGCCCTTCACTGTGAAGCTTTTCAGCGGCTTATCGGGCCAGAATCAGCCCTTTTACGGGCGCCGCCATGGCGGCCAGCGAACGTAACGAACCTTCCAAAACCGGCTGCGGCGTCTTGGCTGCGGCATAAACGAGCACCGCATCCGCCAGCGGGGCGAGAGCCGGCCAGCCCCCCGGTGAAGACGGCGCGGCGGCATCGATTACAATCAGATCGCAGTTCTGTTTCAAGTAGTTGATGAGATCGGTGGTACGCCGGTCAGACCAAACGCCCCCCCTCGCCGCCATCAGATAGACCGGCGTGCGCCGGTCTTTGAGCATCAGATTCGGCAGCGGTAATCCCTGCAAAAAGCCCGAAATTCCCACCCGGGCCCCGGCAGGCGCCAGCCGGCCAAGATCGGCATCCAGCAATATGGTGCGAAGGCCCCGTATGGCGGCTATCCGCGCCAGGGAAAGGGCCGCAACCGCTTTGCTGGCTTCGGCTGCGGGCGCCGTAACAACAACCACCCTGCCTTGCCCTGCCCGTCCCGGGACCAGAATCTGCAACAAGGTGTTCAAGGACTGGCTGTAAGGCGCCGCCGGGTTGTCGAGCACCCAGTCGGCCAGTCTGAGATCGGCAGAAGCCGCCACATCGGCCAAGACAGGCGGCATTGCCAGAGGCTGGGGAGCGGCGGCAAACCCAGGCGCGGCCGCCATGGCCGGGTTGAGGGGCCGGACAACGGGCGTTTCGGACTGGAACCGGCGCGGAGCCATAGCAACCGGAGCAAGCGCAGGCTGAGATGCTCCGAACCGCTCCAAAAGCAAAGCGAGAAGAATGCCAAGCAGCAGCCCCGCCGGAATCGACGCTCCGATGAACAAGCTGCGATGCGGCGCCGAGGGCGCGATGGGTACCGGCGCGGTTGAGATCACCCGGGCTTCGGGGAGCTGGATATCGTCCTGATCCTGCACCGCCCTGAGGCGCTGGACGAAGGATTCATACATGGTGCGGGTCGAAGCGAGATTGGCTTCCAGCGCATTCAGTCTGATGCGGGCGATATTTTCGTCGCGCATCTGCCTTGTGACGCGCGCCAGGCTGGCTTCGATCGAGGCGACATGGGCCCTGGCGACTTCAAGCTCGCTTTGCATCGAGCCGGCGATGCCATCGACTTCACGCGAGACCTTGGCAGCAAGGTCGCGCTTCTGGTTGCGGATGGCGACCATCTTGGGATGGTTCGGTCCATAGCGGGACGCCATATCGGCTTCCTGGCGCACCAGCTCGGCTTCCTGGGTGCGAAGATCGCCGATCATCTTGGAGGTGACAACGGGCGTGACATCCGCGGTGTTGCCGGTCTTGGCCAGCGCCGCCACACGCTCATAAGCGGCCTTCTTTTCGGCGAGATCGGATTGGGCCGTCACCAATTGGGTGTTGATCGCCATGAGCTGCTGGTCGACCAGCGAATTGCCCGGCTGGGCTTCGACCAGATCGTGTTCGGCCTTGTAGAGCTGGATCGCTGCTTCCTGCTGCTGTACCTGGGTAGCGAGCTGGTGCATGCGCTCGGCAAGCCATCCTGCTGCCTTGCGGGCCGCCGCCACTTTGGTGGCGATCATGTCATCGGTGTAGCTCTGGGCCAGGGTATTGGCGATGCGTGCGGCTTTGGCGGGATCTTTCGAGGTGAACCCGACCTCGATGGAGGTGGAAACCCCCAGCGAAGACACATCGAGATGGCTGAGGAAAGCCGAGACAATCTGATCACGCGGTGCATCTGAAGCTGGCGCAGCGGGGCGCAGATAATGCAGCGGATTGAGGTCCAAACCGCCGGATTTGCCCAAGGCCGGATTGAATTCCGGATCGGCATCCAGACGCAGCTGGTCGATCACCTTGAGGGCGAGATCGCGCGACGACAGCACATGGATCTGGTTCTGCACCGAGGAGGGATCCGTCGGCAATGCCGACAAAACCGTCGCCGCATCGGCCACCGTGTTCTTGCGCTGATCGAGCATCACCACGGCCGAGGTCGAATAGAGCGTCGGCAGGGAAAACATCACCGCCGCGGTGACCGCCACAACGCCCAGCGTGACATTGCGGATCAGGCCGCTGCGTGCCTTCACCACACGCAGAAAGTCATCGACCCCGAAGCGGGCTTCGGGAGCCTCTTTCACGGTTGGTGTCGCCTCGTGTGTGGACATAGAATCGCCAGCCTGCACCTTGGTTTAGCCAAAGAGCGCTGAAGATTGGTTAACACCGCGAACCGTGCTTAGGCAGATTTTCGCAAAATGGGCGGTCCGCCGCCCGGCCGCGCGAATTCGGCAATGGTTTCCAGCCCCTCGGCTTCCGGGAGATGATCTCCGGCCGCAGCGCGCAAAACGCCAGGATCATCCCAAGGAATGTCCCGGTAGGTTTCGCGAGGAAGTTCTCCGGCCGAAAGAAGCTGCGGAAACAGCGCAATCTTTCTACCCATGGTCACCGGCTCGCGCGGCAAAAGCCCCAGCAAGGCGGCCGGCAGATCGGCGCTCAGCGGCAAATGGCAAATCTGGGTGGCGCGCGGATTGATCTCGATCAGATGGGGCACGCCATCCTTGTCGCGCATGAAATCGAGGCCATGCAGGCCGTTGAGCCGGAAACGGGCGGCGAGTTTGGCAGCCGCTTCGTCCATCGCAGGACAATCGATGCGGCTCATCAGACTGGCAGGCCCGGTGTCGCCAGCCCAGGACACGACATCCATGTGCATAGCGGCGAGCACCCTGCCCTCATGCGCCGCAAACACGGTTGTGGCAGGCTTGCCCGTGATCAAGGCCTGAACATTCACTTGCGCCCGAGCAGGATGGCGGGCTTCAGCCAGGAAATGCAGATCGCTTCGCAAAACCGCGCGAACCATACTGCGCAAGCGCGATGGCGGCCCTTCCAGCTCCGCAAAGGCGCGTTCGGCATCGGCTTGGCTGCAGACAAATTTGACCCCGCCGCCGCCCCAGCTGCCATCGGCCTTCATCACACAGGGAAGACCAGCTTCCGCCAAAGCGCGCGGCAAAGCTTCGCGATCCGCCACAGCCAGGGTGAGCGGAGCGGTGATACCCTCCTCCCGCGCCACCGCAATCGATGGGGCCCGGGCGGTCAGAACCTCATAACCATCGAGCGGTCCCAAAGAGCGTTCCAGGAGCGGCGCAAATTGCTTGAGTGGAAGCAGCAGCAACAAGGCGCGGTCGTCACACGGAATGATGCGGTCCGGCTTTGCCGCCGTGATCGCCTCAGCAATCGAAGCTGAACCATCCAAAGCACGATAGCGGTAAGCGCGATCGAGATAGCGGCAAGCGCTGAGCACATGTCTGCGCGGGAACACCGCCTCCACGCGCGCGCCGAGATTGGCGAAAGCACCGGCGAGACGTGCCGCCGACGGCCACTGCACTGTTGTAACCAGGAGTATTTTCGTCCGCATCGCGGACACATTAGGCGCAGAGCCGTCAACGGGGCGTGAATGCGCTCCGCATGCCGTTGTTAAGTCCTGATTTACGCTTTGGCCCGTGCATCCCAGACCCGGCCCAAAAGAGCGATCGCATGATCGGCAACTTTGCGATATGCGCCATCTGGCAGAAAAATCTGCAGGAAAACAATGACGGCAAGCGACGGCTGGTAACAGCCGCGCATCACCGCCTGCAAATAGAGCTTCAGCGCCTGGCCGGGCGCGCTCATCGCCACATATTTCGCATAGGCCCAGCCGAGACAACCATAATAAGCCTTCTCCGGGATGGCAGGCCGCAAACCATCGATCCAATCCAGCATCGACTCGCAACGGCGCCCGGAGGAGAGGCGATTGGGATCGGCCCAATCGCGCCAGATCATCGATGGCGTTTTGGCCATGAGAAAACGCGTCCCAGCCAGCGCTGCACGAATGGCAAAATCGGTGTCCTCCGCTGCCGGAAGATTTTCGTTGAAGCGGATCTTGCGCGCCAGCTCGGCCGGCACCACGATGGTGGAGGTGGCGAGAAAGCCGCGATCACACAGCAGATAGACCGCCATGTTTTCGTCTTCGCGAATGGCGCGCGGCGGCTTCAATAGCGTACGGCCGTGGCCGCGATCGACGATGAAACGGGAATAAGCGCCCTTGTTCTTCGTGCCTTCCAGCAATGCGCGCATGTCAGCGAGGTGATGCGGCAGGAACTGGTCATCGGAATCCAGAAAGGCGATGAAGCGCCCGCGGGCATGATCAATGCCGGTATTGCGGGCAGCGCCGCCGCCACCATTTTCCTGGCGGATGAAGACGATGCGCGGATCGCCGATCTCTTTGATAACGGCTTCGGGATCGTCCTTCGAGCCGTCATCAACCACCACGATCTCGAAATCCTGCTCGGTCTGCATCAGCACCGATTGCAGCGTTTCCGCAATGAGATGGGCACGGTTGTAAACCGGGATCACCACGGAGAAGAACGGTGTCATGATTTCACCTCGTCCAGGTGGCGCAGCATGGCGAGCATCAGGATGAAGCCGACCCAAGTCACGCCGTCTCCTTCGAGAAAATCGGTTTCCATCAGGTTGTGCAGCAGCAGGAAGACAAACAGCGAAAACAGCAGCGCTTTGGTGAGGATTTCGCCGCGCCGCCAGAAAGCCGCGAGCGGCACAACAATCAACGCCATGAGAGCAAGCAGGAAACCGACACCACCCACCGTGACCATAAGCTGCAAATAGCCGTTATGGCCGTGGCTGGCAGCGGTTACCCAATTGCCGATGTAATGCGCCAGAGGCGAAGCTTTACCGGTATTGGAAAAGGTGCCGAAACCGGCACCGAAGACCGGATGATCGCGGATATAAGCAATTTCCGCTTTCCAGATTTCGGTGCGGCCTGTGAACTGGGTGGGATCGTCCAGTATCCGGCTCAGCGCCGTCTGGTCCGCAGCCGCAAAGACATAGACCGCCACCAGAAACAAGCCCACAGCAACGAGCGCGATGATCCGGTCGATCTCCCGCCGCCAGGCAAGCCGATAGACCCCACCGGCCAAGAGCGCCGCCACAAGAAGGCCCATCGATGATTTGGAATGGGTGCCCGCCAGGAAAACCAAAGACGCGGCCACAACGGCCAGATCGAGCAGCTTCAACCAGATGGTTTTGGCAGGTGTGAAGAGAAAGATCAGCGCCGTCATCGCCGCCACAGAACCGGCGATGTTCTTGTGCCCATAGATGCCGCGCCAATTGCCGACAAGCTGCGGATCCATCTCGGCCGCTGAATGCACCGCGGCTGGGACGACCTTGACCGACACCAGATTGATGGCCAGCACCGCCACCAGCACCCAGCGCCACAGCACCAGACCGCGTTGGGCACCGACGGCATCCACACTCAAAAAAGCGGAAACCACCAGCACGGTGGCCAAGCCCGCGCGGCGGATGGTGACCGCGGGTTCGGGCGACCATAATGCGCTCGCGGCACACCAGAACAGTAACACTAACAAAAACAGCGGCAGTGCGCGGAACAACTCGGCACCGTGGCGGCGCAAAGCGCGCAACAGGATGAGCGCGAAGACCGCGAGGTAACAAACCTGGCGCAGGCTATCGCCAGCCCCGGTCTGTACCACGGCTCCCATCTGCTCGGCCAAGGCGTCGGGCGCCTTGAACGGCGTCACCCCCACAAAGGCCAGGAACAGAAACGCCAGCAGGATCGCTTCGTCGATCCAGCAGCGTTCTTTGCGCGGTACGACGCCCGCAGCGCAGAGGGCATCACTCGCCATGGGTCACCGCATAAGGCTCAGAAATGCAGCCCGCCAAAGCGGCAAGCTTGCCCATGTTGCGGAAGAAACGGCGCCAGGCATCAGCGGCCCGGCGCGGACGCGCCAAAAGGACAACACCAAGCAGCGGCGTCAGCATCAGCGCGGCGGCGATCTTGAGATATTCCTTCAGCTTTGCCGCCAGCGAAGGGCGGTATTTCAGGAATATCCGCATCTCGGTGTTGCCGATGCCATAGGCGCGATTGAGCACCCATTGCAGGTTCTGGCGCAAAGCTGGCACCTGCGTATAGGCCAGCGCCTCATCCGCCCAGGCAAAGCGGCCGCCCATCGATTTCACCCGTTCGAAGAAGTCGCGATCCTCACCGCCGCTCAAAGCGAAAGCCGGATCGAACCAGGGCGCGGAGAGCTTTTCGAGGCAGGTGCGCGTGATCAGGAGATTGCCCGCCCCTTCCAGCATGGCAACCGGCCCGGTGGGACGGCGTATGGAGCTGACACCATCGAAACCCGGTTCGAAGGCCGGTGCGCCCACTTCCTGTTCGAACAGGATCGAGCCTTCCACCACATCGGCGCCGGTTTCGCCCTGCAGGCGCAGAAGCGCATCCAGCCATTGCGGTGACGGCCATTCGTCGTCATCGAGCATGGCGACGAAAGCCGCTTCCGGATAGGACAGCGCACGCGCCACCAGCGCATTGCGCACCTGTGCGATGCCGCGCTCTTCGGCGATGATGGGATCGAGCGGCCAGCGATAGCGGCCAGACCAGCTGCGGCACAAATCATAACCGGCGTGATTTTCGGCGTCGTTGTCCGCGACCACAACAATGAGCCGCGCCTGCGTCTCGAGCCTTTCCAGCTCCGCCAAAAGCCGCTGCAGGCTCTCGGGTCGCCGGAAAGTCGGGATGGCGACGACCACCTCAGACACGGCGCTCTCTCCACTGCTTGTTGAGCGGATGCAGCATGACCAGCATCACGACCTCGCCCATGGCAACACCGCCAAGAGCGTAAAGCGGCCCAGCAACAAGCAGAAGCCCTAGGGTTATCACCAGGGCTACCGCCCCCGAAACGCCGCTGATCCAAGCCAGTCTGGAATAGCCGCCCGTCGCCATCACAAACACCGATTCCGGTGTGCGCACCGCCCGCAGAGCCGTGATCAGCGTCCAGAAGGCCAAGACGACCCAGACGTCGCTCACGGCGTAATGCTTGAGCAGAAGATGAGGGAAGAAAACCACGAGCACGACTGCCAAGAGAACCGTCCCGGCCAAGACTGCACCGGCTGCCGTTCGAAATTCGTTAACCACCCGGAAGGCGCCTTTGACGTCGCCAGCAGCCAGCTTGCGGGTCATCAGCGGCTGATCGATGTCCGGCAAAGCCCCGATCACCAGGGAGGCAGGGCGCATGAAGAGCGCCCCCAGCGCCAGCAGGCCGAAAGCCCCAGGTCCGCAGAGAAAGGTGACCAGATAAGCATGACAGTTCACGGCCACCTCGGTAAGCGCCACGCCCAGGACCGACCAGCGGGTCACATCCCGCCACATGGGACGGTAGGCCGCCAGAACCGGGGTGCGCAGGGCGATCCAGAGCTCCGAGGCGAAGTCCTGACCGAAAGGCACCAGGGCCGCGACCGTCGCCAGCACCAGGATGATCGCAGCGTGGTTCAGGCTGAAACTGCCCGCCGCAGCCAAAGCCAAGAGCCCGCACACCAAAAGAAGCGCGTATAGGATATCGGAGCCTGCCACCTGCTCGATGCGCGCCAGGACATTGGCGTAGCTGCGCCCGAAGGTCCGCAGCGTGTAACCAGCGCCATAAAAACCGAGCAGAAGCGCCGCAACGAGGCCAGCTCCCGTGGTCGCCATCATAGTGGTGACCACCACGCCTGCGAGGGCGCTGACGATAAGGCTGGCCTTCTGCAGCGTGCGCAGCTCAGCCCGGGCGGTCACCGCATCCTTGCCGCGGGTCATGGAGGCCGGGGCGCCCAAAAGCGCACCTGCCGCCGAAAGACAGAACGGCACCACAATCAGCAAAAAGGAGAAATGGCCGAAATCCGCTGGCTTCAATAAGCGCAGGAACAGCAGCGAGGCGACGAAATGCGCACCGGAAACAGCAATGGGACCAAGCGAAGTAAGGCCGTAGCGGTAGACCGATTTCAGGACAGCGGTTGTCCATCCGGCTTCGGCTTGCTGTCCCAATGCTGACATATCTGTACCCAAACGAGATCGTTGGGGTATCAGCTTGCAAACCTCACGCCGGTTTTGCAGAGCAGCATCAAGAGCGCGATGGGATTTGTAACCAGATATCGCCAGAACAGCCGGCGCGGCTCGCGCCACACGCGATGCAGCCATTCCAGACCGACTTTCTGCATCCAGTCAGGCGCGCGGACGTATTCGCCGGCCGCGAAGTTGAAACAGCCGCCGCAAGTCACGACCCAGCCCACGCGCAGGCGGGCTTTGTTGCGCAGCGAGAATTCGTATTCGAACGGCACACCGAGACCGACCCAGAGAACATCGGCGCCCGACCCCTTAATCTCTTCACAAATCGCCGCCTCGTCCTCCCGGCGGAAATAGCCGTTGCGGCGTCCGACGATCTGGATGCCGGGATAAGCCCGTTCGAGCTTTTGAACCGCACGGGCGTTCACTTCGTCCGTCGATCCCAAAAGATAGAACTTCAAGCCGTGTTCACGCGCGGCTCCGGCCGCATCGAAAATGAAATCGGTCGTGGCGCTGCGCTCGGGCACAGGCGTCGCGGTCAAAAGCTTGGAGGCAAAAACCACCGGCTCGCCATCGGCGTGAATGAGATCGGCTTGTTCGAACAGCGAACGAAACTTGGAATCAAGGGCCGAAAGCGCAATGGCATGGCCATTAGAGGCGAAAACAAGCTTGGGCGCCCGGTTACCTCCCCGAGCTGCCAGACAGTCGCCCACCATCACCTGGCTGAGCTGGCTGCGGGAGACGCAAGCCGTCTTGAGCCCCCCCACCCGAACACGGGAATAAACGCGTGGGCCGGAACGGCGTTCGCCGGGGGTTGCCAGTGAGGAGGCGCTCTGATTCATCACACCGCGTTCCTTGGACGAAGGATTTCAACAGGCGTGCGCAGGAGAATCTTCAGGTCGAGGAGAAAGTCGGCCCGGCGGGCATAAAACACGTCGTAATCAATGCGTTGCGCCATGCTTTCGATGGTCGGGGTAGGCCCGCGATGACCATGGATCTGCGCCCAACCGGTGATGCCCGGCTTCACCGCCTGACGATGGCGATAATCGTGGACAAGCGCTTCGTAATAGGCGTCATGGGCCAGGGCATGCGGGCGCGGCCCGACCAGTGACATATCACCGAGAACAACGTTCAAAAGCTGTGGCAGCTCGTCGAGGCTATAGCGGCGAAGAATACGGCCGACGCGGGTTACGCGCGGATCGCCGTCACAGGCCTGCACCACGCTGGCCCCATCCTCCATGACATGCATGGTGCGGAATTTCAGGATGCGGAAGGGCCGGCCGCAAATCCCGTTGCGCTTTTGGCGGAACAGGACGGGCCCATTGGATTCGAGACGCACGAGAAGGGCAATTGCCAGCATCAGCGGCGCCAAGATAACGACCAACGGCAAAGCGATACCGATATCAAGCGCGCGCTTGCCCAGACCCGATGCCCAGTTCTTGTTGGTATTCACCGGCGTACAGCGGCGCGCGGTATCGGAGGGCAGAAGTGTGAATGGCGCCGGCAGGCGTGCAATCGCGCCGGAGATCGATTCGACATCGGCCCAAACGCTTACGACTTCCTGCTGCGTGCTCACGAAAACAGCCCATCCAACGGTTTCGCTGAAGCTGTCTGCAGGACAAGTGCCAGAAATGGCTGGGCCTAAACGTCTCAAAACGCGACGCTGGGGAGCATTCTGTACAGCTTGTGGACACTACTTATGGCTGCGGGTTTCAGTTCGGCACAGAGGTTAGTTAACATCGCGAATCAATGGGACTTGAATTCATCCTTGCCGCACAGCAAAGTTGAACCGCAACCGACGCAGAACATTAGCTAATTGTAACTACCCGTCCGTGCGCGCATTATGTTGACAAACGTCGCTATAGTTGCGCCACAATGCCTGATTAACCTAAGGTCCAGTCGAGCGATGTATTTCGCATCGAATTAGCCTCAACTCTCGGATGCGCGAGGGACGCGCACTAAAAAACTGGGGCATCGTTTTTGCAGTGTTGAGTCGGGGTGCTTAATTTGAAAGATAGAAGGCACAGTTAATGTCGAAGACTACGGAGACCGGTACTCCGCATCCCTTAGATGTAGCCCTGGGATCTCGGATTCGTTTGCGTCGCCGCGAACTTGGTTTCTCCCAAGAGCAGCTCGCGCGTGAAGTCGGAATCACGTTCCAACAGGTTCAGAAGTACGAGCATGGCACGAATCGCGTGAGCTTTTCGCGTCTCGTCGAAATCGCACAGGCCCTCAAATGCGGCATCGTCGATATCATCGGCGATCTCGACCGCCCGACCGGGGGGGAGCCGTTCTCGCGGCATCTGGCGTCCTTAAGTGAGCCCGGCGCGACCGAGCTGCTCGACGCTTATGCTTCGATCACCTCACCCAAGCATCGGCGTGCGATTCTCAATCTCGCCAAGCAGCTTGCCGAGGGCAAAGCGGCGGATTTGTATGAAGTCAGCGAGGAGACGGCGTAAGCCGTCTCCTTAGTTCTTCAGCCGCTGTTCCGCAGCCCCGCAGAAACGCCGTTGATTGACATGTGAATAGCACGGCTCGTGCCTTCACTGTCGTCACCGGCTCTGCGACGGCGCAGCAGGTCTACCTGCAAATGGTTCAGCGCATCGATATACGGCAGACGCAAACGGATCGAATTGCGCAGCTTCGGGCTGCGTTCGAGTAAGGTCGTCTGTTCGGTAAGCTGCAGGATGGCTTCCACCGTCCGCCGCCACTCTTCCTCGATTTGCGTGAACACCAGGCGCGACAAGGCCTTGTCTTCCACCAGCTCGGAATAACGCCGGGCGATGGGCAGAGAGGATTTGGCGAGCACCATTTCCATGTTGGAAACGGTAGTTCGGAAGAACGGCGAGTTCTTGTAGAGTGGGCGCAGATGGTCGATGCCGGTTTCGCGCACCGCCGTGCCGAAGCCGTACCAGCCCGGCAGCATGACGCGCGCTTGCGACCAGGAGAACACCCAGGGGATTGCGCGCAGATCTTCAATCTTTGCTGACTGGGTGCGCGAAGCCGGACGGCTGCCGATCTTGAGATCGGAGATTTCCGGCAGCGGTGTCGACTGGCGGAAATACTGATCGAAGCCGGAGGTTTCGTAGACCAGCGACCGATAGGCCTTGAAGGCCTCTTCGCTCATGGTCGAGAGCAGCACCGCCGCCTCACCGTCCGCCGCATCGGTCTCGTGGTTCAGCTCCGAGAGCAGCGCCGCGACAATAATGGTCTCCAGGCTCTTCCGCCCGATTTCCGGATTGCCGTATTTCGACGACACCACTTCGCCTTGTTCGGTAATGCGGATGCCGCTGCTCGAAGCATTGCACGGCAGCGCCCGGATGGCGTCGAAGCTGGAACCACCGCCGCGGCCCACGGCACCGCCACGGCCATGGAAGAAGCGCATATGAATACCGCGCGCGGCTGCGAGATAGGTGAGCCGCGCGATCGAGGTGCGGATTTCCCAGTTCGAGGTGAGGTAACCGCCGTCCTTGTTGGAGTCGGAATAGCCGATCATGGCTTCCTGGATGGAGCCCTGACCTTCCAAGAGGCGCTGCACGAACGGCATATCGAGCCAGCCGCGCATGATGTCGTCGGCAGCGCGCAAGTCGCGGATGGTCTCGAACAACGGCACGATGCGTAAGGCCGCGCGCGGAGTCTCGCCCGGCACGAACAGCCCCGCTTCCTTCATCAGGATCGCCGTCTCCAGGAAGTCGGAAATGCTTTCGGCGTGCGAGATATTGTAATTGGTGATGGCGCCTTCGCCATAGCGCTGGCGCAGCTCGGCGGCCTTATCGCAGATATCGAGTTCGGACCGCGTCAGATCGGAATAATCGCGATAGGGCGAGCGCAACAAACGCGGGTTCTGCAGTTCCTTGAGCAGCAGCGCGATACGCTCGGGCTCGGAAAGCTCGCTGTAGGACGGCACCACACCCGCCACCTGCAAGAGCTCGTTGACAACTTTCTCGTGCACATCCGAATTCTGGCGAAGGTCCATAGTAGCCAGATGGAATCCGAAGGCGCCCACGGCTTCGCGCAGGTTCAAGAGGCGGCCGTTGGCCAGATCGGAATCGCCATTCTCCTTCAGCGAATCCATGATCACGGTCAGGTCGGCGGCAAATTCATCGGGCGTGGCATAGGGCTCAGCCTCCCAACGCGGCATGCGCGCAGGCGTGCGTCCGGTCAGCACTTTGCGGGTCGCCGACAAGCGCGCGTAACAGGTGATCAGTGCCCGGCGATAAGGCTCGTCCATCTGATGGCGCGAGACGTGTTCCGGACCTGCAGCCAGCGCATTCAAGGCCGCGCTGGTGCTGACGAATTCGTCGGACACCGACAGCTCGCTGCCCAGGATGTTCACTTCGTTCAGGTAGTGATCCAGCACCGTCTCGCATTGGCGGCGGACGGCATATTCGAGCGTCTGCGCGGTGACAAAGGGATTGCCGTCGCGATCGCCGCCAACCCAGGAACCGGGCTTCAGATAAGGCAGGATCGCGCCATTGAGCCCATAAAGCTTGGCGATCCGGCGCTTTACCAGCGGCAGCTCGGTCAGGAAGGTGCGCGCGAAGATCGAAATGGCGTTTTCGATTTCGTCGGTGACGTGAATGCGCAGCGCGCGAAACATGCGGGTTTGCCAGAGCGTGCGGATTTCGCGCTTCAGCTGAGCCTCGATCTCGACGTCTTCGCCTTCATGCAGATTGGCGCTGTCGAGCCGGTCGAGCAGCTGGGCGATGTCGGTTTCGCGGTCTAGGATCGACTTGCGCCGCACCTCTGTGGGATGGGCGGTAATCACCGGCGAGAGCAGGGCCTGGCTGAAATACGCGGCCACCTGCTTGGCGCTGACGCGGGCGTGGTGTTCGAGCTGCTGCAGCGGCCCGGGACCTTTTTCCGAATGCGCCCAATGGTCGTCGGCGATATTGGCGAGCTGCGAGAAAATGGTGAAGGCGCGGATGAGAAGTTGCACTTCCCGCGGCGTCAACTCAGAGAGGCGCTTATCCAGCGGGACTTCTTTGACCCCGGAGCGGTGCTCGCCGACCGATTGGCGGCGGATTTGCTCGACCAGATCGAGATCGGCTTGGCCCCGCGTCAGCTCCACCTGCCCCTGGCCATATTGCTCCCTGATCACCAGCCCCAAAATCCGCCCCAAAAGGCGAATGGTTTCACGGCTGTCGAGCTGCAGGCTGGTGGTCATCGCATAGTTCCTTTGCGGCCGAGAAAAGCCCAGCGGGCGGACGCAATGCAAGGAAAATGCGAATGGAAGCCGCGATTTAATGCATCATGAATACGGGTATCCGGGGGTGCGACACGATATGTTCGGTGACCCCGCCGAAGATGGCCTCCGCCATCTGACTATGGCCATAGCCGCCCGCGACCAGAAGGTCGAACCCTTCATTGGCGGCAGTATCGAGCAGAACATCGGCCGTCAGGGCGTTTCCCCGCGGCAAAGAGCGCGCCGTGGCAGTCACCCCCTGGAGGGCCAGGTAGGCCACCACATCGCTGCCGTTACCGGGCAAGGTCCCGTTCTGGACGGTGAGGATTTCCACACGCTCGGCCTTCTTCAGATAAGGCACGGCCTCTGTCAGGGCGTGCGCCGAGGCGATCGAGCCATCCCACCCCACCGCTACGGCCCGCCCGATCTCGGCGGGCATATGCTCGGCGGAAAGCAGCACGGGGCGGCCGACCTTCATCAGCGTGCGCAGGAAGGCATCCTGGACATCGGGATCGTCGGTTTCGCGGATCGGCGGAAAGACCACGAGATCGCAAAGCCGTGCCGCTCTGTCGAGGGCGCGCGGCAGATGCTCGCGGATTTCCTCATAGGACACGGTCACGGCACTACCGGCCTGAGGCGCACTGACGATGCGCACGCCCGCATCAGCGGTCATCGAGGCAAGGGTTTCGCGAGCCGCCTTGGACGAGGCCTTTTCAAGGTCGGCAGCGGTGTCAATCAGATCCTGCACGATATCGGGCGACAGCGGCAGCTCGCCATAAGGAACGGTTTCGCGCGGGTCGGCGTGTACAAACAGCGCTTGGACATGGGCGTTGAACGGCTTGGCGGCGGCGAGCGCCGTAGCAAGCGCGTAACGATCGCGGCCGACGCCCGACACGGGCACGAGAATTTTGACGAATGACATGGCGGCCTCTCGGGCTTGATCTCTTGGTGTTCCTTTTGGCGACACCTGTTTGATCAGAACAAATCCGACCTGGCCTCAAGAGACATTGAGACTTGTCAATTTCAGACTGCGCTGTTCCCTTAGAGACAGAGGTTATTCGCCAGCGCCCTCGGCAAGCGCCTGCAGTTCTTCAAGATTGCGAATGACAATCCGGCGGCGGCTGGGCGTGGTAATGATGTTTTGCCGCTTCAATTCGGAGAGCGCCCGGCAGGTGGTTTCGATCGTCAGGCCGAGATAATCGGCGATATCCTGGCGCGACAGCGGCAAATCCACGGTGTGCTGATCATTGCTGCGGCGCTGCATTTCCAGCGCCAGGAAGAAAGACGCTACGCGTTCTTTCGCACTCTGATGTCCCAGCATCGCCACATGCCGTTCAGCCGCAGCAAGACTCTTGGAGAACATTGCCAGCCGCTTCTGACTGATATCAGGATCACCGGCGGTCATCTGTGAAATGCAAAGCCGCGGACAGCGCAGCGCCACCACATCGCCCACCGCTTCGGCGGTGGCCGTGTATTCGGTGGCGAGCTCGATGCCGAAGGTTTCGTCGGGCAGGAAGAAATTGACGATCTGGCGGCGGCCATCGGCGAAGATATGCGACAGCCGCACCGCGCCTTCGATCACCTTGTAGGAGTAGCGGGCATCGTCGCCCTTGGCATAGATGGTCTCGTTGCGGGCGAAGCGCATGGCCGAACCCGCCGTTTCCATCTCCGCCTTGCTGATGCAGCCGGTATCCGCAAAGAAGCGGCAACCGTGCTCACATCCCGACGGACGGTCTGTGGGGTGATCGATGTCAGTGTCGGCCAGCCTGCGCTGCACGGACTCTCCTGAACTCTGCGGCACCGGAAGCTCGAGGCTCCCTGCCGCATACCCCAGAATAGCGCCGGGGGGCGGCCCTCTGTAAAGAGCCACCCCCCGTACGTAATTTCCGAAAATCCCGTAAGGATTTTGCGATTATTTCAACTTGATCGAGGTCACCACGATGCCCGGATTGTCCTTGGCGGGCTCGATGGTGAAGCCGAGCTCCTTGCAGAGCGCCAGCATCATCGTGTTTTCCTCGAGAACGTCGCCATAGACTTCGCTGACGCCGAAGGACTTCGCGTAGTCCACGATGCGCTTCATCAGCGCCGTGCCCATGCCGCGGCCTTTGAGGTCGGAGCGGATGAGGACCGAGTATTCGGCCTTCACCTTGTCCGGATCGGCCGAGAAGTTCGCGATGCCGACGAGCTCGTTCTTCTCGTTGAACATCACGAAGGCCATGTCGCGGTCGTAGTCGATATGCGTCAGGCGGCTGAGCAGGCTGGTGGGCAGCGAACGCAGCGGCGAGAAGAAGCGCAGACGGACGTCTTCCGGCGACAGCTTGGAGAAGAACTCCGTGAACGCCTTGTAGTCTTCCGGACGCACCGGACGGACGAAGAACTCGCCGGCGCCGGAGACGGCTTCGTGAGCTTCAAGCTCCTTGGGATAGGGCTTGATGGCCAGGCGGGCATCGCGCGGGCCGGTGACCGGTCCGCCCAGCTTGATGCGGGCATCGACGGCAATCACGCCGTTTTCGTCGCAAAGCAGCGGGTTGATGTCGAGTTCCAGGATTTCCGGGAAGTCGCAGATCAGCTTGGACACGCGCACCAGCACGTCAGCCACTTCGTTGATCGCCGCCGGCGGACGGTCGCGATAACCCTTGAGCTGCTTGTAGATGCGGGTGTGGGTGATCATGTCCATGGCCAGGGTCGTGTTGACCGGTGCCAGCGCCAGCGCGCTGTCGTTCACCACTTCCACCGACACGCCGCCCTGGCCGAACAACAGATAGGGGCCAAAGGTGACATCGGTCGCCACGCCGCAGATCAGTTCATAGGCGCGCGGACGCTTGATCATTTCCTGCACCAGGAAGCCTTCCAGCTTGGCCTTGGGGCAGTTCTTGCCGACGACTTCGAGCATCTGCTCGGCTGCCGACTTGGCTTGTTCCGGAGTTTCCAGGTTCAGCTTCACGCCGCCGACATCGGACTTATGGGTGATATCCGGCGACATGATCTTGATCACGATCGGGCTCTTCCAGTCCGCCGAGATCGCGGCAACATCGGCCGGGGTCTTGGCCGCCTTCGAACGGGCGATCGGGATCTGATAGCACTCGAAGAGATCCGACAGGCTGACGGCATCGAGCCAAGTCTGCTTGTCCTTCACCGCGGCGTCGATGATCGACTTCGCCTTGGCTTCGTCGGGGCGGAAGTTCTCGGCCTTGGAGGGCGGCACTTCCATGAGCAGGTTCTGCACGCGGGCATAACGGGCCATGTGCATGAAGCCACGGACGGCCTTTTCCGGTGTTTCGAAGGTCGGGATGCCGGCGGCGCGATAAGCAGCGCGGGCCTTTTCGGTTTCTTCCGACGAACCCAGCCAATTGGTTAGGATCGGACGGTCGGAACCCTTGGAGGCGTCGATCACCGCGGTGGCGCCTTCATAAGCGGAGGCCGTCGCGGTCGGGCAATAGAGCGCCACGATGCCGTCAACGTCCGGCGTCTCGTTGGCGATCTTCATCGAGTTGAACCAGCGCTGATAGTCGGCGTCACCGATGATGTCGACCGGATTGCCGTGGCTCCAGGTGGTAGGCAGGATCGCGTCGAACTTCTTCTTGGTCTCTTCCGTCAGGTTGACCATCTGGCCGCCAAGATCGGAGAGCGCATCGACCGCCATCACGCCGGCGCCGCCGCCGTTGGTGACGATCATCAGGCGATCGCCATTGACGCGCGGACGGTTCGACAGGGTTTCAATGGCGTCGAAGATTTCGTCGAGGTCGTTGGCGCGCAGGATACCGCAACGCGAGAAGGTCGCGTCATAGACGCCGTCGGCACCAGCCAGAGCGCCGGTGTGAGAAGCAGCGGCAGCAGCAGCAGCAGCGCTGCGGCCGGACTTGATGGCGATGACCGGCTTGACGCGGGCAGCAGCGCGAGCGGCTGAGATGAAGGCGCGCGGGCTGAAGTCGGCAGCATGACCGGCGGCTTCAACATACATGACGATCGAATCCGTGTCCGGATCCTGCGCCAGGTAATCGAGCATATCGCAGAAAGCCGCATCGGCCTGGTCACCCATCGAGATCAGGTGCGAGAAGCCAACGCCGCGGCTGACGGCCCAGTCCAGCATGGTGCAAACGAGAGCGCCCGACTGAGAGACGAAAGCCACCTTGCCCTTCTTGGCCGGAACTTCGGCGAAGGAGGCATTGATGCCCGACGGCGTGGAGATCACGCCCAGGCAGTTCGGACCGACAACGCGCAGATTGTAGGGACGGGCCGCGTTGAGCATCTTGCGCTCAAGCGTGATGCCTTCCTCAAGTTTGATGTCGCGCAGACCAGCGGTGATGACGATCGCGGCGCGCGTGCCGCGCTTGCCGAGTTCTTCAATGGTCTGGGGAATGGAAGCAGGCGGAGTCGCGATGACAGCCAGATCGGGTGTAACCGGCAGGCTGTTCACGTCCTTGTAGGCAACGACGCCGTTGACCGCGACCGCCTTGGGATTGACCGGCATAATGGCGCCTTTGAAGCCGCCGTTCAGCAGGTTGGACATCAGGATACCACCCACCGACCGAGCACGGGTGGAGGCACCGATCAAAGCGATGCTTTTCGGATGAAAGAAAGCGTCTATGTTCTTTATCGACATGCGTCGCGCCTCTTAAGGTTTGGGGCCTGTTAAACCCAGATAGTCCACTTTGCCAGACGGTCAATGTGGGCCGAATTGTCTCGCCACAGCGTCTCTGACGGTCTCTTGGTGGCGTGCCACAACGTCGCCCCTGATGCCGGGAACAACGCTGCCAAAATGCACGTGATCCGCGACGGTGAGGCCGCAAACAGCCGCGACATGTTCGTCAAAAAGCGTGCGTACCGCTTCCCAAGCCCCTGTCTTACGGACCCATTCGCTGGGTGAGCCAGAGGCGGTGAAGCTGATCAGTTTGCGCCCGGTCAACAGAGGTTCGTTGCCTGCTTTGCCTTTTCCATAGGCAAATCCGTAGCCGAACACGCGGTCGAGATAGCCTTTCAACATGCCCGGCGGGGAATTGAGCCAGAATGGATAAAAAAGTGCGAAGACATCGACATCTGCGAGCAGGGTGCGCTCACTGACCACATCCGGGCGCGGAGCATAACCCGCCGCATTCGGAATTTCATCGGCCTTCAGGCAAGGATCGAACCCCATGCCATAAAGGTCACGCATGATTGTTTTATGGCCCAATGCCTCCGCGGCCTCGGCATAGGCGACCGCCAGCGAGGCGACGAAACTCTTCGGATTGGGGTGGGCGACGATCAACGCATGTTGCATGGCTTTAAGTTCCCCTGGTCGGGACGCGGGCCCCCTTTTGGAGGGGCGGCGAGCCTTTAGCATTGCGCTATATCAAAAACAGTTTGCAGACCGCTGCGACTTAGGTTCTTCCTGTATTTGCCTCGTATTTTCCCGTATGACTCGGGTTGTTATCCGGCCTGCGGCAATATGTTGCCACATAACCGGGTAAGATTTCACGGGTTAAGATCAGGCGGGGGCCTCCCCCTTCTTAAGACAGGATGAAACAACCATGGCAAACGAAGACGTCAAGAAACTGTCGGACGATGTGGGCGAGTTGAAGGCTGGCTTTTCGCGCATTGCAGATACTTTGACCGATCTGGTGCGTCAGCGCGGCCAGGAAGCGGCCGCCCGTATTGAACGCACCGCGGAAGACACCTGGGCCGAAGCCAAGGACAAGCTCGAAGGCGTCAAGCAGAAGATCCACGAAGAGCCGGTGGTCGCCGTTGGCGTCGCCTTCGGCATTGGCCTGCTCGTCGGTTTGCTTTTCGGCCGCCGTTAAACCCTGATGCAAGCGATGGCTATTCGCATCGCGATTATGGCCGCGGCGATACTGATTGCCGCGGTCTGCTTTATCGCGACTGGCGCATTTCTCTGTGTAGCGCTCTATGAAGGGCTGAAGCTGGTGCTTTCACCGGCCATGGCAGCGCTGTCAACCGCAGCAGTCCTGCTGCTCCTGTCCCTGATTGTTCTTTCCATCGGCTCGGCCATCGCCAAGGCGGTGGAAAAGAGCGAGCGCAAGAAGCGCGGCCCCGCCACCGCCGAAATCGGTCTGGAGCTCGGCCGCATTCTCGGGGAACAAGTCTCACGCTATGCGGGGAAGAATCCTGTGCGCGTGCTGATCGGGGCTTTGATCACCGGCCTCGTCATAGGAGCCATTCCGCCCCTGCGGTCGCTTCTGCTGCGCATGTTCAAAGGCAAATAAGGGACAAAATTCTGTGACGCGCATTGCCATTATCGGGTTGGGCATGGCGGTCACGCCTCATGCCAAGAGCCTCTTGGACCTCAAAAACAAAGCCGAAGTGGTTTGGGCGATGAGTCCAAGCGCCGGGCGACGTGAGTCGTTTGCTGCCAAGTTTCCCTTCCCCACCACGGGCGATCTCAATGCGATCCTGAACGACCGTTCCATCACCGCCGTTGGCCTCCTCACCCCGCCCAATACGCATCTGGAACTGGTGGAGAAGCTGACGGCAGCGGGCAAACATGTGCTGCTGGAAAAGCCGCTGGATGTCACGACGGAACGCTCGCGCGCAGTGGTGGAGGCGGGCAAGAAAGCGGGCGTGACGATCGCCGTCATGCTGCAGCACCGCTTTAAACCGGCGGCCGAGAAGCTTTCTGAAGTTTTGCAAAGCGGCAAGCTGGGCCGGATCGTGTCCTGCTCGACCCGTATCCCGTGGTGGCGGCCGCAGAGCTATTACAACGAGCCTGGACGCGGCACACTCGCCCGTGATGGCGGCGGCGTGCTGATCACCCAAGGCGTTCACGTGCTGGATTTGATGCTGAGCTTGGCGGGGCCGGTGACGGAGGTCTGCGGTTATGCGGCGACCACCGTGCATCAGATGGAAACCGAAGATTACGCGGCTTGTGCGGTGCGCTATGCCAATGGCGCGCTGGGCGTGATCGAAGCCACCACGGCCAATTATCCAGGACAAGCCGAACGCGTCGAATTCATCGGTACGAAAGGCACTGCCGTGCTTTCCGGCTATGGCTATTCCGTTCATTACCACGACGGCAGCGAAGAGAGCTTCGAGCCACCGCTGGCGACCATGGGCGGCGGTGCCGATCCCATGGCCTTCCCGCATGATCTGCATTTGGCAGCCTGGGCTGATTTCTTCGACGCCATCGAGAAGCACCGCGCGCCGCGCGTCTCCGCTGCTGAGGCGCTGAAAGTCCATCACCTCATCGACGCCATGCTGGAAGCAGGCAAGTCGGACAAGAAGGTGAAAGTCCGCGCATAAGGTCCTTCAACCTCCCCCTTGTGGGGAGGTCGGAGAGCGAAGCGATCCGGGTGGGGGGCTCGCCTCACCCGCTTTC
>Ga0207816_1000076_pt1 | contig 27020 bp, 33 predicted proteins | sample LuqExpMetageno10_FD_187768 | JGI IMG/M metagenome (GOLD analysis project Ga0207816, IMG submission 187768) | Tropical forest soil microbial communities from Luquillo Experimental Forest, Puerto Rico - Sample 10 (SPAdes) | ecosystem: Environmental > Terrestrial > Soil > Tropical forest ... | reverse complement strand
GTCGACGGCGAGCCGCACCGCCGACCCGAACAGGCTCATCTGGTCGGTGGTCTGGTTCGCGCCGGTGCCGCGCAGCTCGTGCGGCCGGTCGGCCGAGAGCACCAGCAGCGGCAGGCCGGCGTGGCTGGCCTCGAGCACCGCCGGGTGCAGGTTGGCGACCGCGGTTCCGGACGTGGTGACGATCGCGACCGGCACGCCGGGGGGCTCCGCGGCCGCCGACGCCCGGGCGAGCCCGAGCGCGAGGAACCCGGCGGAGCGCTCGTCGACCCGCACGTGCAGCCGCAGCGCCGGCGCGCCCGCGGGGCGGTCCGCGTGTGCGGCGTCGGCCAGCGCGAGCGCGAGCGGGGCGCTCCTGCTGCCGGGGGCGAGGACGACGTCCCGCACGCCGAGGGCCGCCAGCGACTGCACGAGCACGCGTGCGGCGGCGATGGCGGGAGTCACGAGGTCATCATGCCGTGCCGCGCGACATGGCCGCCGACCACCGTCGGAGGGCACGGGCTGCCGAATCCGTCGCCGCGACGAGGTCGCAGCGCTCCCATCGATCGCCCGCACCTCGCGCGCCGCGGGAACCGACGAGCGGTGTTCGCCGGTGTCGCCTCGGTCAGACCCTCGGCGGGACCAGGGCCGTCACGCGGTTCACCCGATCGGCCCAGCGAGCGGCGAGGTCGGGGGTCGCGGCCGTGCGCATCAGCGCGGCCGGGTTGGGCTCAGGGCGGCGGACCGGCAGCTCGCCGTCCACCGGCAGCAGGGGGTCGGCGACGACGTCGTCGGTGAAGAGCCGGCCGGTCGCCAGGCCGCAGGCGTACGGGAGCTCGGGCAGGGCCGCGGCGAGGGCCACCCCGGCGGCGAGCCCGACCGACGACTCGAGCGCCGACGACACGACGACCGGCAGCCCCAAGCGCTCCGCGAGCTCGAGGCACGCGCGGACGCCGCCGAGCGGCTGCACCTTGAGCACGACGACGTCCGCGGCCGCCCTGCGCACCACGGCCATCGGGTCGTCGGACCGCCGGACCGACTCGTCGGCCGCGAGCGGGACATGGGTGCGCCGGCGCAGCGCGGCGAGCTCGTCGACAGTCCGCACCGGCTGCTCGGCGTACTCGAGCCCGCCGGCGGCGCGGTCGTAGGCGGCCAGGCGGGCGACGGCCGTGTCGACGTCCCACGCGGTGTTGGCGTCGACGCGGATGCGCCCCTCCGGGCCGAGCGCATCGCGGACCGCCTCCAGCCGGGCCTCGTCGTCGGCCGCGGCCTGGCCCGGCTCGGCGACCTTGACCTTGGCGGTGCGGCAGCCGCCGGAGGTCAGCACGATCTCGCGGGCGCGATCGGGGTCGACCGCCGGCACGGTGACGTTGACGGGGATCGACTGCCGAAGAGGCGCGGGCCAGCCCTCGTCGGTCGCCTCGCGGGCTGCGAGCCACCAGCGCCGCGACTCGTCGTCGTCGTAGTCCCAGAACGGCGAGAACTCGCCCCAGCCGGCGTCGCCGCGGATGAGCACCCCGTCACGGACGACGAGCCCGCGGAACTTCGTCCGCAGCGGGATGGACCACACGGTCAGGGGCGGGACGGGCACCCGCCCAGGCTAGGCCGACAGGGCCGGTGCAGCGGCCAAGCTCTTGACGCGACGTGGTTTGCTCACCACGTTCGGCGGACGGTGGCCTTCGTTCCGGTGACCAGGCTCGCGGGCGGGACGTCGTCGGCCACCACCGACCCGGCGGCGATGACCGCGTCACGCCCGATGCTGACGCCCGGCAGGATCGTCGCCCCGGCGCCGATCCAGACGTTCTCCGCGACGTCGATCGGCCCGCCTGTCAGCCACACCCGGCGGTCCTCGGTGTCGACCGGGTGGCCGACCGTGATGAACGTGACCTTCGGGGCGACCATCACCCGCTCCCCCAGCCGGATCCCGGCGTAGTCGAGGAACGTGCAGTTCTGGTTGATGAAGACGCGGTCGGCCAGTTCCAGGTTCAGCCCGTGGTCGGTGAAGAACGGCGGGTAGATCGTCACGCCCGGCGGCAGCGACCGGCCCAGGATCTGCTCGAACAGCTCGGCCTTGCCGACCTCGTCGTCGAACGGCAGCACGTTGAGCCGCGACGTCAGCGCGGTGACCCGCAGCACCCGCTCGCTCATCGCGGCGAACTCGGGGCTGTGGATGCGGATGAGCGGCTCGCTGGACACGCGGCGATCCTGCCCTCGCCCGGCGGGCGACCGGCGAGACTCGCCCCGGTAGTCCTACAGCGCGCGCACGCTGTTGTTGCGGGCGTCGTGCGTCAGCTCCGCGAGCCCGAGCTGCTCGAGCAGCGGCGGCAGGTACATGCCGAACCGGCCCCGGTAGCCCTTGCGCAGCCCGTACCACCCGTGCACCGGGTTGGACTCCGACCGCCCCCAGGCCTCGACCGTGCCGTCGGCCGCCGGCTTCTGCTCGTCGGCCGCCCCGAGCGGCACCCACGTCCCCTGCTCGCTCAGCCACGCGGTCAGGTCCTCGACGGCGCGGAACTGGTACCGCAGCTGGGTCGAGCCCACCTGGCAGACGAGCTCGTCACCCTCGCGGTACATCTCGTACTGCGACGTCCCGGGCGCCGTCGTCAGTCGCCACGGGTCGTCCTTGGTCCCAGCCGCCATCGCCGCTCTCCCGGTCCGGGGCGTCCGGCGCGGACGGGTGCCCGCGGTGACGCCGTCGCTGCAGCGCCATCATGCGCCGGGCCGTACCGGGCGGCGACCCCGCCGTTAGTGTGACCGCGTGACCGAGATCCCGGAGCAGGTGTCGCAGACGTTCGACCCGCAGCGGTGGTGCGACGTCGCCGGATTCGAGGGGCTCACCGACGTCACCTATCACCGGGGCGTCGACCGCGCCGCGGGGCGGGACCTCCCCGTCGTCCGCGTGGCCTTCAACCGGCCCGAGGTCCGCAACGCCTTCCGCCCGCACACGGTCGACGAGCTGTACCGGGTCCTCGACCACGCCCGGCAGACGAGTGACGTCGGCACCGTGCTCCTCACCGGCAACGGCCCGAGCCCGCGGGACGGCGTCTGGGCGTTCTGCTCGGGCGGCGACCAGCGCATCCGCAGCCGCGACGGCTACCGCTACGCCGAGGGGGAGACGGCCGAGGGCATCGACCCCGCTCGCGGCGGGCGGCTCCACATCCTCGAGGTCCAGCGCCTCATCCGCACCATGCCCAAGGTCGTCGTCGCCCTGGTGAACGGCTGGGCCGCCGGCGGCGGGCACAGCCTGCACGTCGTGGCCGACCTGACCATCGCGTCCCGCGAGCACGCGCGGTTCATGCAGACCGACGCCAACGTCGGCAGCTTCGACGGGGGGTACGGCTCGGCCCTCCTGGCGCGGCAGGTGGGCCAGAAGCGCGCCCGCGAGATCTTCTTCCTCGCCCGCGAGTACTCGGCCGACGAGGCCTACGCGTGGGGCGCCGTCAACGACGTGGTGCCCCACGAGACGATCGAGGAGGCCGGCCTCGGGTACGCGCGGATCATCGCGTCGAAGTCCCCGCAGGCCATCCGGATGCTGAAGTTCGCGTTCAACCTGGCCGACGACGGCCTGGCCGGCCAGCAGGTGTTCGCCGGCGAGGCGACGCGGCTGGCGTACCTGACCGACGAGGCCGTCGAGGGCCGCGACGCGTTCCTCGAGCACCGCGACCCGGACTGGTCGCGGTTCGGCTACCCGTACTGAGGCCGCCAAGGCCTGCGGCTTCGTCGCAGGAGAACGTCAGCCGACCGTGTACGAGCCCGTCCCCTGCGGCACCATCTCGATCCAGGTGTTGCCGGGTGCGAACAGCGCGGGCGTGCCGTCGGCGAGCGTGACCACCATCGGCTGGTCGTCCGCCCCCTTGCTCCACGTGATCGGGATCGTCTTGCCGCCGGAGGCGAGCAGACCGTTCCCGCTGGCGTTGGTGAGCGTGTACGTCGGCACCGGAGCGTTGTTCTGGGCCCTGAACTGCGTGTTCGGGTGGGCGGCGACGATCGTCAGGACGTTGGTCGCGTGGATCTGCGACTCGCCCTTCTGGTACGTCACGGTCGTGGCCGGCGCGGAGCCCTCGAAGCGCAGCCAGGTGCCGGACGCGGCGTCCCAGGTCCAGTTGGGGTGCGCGTAGGCCGAGAGCTTGTAGTTGAGCGTGTTCGCGGGGGTGCCGGCCACCACCGCGCTGGCCTGGGCGACCGAGTGGCCGAACTGGAACCACGGCTTCGGGGCCACGCGGGTCGGGTCGGCCTGCGCCCAGATGTCCGCCGGGTGCGAGTACACGTTGTGCGGCGCGAGACGTGTCGTCACCCGGTAGAACGCCTTGTTGCCGGCGTCGAACGAGAACACCTGCTCACCCGACTGAGCCGCGAGGTCGAGGATGCCGGTCTGGCCACCGGAGTAGGCGAACAGGCCGTGGAGCGGCGCGCTCTCCGGGATATCCATCGGGCGCACGGACCGGATCGGCCCGATCTCGCCCGGCAGCTGCGAGTGGAACACGACGTTGAAGCGCGACACGTCGAACTCGACGATGTTCTCCCACACGAGGTCGGCCTCGTTGAGGCCCTCCTGCGGGCGGGCGTCGGCGGTGTTCTCGATCTTCACCGCGAGCGCGGGCCGGTTCGCCCCGTCACCCGTGACCGGCATCCCGGTCAGCGGGTAGGTGGGCGCGATCGTCGGCGTCGGGGCCGCCTGCTTGCTGGCCTGGACCGTCGGGGCGATGACGACCGTGCTGGTCGACGGCGTCGGGGCCTGCGGCGGCGGGGTGTTGGCGGAGCAGGCCGCCAGAGCCACGGTCACCCCGCCCAGCAGCGCAAGAGACACCGGTCGCGAGACCGTGCCGAGCCGGGTGATCGCCATCGTTCCTCCGTCTGTCGCCTCTGAGCGGGTACAGACTCCCACGAGATGTCGGGACCCCGGGACAGCGCCACCACCTCGCCTACCCTGGGCGGGTGGACCGTCCGCTGCGCGACCTCGCCGGGGACGATCCGCACCTCCCGGAGGCCCTGGCCGTGGCGCTGGACGGGTCCGGCCCGGCTCTGCGCGTGCTCGCACGTGAGCCTTCGGTCGACTCGTCGCACGACGAACGACGCGTGCCCGCCGGCGTCGCCGTCGTCCTGCGCACGTCCGGCTCGACTGGCGCGCCGCGCGACGTCCTGCTCTCGGCGGCCGCGCTCCGCGCCTCCGGGGAAGCAACGCTCCGCCGCATCGGCGGCCCCGGGAGCTGGCTGCTGGTGCTCCCGGCGGACCACGTGGCCGGCCTCCAGGTGATCGCGAGGGCGGCGCTGTCCGGGACGACCGCGGTCACCGCCCAGCCCGGGCCGTTCCGGGCCTCGTCGTTCGCCGCCGCGACCGCGGCGCTCCCCGCCGACGGCCGTCGGTACACCTCGATCGTGCCGACACAGCTGGTGCGGCTGATGGACGACGAGGCCGGCCGCGCGGCGCTCCGCTCCTACGACGCGGTGCTGCTGGGCGGCTCCGGCATCCCGCGGGCGCTGCTCGACGACGCCTTCGACGCCGACGTCCGCGTGGTCACCACGTACGGCTCGACCGAGACCTGCGGCGGCTGCGTGTACGACGGCGTCCCGCTCGACGGCGTGCGGGTCCGGCTGGACGACGAGGGCCGCGTGCTCCTCGCCGGCCGGGTCCTCGCCGACGGCTACCTCGGCCACCCCGACGTCGACGAGACCACGTTCGCCGTGGACGACGAGGGCGCGCGCTGGCTGCGCACCTCCGACCTGGGCCGCTTCGACGCCGCCGGCCGGCTGGAGATCCTCGGGCGGGCCGACGACGTGATCATCACCGGCGGCGTCAACGTCCAGCCCGGCCCGGTCGAGGACCTGCTGGTGACGCTGCCGTTCGTCCGCGAGGCGTGCGTCGTCGGCGTGCCCGACGACGAGTGGGGCCAATCGGTGGTTGCGGTGCTCGTCGTCGGTCCCTCCGGCCCGCCGCCCCTCGCCGAGGTCCGCGCCCTTGTCACCGGGCGTCTCGGCGCGGCCGCCGCGCCCCGCCGCCTCGTCGTCGTCTCGGCCCTGCCGACGCGCGGCCCCGGCAAGCCCGACCGCCGCGCCGCCGCAACCCTCGCCTCGGGATCCCTCCCCACGGACTGACCCCATGTTCGTCGAGCGCGCCACTCACGTCGCGAACGCCCCACACGCATCCGGCGCGCTCGCGGCGCGACCGGGGCGGTCGGCGAGGGGTGAGCCGCGGAGTGCACATAGGGTTCGATCCGTGGCGACCAGGGACGAATGGGTGTCGGGGGCGAGGCCCCGCACGTTGCCCGCGGCGGTCGCGCCCGTGCTCGTCGGCACCGGGGCGGCCGCGCAGCTGGGCGCCGCGTCGGTCGGCCGGGCGGTGCTGGCGGGCGTCGTCGCGCTCGCGCTCCAGGTGGGCGTCAACTACGCGAACGACTACTCCGACGGCGTGCGCGGCACCGACGTCGACCGGGTGGGGCCGATGCGGCTCACCGCGTCCGCCGCGGCGCGGCCGGGACAGGTGAAGCTGGCGGCGTTCGCGGCCTTCGGCGTCGCGGCCCTCGCGGGGCTCGCGCTCGTCGCCGTCTCCGGGCACTGGTGGCTGATCGCGGTCGGGGCGGCCGCGATCCTCGCTGCCTGGTACTACACCGGCGGACGCCGCCCGTACGGGTACAGCGGGCTCGGCGAGGTCGGCGTCTTCGTCTTCTTCGGGCTCGTCGCGACCCTCGGCACCACCTACACGCAGGCGGGCCGGCTGTCGTGGCCGGCGTGGGCCGGCGCGATCGGCACCGGCTTGCTCGCGTGCGCGCTGCTCATGGCGAACAACCTGCGCGACATCCCCACCGACGTGGTCTACGGCAAGCGGACCCTCGCGGTGCGGCTCGGCGACCACCGCGCGCGGGTGGCGTACCAGTGGTTCGTCACCCTGCCGATCTTCCTCGGCGTCTCGTGCGCGCCCATCGCCCCGTGGTCGCTGCTCGTGCTGCTGCTCCTGGCGGCCGTGGCGATCCTCGTCGTCATGGTGCGGGCCGGCGCGACCGGGATCGCCCTGGTCCCGGTGCTCGTCGGGACGGGGATGCTCCAGCTCGGCTACGGGGTGCTGCTGGGGCTCGGGCTCGCGCTCTGACGTCGGCCCGGGCGCCGGCTAACCCGCGGCGGCGGTCTCGGCGCCCACACCTCCACGGGCGGCGCCGAGAGGCTCGGTCGTCGGGCACGCGGCCGGCCCTCCACCGGCGGCGGCGAGCGGCACGGCCTCGCTCGTCGGGCTCGCAACCGGGAGCAGTGCCGGCAGGAGGCCCGCGTGGTCCCCGAGCGCCGCGCGGCCCAGCGGGCTCAGCTCGTACCGCCCGCCGCCGAGCCGGGTGAACCAGCCGTACGGGTTGCGGTAGAGGATCGCGTAGGTGTCGTCGGGCGCGCCGAGGCCCCGCAGCAGGGGCGCCGTGCTCGGCTCGTCGCGCAGCAGCGCGGCCACCATCAGCGCCCGCTCCCGGTACGCGGTCATGAGCGGGACGCCCGAGACACCGCCGACGTTCTCGTTCGTCCTGCGCCCGACGAACTCCGCCAGCGCCTCGCGCCGCAGCTGCGGGTCGCGGCGGACGCCGTGCGCTCCCGCCTCGAAGTCGACACGCGCGCCCCCGCTCGGCCGCACGGTGATGAGCCCGACGTCGAGCCGGCGCAGCACCCGGCACACGTCGCGGAACCGCGCGGTGTAGTAGCCGCGGCCCGGCGTGGGGATGGCCACGTACACGGCGTCAGCGAACCGCTGCCGCGACACCGCCTGCACGATCACGTCGAGGTTCAGCCGCAGCTTGAGCTCGACGGCGCAGCACTCGTCGCCGCGCACGCCGATCGCGTCGCAGCTCGCGACCTCGGCCTGCACGGCGTAGCCGCGCTCCTCGAGCAGCGCCCTGACCGGCGCGTACAGGTCGCGTTCGAGCACGACGAGGCCCTCAGCCGTCGCGGCGGTCGGCCGGGTGGGGCGGTACGTGCGCCCCGGGGGTGGCGTCGCCCGCGGAATCGCGCGCGTCGTCGTGCGCGCCGTCGTCGGGCACCGTCTCGTCGGGGGTCTCCGGGCCGGGGACGACGCCGGACGCCCCGTCCTGCGACTCGACGAGCGCGTCCTCGTCGGCCGCGTCCTTCCGCGCCCGGGCGGACAGCTGCGGCACGCCCCTGCGCTTGGCCTCCTGCTCGGCGAGCCACCGGGCGGCCGCGTCGCGAGGCCCGCGCATCGCCACGTAGCTGAGCCCCCAGGCGGCGAGCGCCGCGACGACCACCGCGACCAGGGGGTTGAGGCCCGCCCAGACGAGCGCGATCCAGCAGGCGACGAACAGGACCAGCCTGAGCAGCGAGTAGACGAGGAGCGGCACGCGACCAGGCTAGGTCGTCAGCGCAGGCCGGAGTACGAGTGAAGGCCCGCCACGAACAGGTTGACCACCGTGAAGTTCGCGAGCACGGCGAGGTACCCGGCGAAGACGAGGTAGGCGGCCCGCCGGCCGCTCCAGCCCCGCGTGGTGCGGGCGTGCAGGTACGACGCGTAGGTCACCCACACGACGAACGTGCCGACCTCCTTGGGGTCCCAGTTCCAGTACCGGCCCCACGCGTGCTCGGCCCAGATGGAGCCGGCGATCAGGGTGAACGTCCAGAGGACGAAGCCGACGGCGTTGAGCCGGAAGCTGAGGGCCTCGAGGTGCAGCGCGTCGGGCATCTGCTTGAGCCACGCGAACCGCGGGCCGGTGACGCGCCAGCCCGAGGCCGAGCGCCGCACCACGTCGCCGCGGCTCCACGGCTGCTCCAGGTGGGAGCGGTTCTCGGCCCGCGCGGCCGAGAGCAGCTGGAGCATGCTCGTGCCGCAGGCGACCGTGAAGATGCCCGTCGCCGAGATCGCGACCCCGACGTGGATGACGAGCCAGTAGCTCTGGAGCGCCGGCTGGAGCGCGTCGGCCCGGACGTAGAAGGCGTTGAGCGCCAGCACCAGCCCGAGGACCGCGATGGCGGTGACGACGACGCCGAGGAAGGCGATCACCCGGCGCCGCTGCACGATGGCCAGCACCGTGGTGGCCACGAACATGCCGACAAGGGTGAACTCGTACATGTTCGCGGTCGGCCAGCGGCCGGCGGCGATGCCGCGCAGCACGATCCCGGAGAACAGCAGCAGGATGCCGAGCAGGTGCGTCGACCGCGCGATCCCCTCGGCCTTGGCGCTGCGCCCCACCGCGTCCCCAGTCGCAGCGTCCGAGCTTCCCTGGTCCGGGGCACCGGAAGGCTCGGACGCAGGGGGAAGGGGCGGGGCGTACGACGACGACGGGCCGCCCGCCCCCGCGAGGGCCGGCACCCGCTGGTTCGCGTTCGCCTTGGTCGAGGTCTTAACCGCCCGGGCCGCCTGGCGGGGGCGCGCGGCGGCGTCGGCGATGCGGGCGAGGTCGATCGAGTAGGCGAACAGCGCCACGGTGAAGGCCGTCGCGGCGGCCCACACGAGCAGCGTCGACAGGTCTCCGACCGGCGGCATGGCTAGTCCCCTTCTTCCTCGACAGGGGGGCGGCCGGCGACCGGCACCGGTGACCCGAGCACGGCCTCCAGCACACGGCCCAGCTCGGGCGCGAGCCCGACGTCGTCACCCCGGGCCAGCCCCGCGGCGGTCACCACTGTAGTGGGACTTTCGTCCTGGTCGCCGGTCGACGGTGCGGCCCGGACCCACAGCCGCCGGCGCGGCACGAAGAGCGACGTCGCCAGCCCGGCCAGCGCCGTCAGCGCGAACGTCAGGAGCCAGGCGAGCGCGGGGTCCTTGCGGAGGTCGAACGCCGCGAACCGGCGCATGCCGTCGAACGTCAACGTGCCGAGCCCGTCCGGCAGCGTGACGGTGTCGCCGGGCCGCACGTAGAGCGTCACGGGCTTGCCGGATGCGTCCTTCGACTCCGTCAGCCCCTTCTCGTCGAGCTGGTAGACGTTCTGCGGCACCCCGGTGTCGAGGCCGAGGTTGCCGGACCACACCGACAGCACGAGGAGGGGCGAGTTGGGCTCGGGGTTGACCGAGACCCACTGGTCGGGGCTCATCTCGGCGGCCGACGGCAGCAGGAAGCCGAGCAGGCCGATCTGCGGCTGGCCGCCCGACACGTCCGGCACCTTGACCACGCCGCGCGACGTGTACACCTGGTCCTGCGGCAGGAAGGGCACAGGCCCGGAGAACGCCACCTGGCCGGCGGCGTCCTTGACGGTCACCTCGGGCGCGTAGCCGTTGCCCTGCAGATAGATCTCCGTGCCGCCGACGTCGAGCGGGTGGTTGACCTTGATGGTCCGGGCGGCGGGCGCCGCGCCGGGCTCGGTCAGCGTCACGTGCGCCGTGAAGTCGCGCGCCGCGAGGCTTGCCGCGTCGAACCGGGACTCGAAGTCGTCGAGCCGCATCGTGAAGGGCTCGAGCTTCGCGGGGTCGAACGCCCGCCCGTGCTCGAACGTGTCGAACGCCGTCTCCGCGTTCGCGAACCCGTCGCCCGCGACGACGATCACCTGGGCGCGGTAGTGCAGCAGCTGCCCGTACGCCACGGCGACGAGCAGCCCGACGAGCGCCAGGTGGAAGACGAGGTTTCCCGTCTCCCTCAGGTAACCGCGCTCGGCCGACACGGACCAGGTCCCGGAGCCCTCGTCGTGCACGTCGACGCGGTAGCGCTTGCCGCGCCCCAGCATGGCGGCCGCGCGGCGGACGAGTGCCTCGGGCTCGTCGTGCACGGTGGTGGAGGCCTGCGCGGGGAACCGGCCGAACCGCCGCGGGGTGCGCGGCGGCCGCGCCCGCATCGCGGACCAGTGGTGCTTGGTCCGCGGCATGATGCAGCCGACGAGCGAGACGAACAGCAGCAGGTAGATCGCACTGAACCACGCCGACGTGTAGACGTCGAAGAACCCGAACCTGTCCAGCCAGTGCCCGACCGCGCCGTGCGCGGTGATGTAGGCCGTCACCCTCGCCGCGTCCTGGCCGCGCTGCGGGAACATCGTCCCCGGTACCGCGGCGACCGCGAGCAGGACGAGCAGCAGCAGCGCCACCCGCATCGACGTCAGCTGCCGCCACGCCCAGCGCAGCCAGCCACCGACGCCGAGCGCGGGCACCGCGACGCGAGGTTCGTCGGGCGCGGTGCCGGTGAACGTGTCCTCGAGCCCCTCGGGCCGAAAAGCGCTCATGTCACACCACCGGCACGAACTGGTCGGTGCCGGTCAGGAGCCCCTGCAGCCAGTGCGCCCAGTGCCCCCACTGGCCGGTGACCAGCGCCAGGCCGAGCACGACGAGCATCCCGCCGCCCACGCGAAGGACGCCGACGCGGTGCCGCGTGAGCCAGCGGGTGACGCCCCGCGACCGCTCGAGCCCGAGCGCCACGAGGAGGAACGGCAGCCCCAGCCCGAGGCAGAAGACCGCCGCGAGCAACGCGCCCCTGGCGGCGGACCCGCCGCCGAGCGACAGCGCGAGGATCGCGGCGAGCGTCGGGCCGATGCACGGCGTCCAGCCGAGGCCGAACGTCAGCCCGAGCACGGGCGCGCCCCACAGCCCGGCCCGCGGCGCGAGGTGGACCTTCCGCTCGTTCTGCAGGAACGGCACGACCCCGGCGAAGGCCAGGCCGAGCACGATGACGAGCACGCCGAGCACCCGGCTCACCGGGTCCTGCCAGTGCGCGAGCCACGCGCCGATCCCCCCGGCGACCGCGCCGAACGCGACGAACACCACCGCGAAGCCGAGGACGAACAGGCCGACGCCCGCCAGCACGCGCCCGCGCCTGGTGGCGCCGGCCTCCGCGCCCAGCGAGCCGCCGACGAACCCGACGTACCCCGGCACGAGCGGCAGCACGCACGGCGACGCGAAGGACACCACGCCCGCGAGCAGCGCCACCGGGACCGCGAGCGCGAGCGACCCGCCGGCCACGGTGCGGCCGAAGGCGTCGCCGATGTCGAAGGGGGTCATCGGCTGCCTGCGGATGCCGCCGGGGTGGCCGCCGGGCCGCCCTCGGCGAGCAGCTGGTCGACGATCGAGCGCACGGTCGACGGGTCCACCCGCCCGAGGATGCGCGCGGCGACGCGGCCCTGGCGGTCCAGGACCACCGTCGTCGGGACCGCGTTGACCGGCACGACGCCCTGCAGCGCCGCGATCGCCGAGCCGTTCGTGTCGATGATCGACGGGTACGGCACCGAGAACTGGCGCGCGAAGGCGGCCGCGGTGCCGGCGGCGTCGGTGGCGTTGACGCCGATGACGTGCAGCCCGTTCGCGGCCTCGTCGTTCGCGAGCGCGACGAGGTCGGGTGCCTCCGCACGGCAGGGCGGGCACGCCGCGTACCAGGTGTTGACCAGCACCACGTCGCCGCGCCAGCCGGCGATGTCCTGCGACTTGCCGTCCGCGTCGGTGCCCGAGAGCTCGACCGGTCCGGTCCGGGCGCCGGCCGGCCACGTCTTCGTCGTGCCGTCCGCCGAGGTGTACCCCTTGTCGGTGCTGGTGCCGGTCGACCCCGCGGGCGTCGTCGAGCACGCCGCAAGGAGCACGACGAGCAGGGCGCCCGCGAGCGACCGCCGCACCGGGCCCATCACGCCCCCGGCACCGTGGACGCGCCGGCGAGCAGGGCGGCGGCAGGCTCGGTGTAGCCGATGCCGACGAGCTCGTCGTCGTCGTAGTGCAGCGACGTCAGCGAGCCGAGCGAGCACTGGCGACGGCGCGGGTCGTGCCACAGGTGGCGCTTCTCGAGGGTCAGCCGGGTGATCCAGATCGGCAGCTGGTGCGACACGAGGACCGCCTCGTGCCCCCGCGCCGCGGCGCGCGCGTCGGCGACCGCCGCGAGCATGCGGGACGCCTGGTCGGTGTAGGGCTCGCCCCAGGAGGGCGTCAGCGGGTTGCGCAGGTACGGCCAGTGGCGAGGGTGGCGAAGCGAGCCGTCGCCGACGCCGAACTTCAGGCCCTCGAAGTGGTTGGCGGCCTCGACCAGCCGCGCGTCGATGCCGACGGGCACGCCGAACGCCTCGCCGATGGGCGCCGCGGTCTGCTGGGCGCGCTCGAGCGTGGACGCGATGACGACGGCGACGTCCCGGCGGGGTCCGCCGTCGACGCCCGCGAGGTGGTCCGCGACGACCCGGGCCATCCGCTCGCCGCGCGCGGAGAGCCGGAAGCCGGGCAGGCGCCCGTAGAGGATCCCCGTGGGGTTGTGCACTTCGCCGTGGCGCAGCAGGTGAACCGTCGTCGCGACCATGGGCTCAGTGTGGCAGCCGAATCTCAGTGGACTCCTCGGCCGAACACTCGCCCCGCAGGTGCGAGCGCACGGCGTCCATCGCATCGCCGAGCGCGGCGAGCTGCTCCGCCGAGAGCACGTCGACGAGGCGCTCCCGGACGCTGGCCACGTGGCGGGGAGCCGCGGCGACGAGCCTTGCCCAGCCCTCGTCGGTCAGCACCGCGTTGACGCCGCGGGCGTCGTCCGAGCAGGCGACGCGGCGGACGAGCCCGGCGGCCTCCATCCGGGAGATCGTGTGCGTCAGCCGGCTGCGGGAGTGGGCGATGTCGGTGGCGAGCTGCGACATGCGGAGGGTGCGGCCGGGCGCCTCGGAGAGTCGGACCATCACCTCGTACTCGTGGAGCGAGAGGCCGGTCCGCTCCTCGAGGTCGTGACCGAGGACGTCCAGAAGCAGCACGGTGCCGTCGCGAAAGGCGCGCCAGTCGCGCTGCTGCTCGGCCGAGAGCCAGCGGACGTCGGTCGTGTCCTGAGGATCCGCGCTCGTCGTGCCCGCCTCGGTGGCCATCTCTCCTCCTCTCGCGCCGCGTCAGTCTCCAACGCTTGCGCCCGGCGCAACAGTGTAGTAGAAAGTTGAACTACAAGAACTTGATGTTTCAACCATTGGAGTCGACATGACCACCACCGCCACCGCCCTCCCCCAGGCGCTGACCACCGGCACCTGGGCGCTCGACCTCGGCCACAGCGAGGCCAGCTTCACCGCCCGCCACGCCGGCGTCACCAAGGTGCGCGGCACCGTCAAGATCACCGAGGGCGCGGTCGTCGTCGGCGACACCCTCGAGACCTCGTCGCTCACCGCGACTCTCGACCCGAGCACGGTCTCCACCGGCAACGAGGGCCGCGACGGCCACCTCAAGAGTGCCGACTTCTTCAACGCCGAGACCGCCCAGCCGTGGACGTTCGTCTCCACCGAGATCCGTCAGACCGGCGACGAGTCCTTCGTCATCACCGGCGACCTGACGATCAACGGCGTCACCAAGTCGGTCGACCTCGCCACCGAGTTCAACGGCGTCGTCGTCGACCCGTGGGGCGGCACCCGTGCCGGCGCCGAGGCGACCGTCACCGTGTCCCGCAAGGAGTTCGGCCTGACCTGGAACGTGGCGCTCGAGGCCGGCGGCGTGCTCGTCTCCGACAAGGTCGTCATCAACCTCGACGTGGCCGCGGTCAAGCAGGCCTGAGCTCGTCTCTCCGACGGCCCGGTTCCCTTCGGGGGGCCGGGCCGTCGTCATCAGTGCTCGGCGGCCAGCCCGAGCGCGAACCCCACGAAGACGACGCCCGCGGCACCCTCGATCCGGCGCCGGGCACGTCGCGAGGTGAGGAGCCGCCGTGCGGCGCCCGCGGCGAGGACGACGGCGAGGAGCACCACCGTGCCGATCGCCGTCAGCGTCAGCGCGTAGAGCATGAGCTGCGGCCAGGCCGCGTCGTGCCCGACGAACTGCGGCAGCACCGCCAGGTTGAAGGCGAGCACCTTGGGGTTGGTGATGTTGCAGAGGAACCCCTGGCGGACCGCAGCCCACCGGCGCCCGGCCGTCAGCTCGGGCTCCGCCGCAGCCTCGTCGTGCTTCGCCAGCGCACTCCGGATGGCCCGCGCGCCGAGGTAGACCAGGTACGCGACGCCGGCCCAGCGGATGACCTCGAACACCGGCTGCGAGGCGGCGATGATCGCGCCGAGGCCCGAGCCCGCGAGCGTCCCCTGCACGACGTTGGCGACGCTGATGCCCAGCAGCGTCCACAGCCCGCGGCGCCGGCCGCCGATCACGGTGGTGCGCATCGTCAGCAGCATGTCCGGACCCGGGACGAGCGCCAGCGCAAGGGCGAACGCCAGGAACGACACGTAGTGGCTCACCCGCGCGAGCCTAGGGCGTCGCTATGCCTTGACGTGGTCGCGGTGCCGGCCGTGGAACGCCAGCAGCTGCAGCTCTGAGGCCAGGTCGACCGCGCGCACCTGGACGCCGCCCGGCGCCTGCAGCGTCTGCGGGGCGAACGTGAGGATGCCGTGCACCCCGGCTGCCGCCAGCGCGTCGGCCACCTGCTGGGCGACCGCGGCCGGCGTCGCGATGACGCCGATGGTCGCTCCCCCGGCGGAGACGACGTCCGCGAGATCGGCGCTCGGCCGCACGACGATCCCGGCGACCGTGGTGCCGACGACCTCGGGGTCGTCGTCGATGAGCCCGACGATCGAGAAGCCGCGCTCCCCGAACCCGCCGTACGCCGCGAGCGCGTGTCCGAGGTGCCCGACGCCGACGATCACCACGCGGTTCGGCTCCTCGAGGCCGAGCACCGCGCCGATGTGGCCGCGCAGCTGAACGACGTCGTACCCGACCCCGCGGCGCCCGTAGGAGCCGAGGAACGAGAGGTCCTTCCGCAGCTGCTCGGGGCTCACCCCGGAACGTGCCGCGAGCTCGTGCGACGACGTGAGCTTGCTGCCCTCGGACCAGAGGCCGTCGAGCGCGAGGAGGTAGGACGGGAGCCGCGCGACCGATGCCCGCGGCAGGCGCTCCCTTGCACCCTCCGCGCCTGCGGTCGTCACCGTGCACCCCCCTCTCCCGGACGTCCCTTGTGGGCCGCCCCGGCTCACGCTACGGGTCCGGCCCCTCCTCAGGCGAGCGCGGCGCGCACCGAGCGCTCGGAGACCCTCCATCGAGCGACCTCGACGCCGTCGACGACAAGCACCGGGACTGCCTCGCCGTACGCCTCGAACAGGTCCGGCTCGCCCGGGACCGGTGGGTCGTCGACGTCGATCTCCGACCACGGCAGCCCGGCTTCGTCGCACACCCGCGCCACCACGACCCGCGCTTCCTCGCACAGGTGGCAGCCGGCACGCCCGTACAGGAGGACGCGGGGATCGCTCATGCGCCCACGGTAGACACACCCCGTGCACGGGGTTCACACCCCACCTCGCTACAGTGGCCCGGTGTTCGCGCGCCTTGACCGGTCCGACGTGGCCGGTCCCCAGGGCCGCGTCGGCGCCTTCTTCGACGTCGACAACACGATCATTCGCGGGGCGAGCGCCTTCCACCTCGCCGTCGGCCTGTACCGGCGGGGCCTCTTGAAGGTCCCGGACATCGCCAAGTTCGCGGTGCATCAGGCGCGCTACCGGACCTTCGGCGAGAACCGCCGGCAGATGGACGAGGTGCGCGCGGCCGCGCTTGCGATCGTGCGCGGCCACTCCGTCCGCGAGATGGTCGTGATCGCCGAGGACGTGTACGACGAGGTGATGACGCTGCGCATCTACCCCGGCGCCCGGCGGCTGCTCGACGACCACCGTGCCGCCGGCCACCGCGTGTGGCTCGTGACGGCGGGCCCCCGCGAGGTTGCCGAGATCATCGCTCGCAAGCTCGGCGCCGCGGGCGCCCTCGGCACGATCGTCGAGCAGGTCGACGGCTGCTACACGGGCCGCCTCTGCGGCGACCTGCTCCACGGTACGGCGAAGGCGGAGGCCGTCACCGATCTCGCCGAGCGCGAGGGGATCGACCTGGGTTCGTCGTACGCCTACGGCGACTCGACGCACGACGTGCCGATCCTCTCCCTCGTCGGCAACCCCGTGGCGATCAACCCCGACCGTCGGCTGCGGCGCCACGCCGAGCGCGTCGGCTGGCCGGTGCAGGAGTTCTCCACCCGCGGCTGACCCGCCCGCGCTCCCCTTCCCCGAATACGGCAGTTCGTGTCGAGCACGGCAGTCCTGCCTGCCGTGTTCGGACCGTGCTGCCGTGTTCGCGGTCTCGTAGCCTCCTCGCGTGCCCGACGAGCCGACCGCCCACCCCGCTTCGCCCGATGGCCCGGCGCTGCCTGACGACCGGGCGAGCCGCTCCACGCTGCCCCACGAACTTCGGGCGCACCTGGCGCAGCCCGACGACCTGGCGGTCCGCCTCGCGCGGCCCGACGACGTCCCGGCGCTCGCCGAGCTCGCGGCCCTGACGTTCCCCCTCGCGTGCCCACCGTCGGTCACGCCCGCGGATGCCGCCGCCTTCATCGCCGAACACCTCTCAGTCGACGCCTTCGCCACGGCCCTCGGCGACCCCGGACGCCGCGTGCTCGTCGTGCCCGACGAAGCCGGCGCGCTCGTCGGATACGCGCTGCTTGTCCTCGGCGAGCCGCATGACGAGGGCGCAGCCGCCGCGGTGACGATCCGCCCCACGGCCGAGCTGTCGAAGTGCTACGTCCACCCCGACCGCCACGGCGGCGGCGCCGCGGCGGCGCTGATGTCGGCCAGCCTCCACCTCGCGCGGCGGCTCGGCGCCGCAGGCGTGTGGCTCGGCGTCAACCAGCACAACGCCCGCGCCCTGCGCTTCTACGCCAAGAGCGGCTTCGTGGTGGTCGGCGTGAAGCACTTCACCGTGGGAACCGTCCGGGAGGACGACTACGTCATGGAGCGCGCCCTGTAGCCGTTGCGGCACCGTGCCGTCGACAGGATCCTCGGAGCGTGCGCGTCAGGGGGCAGGCGTCGTGGTCGATCCGCATCGACCGCTGGAACGAAGCCGCGGACCGGGCGCTCTGGATCCGAGCCGTCGAGCGTATCGATCTCCCGCCGCCGAGCTGGTTCCTGGCCCGCTCGACGAGGACGAGCTGCCGCCGCCTTCCGCGGGTGACCAGGATCCGGGCCTGCCGGCCGCGTGGCTGACCTGGTGGGCGGCGATCGCCCGTGATGACGACACCGTCGGCGCACGCCCCGATCTGGACGTCCTCGCCCGCGACGAACGTCTGGGCCCCGGTGTGGACGGCGGCCTGTGCGTCGTCGTCGACCGGCGTTTCGCCGAGTTCCGTCGCTGGCACGGCGCACGCAAGGAGCGGGGTGTCCGGCAGTGGCACGAGATGCTTGAGCACGCGGGCGCCCACCGCTGGCGCGCAGCGCGCCGGGACGACGGCTCGTTCCGACCCGACCCGCTGCGCGAGACTCACCTCGTCGCCGATCTCGAGCGTCGCCTCGGCCAGAAGGCGCCACCGTTCGTCCTCGACCTCGTTCTGCTGCCCGTGCGCGACGACGTCGTCCGCGAGGTACGCCCGGACCGCTACCTCGTCCCCGAACGCGTCTACGACGGGGCCGACTGGCCGCGCCTCCTCGAGCCGCTGGTGCTCCAGCAGTTCACCTGATGCGAGACCGGACCCGCTACCTCGTGGCGCCGGCGACCGGGATCCAGACGCGCATCTGCGTGAGCCCGGCCTCGCCCCACTGGTAGTACGGCCGCACGACGACGTCGAGCGCACCGTCACTCCCACCGGACGGCTCGCCGTATGGCCACGCAGACGCCGTCCCGGGCATGCGGAGCACGCTCACGCGCGCCCCGGCGCCCTCGGCGACCGGCGGCCACGCGAGGTCGATCTCCAGGTCGTGGAGGTCGAGGCCCTCCGGCAGCGAGGTGCTCTCGAGCGCCATCACCACGGGACCCGCCTCGACCGCCACGCTGCCGCGGATGCCGTCGACGCGGCGGTCGGGGAACGTCCAGCGCGGGGCGACGTCCAGCTCGAGGACGACGCGGGCACCGGCCCGCACCGCGGCGACCACGACCGAGTCGCCGGCCACGGGCAGCTCCCGCCCGTCGACGCTGGCGCGGGTGCGCGCCGACCACGCCGGCACACGGAGCCGCAGCCCGGCGCCGCCGGTCGCCTCGACGACCTCGATCTCCACGCGCCCGTCGACGGGGTATCCCGTGCGGACGTCCAGCGCCAGGCGCGCACCGTCGGGGCTCGTCGTCGCGATCCGGCACCCGGCGCGGACTTTCCTGAAGTCTGGGTCGTGAGTCGCGACCCACGGTTCAGAGGAGTGAACTGGGCGCGAGGTCACGTGGCCGGCCGGACGCGGGCGCGCCCGGCAGGCACGACGATGGCGCGGGCACGACGAAGGCCCGGCCGAGGTCGACCGGGCCTTCCCCTACGCGCCGCCGATGGCGGCGGACGTCACTTCTTGTTGCGACGCTGGTGACGCGTCTTGCGCAGCAGCTTGCGGTGCTTCTTCTTGGCCATCCGCTTGCGGCGCTTCTTGATGACGGAGCCCATGGTCGTCCTCGATCGTTTCTCGTTCTGGTGGTCGGCCGGCGGGGCCGGAAGCCCACGCAGAAAGTCCGGGGGCCAACCTTACGCCCTGACTGGCCTCAACTGGAAAGGCGGCCTTCGCCGCGCTGCTCGGGCAGGGGCACGGTGGACGACGAACGGAGATAGGCCTCCAGCGCGTCCTGCGGGACGCGGAACGAGCGCCCGACGCGCACCCCGGGCAGCTCACCGGAATGGAGGAGCCGGTACACGGTCATCTTCGACACGCGCATGACCTCGGCGACCTCCTCCACGGTGAGGTACCGCACGCGGCCGGCCTCCTGGCTCATCATGCGCTTCTCTCCACTAGTCCCGTCGGCAACCAGTGTCGCCCCACCGGCTCGCGCCGTCAGCGTAGTGCCTGATGGGACGCGTGTGAAAGGGGTGACGAGAGTGACCAGTGTGACCTGCTCAGTCGTAATCGGGATCCAGTCCATGGTGCGGAAACACTGCCGTCCGCGTCGCCCGGATCGCCCGGTCGACGTCGTCGGCCGGGTCCCAGCCGGCGGACCACTGACGGAAGGCGCCCGACGAGCCCTCCGTCATCGTCGTCGCGTCCAGCGACCCCGGTCCGTACCTCTGCAGCACCGCGTCGCACCACATCTCAGGCAGCGGGGTCGAGGGCTCCACCGGCCGGTGCGTCGCGAGCCCGATGACGTGCGCCCACACCCGCGGCACCACCTCGACCCGGGCGTACCCGCCCCCGCCGAGCGCGAGCCATCGCCCCGCGGCGAACGCGTGCGCCAGGTCGTGCATCATCTCCGCGGCCACGCGCTGCCCGTCCACCGAGGTCCGCAGCGACGTCAACGGGTCGAGCCGGTGGCTGTCGCAGCCGTGCTGCGTCACCAGGAGGTCCGCCCGGAACTCGCGCAGCAGCGGCGGCACCACCGCGTCGATCGCCCGCAACCAGCCTTCGTCGGACGTCCCGGAGGGCAGGGCGACGTTCACCGCGGACCCCTCCGCGCCCGGCCCGCCGATCTCCCCGGGAAACCCGGTTCCGGGGAACAGGTGCGCGCCGGTCTCGTGCAGGGAGATCGTCAGCACGCGCGGGTCGTCCCAGAACACCGCCTGCACGCCGTCCCCGTGGTGGGCGTCCAGGTCGACGTACGCCACCCGGGATGCCCCGGCGGCGAGCACGGCCCGGATCGCCACCGCGGCGTCGTTGTAGACGCAGAACCCCGACGCGGCGCCGGGCATGGCGTGGTGCAGCCCGCCGCCCACGTTCACCGCGTGCTCGGCCGTGCCGCTCCACAACGCCAGGGCCGCGTCGGTGGTCCCCGCCACCACGTGCGCCGCGGCCGAGTGCATGAGCGGGAACACCGGGTTGTCCTCGGTTCCGAGGCCGCGGGCCAGGTCCACCGTCCCGGACGACGCAGCCGCCCGAACCGCAGCGACGTAGGCGGGCTCGTGCACGGTGGTGAGCAGCTCGTCGGACGCCTCGTCGGCCGCGACCACCGCCACGTCCGGCTGCTCCAGCAGGCCCAGGCCGGCGGCGAGCGCGATGGTCAGGTCGATCCGATCGCTGGACATCGGATGCCCGGGGCCGAAGTCGTAGCCCAAGAGCTCGGTCGACCACACGACGCGCCCGACCGTCTCCGACATGGGCCAACCGTGGCATCCGTCGCGCCGTGGTGTCGACGGCTCGGCCGGTCGGCACGCCGAACTGGTGCGATCGTTGGCCCTGGGCAGTGCGGTGACGTGCACGACGAGGCCAGGAGGTGGGATGGCTCGGCCCCGTACTGGGCTCGCCGGGCGCTGGCGGGAGTTCATCGACCGCTCCGCCCGGCAGTCTCCCGCACGCCTGGTGCTCGGCGTCTTCGCCGTGGTCATCGTCGTGTTCACGGTGCTGCTGTCCGCGCCGTGGGCCACTGCGACCGGGACCCGGGCGCCGGGGGTCGACGCGTTGTTCACCGCCACCTCCGCGGCGACGGTCACCGGCCTGACCGTCGTCCCGACCGGGGTCTTCTGGTCCACCTGGGGCCTGGTCGTCATCCTCGTCGCCATCAAGCTCGGCGGCCTCGGGGTGATGACCCTGGCCTCACTCCTCAGCCTCGCGGTCTCGCGCCGCCTGGGCCTCACCCAGCGCCTGCTGGTGTCCTCCGAGACGCGCACGACGAAGCTGGGCGAGGTCGGCTCGCTGGTGCGGATCGTCATCGTGACGTCGACCACCCTGGAGCTCCTCGGCGCGCTCGTCCTGCTCCCCCGGCTGTACATGTACGAGCACAGCTGGGGTACCGCTGCCTGGCACTCGCTCTTCTACTCGGTCTCGGCGTTCAACAACGCGGGCTTCGTCCCGACGCAGGAAGGCCTGGCCCCGTTCACCACCGACTGGTGGGTGCTGATGCCGATCATCGTCGGCGTCTTCATCGGCGCTCTCGGGTTCCCGGTGATCCTTGACCTCCTCGGGCACCGGCGGTGGCGGCGGCTCACGCTGCACACGAAGCTCACCGTCACCACGAGCCTCGCGCTCGTCGCCCTCGGCACCGTTCTCATCGGCGTGTTCGAGTGGACCAACCCCGCGTCGTTCAAGCCGCTCAACGTCCCGGGGACCGTGCTCAACTCCCTGTTCGCGGCAGTCATGCCCCGCACCGGCGGCTTCGACACGATCCCCACGGCGAACATGCACCAGGGCACGTGGCTGATCACGGACGCCCTGATGTTCGTCGGCGGCGGCTCGGCGTCGACCGCCGGCGGCATCAAGGTCACCACGCTGGCGGTCATGCTCCTGGCGATCATCGCCGAGGGGCGCGGCGACCGGGACGTCGAGGCGTTCGGCCGCCGCATCTCCCCCGCGACGCTGCGCGTGGCGATCGCCGTCTCGCTGGTCTCGGCGTCGATCGTCCTCGTCTCGTCCCTCCTGCTGCTCGGCCTGACCGACCTCTCCCTCGACAAGGTGGTGTTCGAGGTGATCTCGGCCTTCGCCACGACCGGCCTGTCCACCGGCATCACGCCGACCCTGCCCACCGCGGCGAAGTACCTGGTCGCCGGTCTCATGTTCGTCGGACGTACCGGCACCATGACGCTTGCGGCCGCGCTCGCCCTGCGGGACCGTCGTCGCGTGATCCGGTATCCGGAAGAGAGGCCGATCATTGGCTGACGCCCCCGCCCCGCGGTCCGCCGGCGCCGTGCTCGTCATCGGGCTCGGCCGGTTCGGCGCGGCGCTCGCCACGACCCTGGACGCGCTGGGCCGGGACGTGCTCGCCGTCGAGCGGAACCCGGAGACGATCACGCAATGGGCCGGCCGCCTCCCGCTGGTGGAGGCCGACGCGACCAAGCCCGAGGCGCTCGACCAGCTGGGCGTCCACGACTTCCCCACCGCCATCGTGGGCGTCGGCACCGCGCTCGAGGCGAGCGTGCTCATCACCGGCAACCTCGTCGACGCCGGCACGCCGCAGATCTGGTCGAAGGCCATCAGCAACGAGCACGCGCGGATCCTCCAGCGCATCGGCGCGCACCACGTGATCCTCCCCGAGGCCGACGCCGGCGCCCGCGTCGCGCACCTGGTCTCCGGCACGATGCTCGACTACATCGAGGTCGAGGATGGCTTCACGGTCGTCAAGATGCGCCCGCCGAAGGAGACCCAGGGGTTCACGCTCGCCCAGTCGCGCATCCGCACCCGGTACGGCGTCACGGTGATCGGGGTCAAGTCCCCGGGGCGTGAGTTCGTGTACGCCAGCCCCCAGACGCGCATCTCGGCGACCGACCTGCTCGTCGTCGCCGGCCACGGCGACCTGCTGGAACGGTTCGCCGAGCGTCCGTGACGCCCGTGCGATAGGACTTGCCCGACGAGGTCCGGCATCGAGGTCCGGCGAGTCTGACGGGGGAGGACGACCATGTCGGAGCGGCCTTGGACATTCGACGCGGACGCAGGGCTGCGGCCGGGCCCGGGCTTCTCGCTCGAGGACTTCGACACCTCGGCGACCCCGGGGTTCACGGACGGCGACACAAAGGCCGGCGAGCTCATGGAGCAGATCGGCGAGGCGACGTCCGACCTCCAGGAGCGCCTGTTCGCGCACGGCCGCACCGGCGGGACCAAGTCCGTGCTCCTCGTCGTGCAGGGCATGGACACGGCCGGCAAGGGCGGGATCATGCGCCACGTCGTCGGCATGGTCGACCCGCAGGGCGTCGCCATCCACGCGTTCGGCGTGCCGACGCCCGAGGAGCGCACGCACCACTACCTCTGGCGCGTCCGCAACGCGCTCCCCGGGCCCGGCCTCATCGGCGTGTTCGACCGCTCGCACTACGAGGACGTGCTCGTCGCGCGCGTGCAGAACCTGGTCCCGCAGGAGGAGTGGGAGAAGCGGTACGACGAGATCAACGAGTTCGAGGACGAGGTCGCCACGAGCGGGACGACGATCGTCAAGGTCGCGATGATGATCTCCCGGCCCGAGCAGTTCGGGCGCCTGCGCTCCCGGCTCGAGCGGCCGGAGAAGTACTGGAAGTACGACCCGCACGACATCGACGCCCGCAGGAAGTGGCCCGACTACAGGGAGGCGTACCAGGCGCTGCTCGACCGGACGTCGACCGACGTCGCGCCCTGGCACGTCATCCCGTCCGACGAGAAGTGGTACGCCCGCCTCGCGGTGTCGCAGCTGCTGTGGCAGGCGCTCGAGGGCCTCGACCTCGACTGGCCGCCCGCCGAGTTCGACGTGGCGGAGGAGCTCCGCCGGCTCGACGCGTCGGGCGAGGACTAGCCGCTACTCGGTGCGGCGCCGCAGCGTCGTCGTCGCCAGCGCCACGGCGCCGACGATGAAGAGCACGAGCACGCCGATCGCGCCTCGCGTCTCCTCCCATCCGCCACCTGCGGCGATCTTCTGCATGGCTTCGACGGCGTAGGTGAGCGGCAGCACGCGGGAGATCCACTGCAGCACCTCGGGCATCTGGTCGCGCGGCATGATCAGCCCGCACAGGAGCAGCTGCGGCAGCAGGAACGCCGGCATCAGCTGCACGGCCTGGAACTCGGTGCGTGCCAGCGCCGAGGCGGCCAGCCCGAGCGTGCAGCCGAGCACGGCGCTGAGGATGGCGACGACGAAGAGCAACCACACCGGCCCGGCGACGTTCATGCCGCACACCCAGATCGCCCAGAGGACGACGACAACCGACTGGACGAGGGCCATGACCGCGAAGGCCAGGGCGTAGCCGACGACGAAGTCGCCCTTGCCGAGCGGCATCGTCATCAGCCGCTCGAGCGTGCCGCCCGTGCGCTCCCGCAGCGTCGCGACGCTCGTGACGATGAACATGACCAGCAGCGGGAAGAAGCCGACGAGCACCGGGCCGAACTGGTCGATCACCGGGGCCGGGCTGGAGTGGAACATCCAGGCGATGAGCCCCAGCAGCACCATCGGCACGACGATGAGCAGGGCGATCGTGCGCCGGTCGTGGCGCAGCTGGCTGAGCACGCGACGCATGGTGGCCAGCGTGAGGTCGGGAGTCATGCTGCCGCACCCCCCTTCTCGGCGGCGACCGCCTCGTCGACCAGGTGGAGGAACGCGCCCTCGGCGTCGACGGCGCCGGTGCGCTCGAGGAGCTCCGGCAGGGTGCCGTCGGCGAGGATCGCGCCGCCGCGCATGAGGAGCAGGCGGTCGCAGCGCACCGCCTCGTCCATCACGTGGCTGGACACCAGCAGGCTCGCGCCGCCGTCCCTCAGCCGGTGGAACAGGTCCCACAGGTCGCGTCTCAGCACCGGGTCGAGGCCGACCGTCGGCTCGTCGAGCACCAGGAGGTCCGGCTTGCCGAGCAGCGTCACGGCGAGCGAGACGCGCGACAGCTCGCCGCCCGAGAGGGTCCGCACGATCCGCTTGCCGAACCCGGCGAGGTCGACCTCCCCGAGGGTCTCCGTCACCCGCTCGTCGTCCACGCGCAGGATCGCGGCCGCGTACCGCAGGTTCTCCCCGACCGTCAGGTCCGGGTACACGCTGGGCGTCTGCGTCGTGTAGCCGACGCGGCGGCGCAGCGGCGCCGTGCCCGCCGGCTGGCCGAAGACGTCGATGGTGCCGCCGGCGACGATCTGCGCGCCGACGATCGCCCGCATCAGCGTCGTCTTGCCGCTGCCGCTCGGGCCGAGCAGCCCGACGACCTGACGCGTCGGAACGGTCAGGTCCAGGCCCTCGATGACGTGGTTGGCGCCACGGACGATGCGGAGCCCGCGGACCGCGATCGCGGGAGCGCCCTCGCTATTCCCCATGCGAGGAATAATGGTCCTCTCGGGGCGCGCGCGCAAGGACCTACGGCCCCGGCCTGGGCGAGGGCAGCGTCGCGGTGAGGTACCGGTCGAGCGTCGGGCCGACGAGCGCCGCCACCTGCGGGATGGGCATCGAGCCGATCGGCTCCATCCGGATGACGTACCGCACCATGAGGAGCCCGGCGATCTGCGAGGCGAGCAGCCCGACGCGCAGCGGGACCTCGTCGGGCGCCACCAGCCGGCCGATGCGCTCGAAGACGGTGCGGCCGATGTAGGCCACCAGCGCGCGCGGCCGCTCGACGCCCCCGGCCATGAGGCCCACGGCCGCCCGGAAGGCCTCGCCGTCGTCGTCCGCCCAGACCGTGAGCACCTCGGTGACGAGCCGCTCCCCCAGGCCCGGCAGCCCGCCGGCCACGACCCGCTCCGCGACCTCGACCGGGTTGGCCGTCTCCGGGAGCACCGAGACCGCGAACAGCTCGGTCCGGTCGGGGAAGTAGTGCCGGACGAGCGCGGGGTCGACGTCGGCGCGCCGCGCGACCGAGCGCATGCTCGCCGCCTCGAAGCCGCGCTCGGCGAACTCCGTGCGGGCCGCGGCGAGGATCGCCCCGCGGGTGTCGGTGCCCGCCGGGCGCCGGCCCCTCGGCCGCGTCGGCTCCATGCGCGCATGGTAGGCCGAATTCCCCACGCGGGGATAGTGATCGTGCTGGTCAGTGCTGCTTCGGCGCGCCCAGCTCGGCCGACCGCGCCGCGGCGGCCTTGGCCGCAGCCACCACGCCCGCGCGCACCCCGTGCGCGTCGAGCTCGGCTACCGCCGCGACCGTCGTCCCGCCCGGGGACGACACGCGCTCGCGCAGCACGACGGGGTGCTCCCCGGTGCTGAGGACCAGGGCCGCGGCGCCCTCGACCGTCGCCGCCGCCAGCTTCGTGGCCAGGTCGCGCGGCAGGCCCAGCAGCACGCCCGCCTCCGCCATCGCGTCGACCAGGTAGAACGCGTACGCGGGGCCGGAGCCGGAGATCGCGGTGACGGCGTCCAGGTGCTTCTCGGCGACGCGGACGACGAGCCCGGTCGGCGCGAGGATCGTCTCGGCCAGCGCGAGGTGGGCTTGCGTGGCCGACGACCCGCCGGCGATCGCCGCGGCGCCCTTGCCGATCACGGCCGGCGTGTTGGGCATCACCCTCACGACGGGCGTGTGCCGGGGCAGCCGCTCCTCGTAGAACGCCAGCGGCACCCCCGCCGCCACGCTCATGACGGGAGCCCCGCCGCGGAGGCTCGGGCCGATCTGGGCGAGCACGTCGCCGACGACGTCCGGCTTCACGGCGACGAGCACGATGTCCGCGCGCGCCGCCGCGGCGCCCGTCGACGCGCTCGTCTCGACGCCGTGCGCGCGGCGCAGGGCCTCCGCGCGGTCCGGATCGGTCTCGACGACCTCGACGTCGCGCGCCGACCAGCCGGCCGCCAGCAGCGCCGTGACGAGCGTGCCGCCCATCACCCCGCCGCCGATGACGAGCACCCGCGCCCGCGCGCCACCCTGCTCCGACATCACGTCCTCCAGCCCTCGGACGCCGCCCGGCGCCTCGCCGCAGCGAGCCTATTGCGCGGAGGCGGCCCGGGAGGTGGGGGCACACCTCCCGGG
>Ga0207816_1000075_pt1 | contig 27349 bp, 20 predicted proteins | sample LuqExpMetageno10_FD_187768 | JGI IMG/M metagenome (GOLD analysis project Ga0207816, IMG submission 187768) | Tropical forest soil microbial communities from Luquillo Experimental Forest, Puerto Rico - Sample 10 (SPAdes) | ecosystem: Environmental > Terrestrial > Soil > Tropical forest ... | reverse complement strand
CCGCCGTAAAAACCGTCCAACGGGCCGGTTCCAATGTAATTGTCGATCGTTTTCTTGCGGCGCGTACCCTGGAGGCCCACGCTGACGTTATCCAGGATACCGGCATCGAATTTCTGATGGCCGTCGATGCTCATCTGCCAGATGTCGTCATCCACCCCTTGACCGCGCTCATTGCAGCAATGCAGATACGCATTATTGGGGTCGTAGGTTAGACCGACACCACTAATCGTCGGCACACTACCGGCGTTCAGGTCGAACGTCGGGTTGGTGCCAACGATCGGTTCACCGATCACGTCGAAATATGTCAAATACTTGTTGTGCGCATTGGAATGCGACAGGTCGACCTCGAGTACCGTATTGCTTGCCGGCGTATAGGTGCTGTGCAAACCAATTTGAAAACTGTCGGCGTTTGTCGGGGTTTCGTATTCGACATTATCGGTCTTGAGGCCCCCGCTTGCTCTACGAACGAATTGAAGCGCCGTACCCTCGGCGTCGAATGTCGCAGCTTGAATGTCTCCGGGATCGGTCCACCAGCCGGTGGAATGAGTCTTCGAATCCACACTGAGATGCGTATAGAGACCATCCATCGTGAGCTTCAGCTTGTCGGAAACGACCCAATCGACCGACAACATGCCACCAATTCGCTCGCGCGACCCGCGTTCTTGAGCAAAGCCGAAGGTCCTCGGGAAATACACGGTGTCATTGGACGCGCTGGGATGAAAGTCCCCGGTGATGACAGCATCGGACGGCAGACCAGAATAGCTTTGTGAAATCCAGCCGCTCGTAGCGACGGAGTCAGTGCGGTACTCACGCTTGTAATACGAGAGCGCGGCCAATATTCCGAACGTTCCCTCGTTGTTGGTGTCGCTTATCAAAACGGACGCATCCGGCGTCGGAATATTTGTCGTACCATCGAACTTTGCGCCGGCGCTGACCGATGCGCGAAATCCCGGATTGTCCAACGGGCGAGCGGTCCGCAAAATGACCGTCGACCCGATGCCACCCTCCTGCTTGTTGGCTTCAGCCGTCTTGAAAACGTCCGCGCCACTTATGAGATTTGAAGGCAAAATGTCGAAACTGAATTCACGCCCCGGGTTTTCGGTAGCCAGAAGGCGATTGTTGAGCAACACCGTATTGAACTGGGGACCAAACCCACGAACCGTAATTGCGTGCCCCTCGCCCGAAGAGCGGTCGATTGAAACACCGGGAATACGCTGCAGCGATTCTGCAACATTTTGATCGGGAAACTTGCCGATACTCTCCGACGAAATGGAATCTACGACACCAAGTGTTTCGCGTTTTGTAGTCAGCGCACGATCAAGACTCGCCCGGACGCCAGTGACGACAACAGTTTCCATCGACTGGTCGCCCGGCTGGGCTTGGGCATAAGCGCCCCCCGCAAGCGCTGCAACCATACTCACGCTGGACAGCAGTGTCAGTGACTGGTGCAAATGACGAATACGCATTAGTGACCTCCCCGTTTTGAATTTTATGTCGACTCGGAGAGCCATCGCACGACGGCGCTCCAGCCACCTGCAATCGATTGCAAAATTCGACAAGCATTCGCGTTTGTATTCCACTTCAGCCATTTACAAACGATTGTATTAGGATATATATTATAAATCAGCGGCCCGGTCAATAGATCACGCGGCAAGCAAGAATAACTCGATCGCGATACCAGGGAGAAACCGATGAAAGGTTCGACTGCAGGCAGACTCCTGCGATTGGGCGCAATCTCTGCCGTACTAGTTGTCATGTTTTGCAGAAGCGATGCGGGCGTCAGGTATGATCCTGCGTCGAAAATATTTCGCCTTGACGCGGGAGGGATCACATATGCTTTTGGGGTCAATGAAAAGGACATGCTGCAATCCCTTTATTGGGGAGCGCAGCTGTCGACCTCCGACAAGTTCAAAGCGGTTCTGCCCGCAAAACTGGCCGACATTGACCCTTCAACCTCGATAGTTGCCCAGGAATACCCCGGCTGGGGTGGTACGATTTACACCGAGCCGACACTGAAGGTCGCCTACCCCAACGGAGTACGAGACGTCGTGCTGCGCTATCAGTCGTACAAAATCTCTGGGAATACGCTCACCGTCGAGCTTTCTGATATCAAGCGGCCATTGCACGTTGCACTGCGATACACGATCGATGAAGAGACCGGAATGATCGGCCGATCTGCCGCTATTCGTAACGACGACAATACAGATATTCGCATCGACCAGGCCTCTTCCGCAGCGTGGTCTTTGCCGGTCGGCGCAGACTATCGCCTGCACTATCTGACAGGCCGCTACGGCGCCGAATGGACGCTGCAAGAGCGCCGGATAGATCCCGGTGCGACGGTCATCGAGAGCCGGCGCGGCTCCACAAGCCACGGCGCCAACCCGTGGTTTGCCATAGACCGTGAGGGTGTTTCGACAGAAGAAAGCGGACAGGTCTGGTTCGGAGTACTGGCGTGGAGCGGCTCCTGGCAGATTAGGGTGGACCGCAACCCACGCGGAGATGTTCGCATTGTCGGCGGTTTCAATCCCTTTGATTTTTCCTATCGCCTAAAACCCGGGGAAAGCCTGGAAACGCCGGTGTTCTATGGTGGCTTTTCAAATCACGGCATGGGTGGCGCCTCACGCCTGCTTCATCGGTTTGAAAGAGCCCATATTCTTCCCGGCGCCCCCAAGCCCAAGCTACGTCCCGTCCTGTACAACAGTTGGGAAGCGACCGAGTTCGCCGTCAACGAAAAGGATCAAATGGCGCTTGCGGAAAAAGCAGCAAAAATCGGCGTCGAACGCTTTGTCATGGACGACGGTTGGTTCGGCGCCCGCAATACCGATCATGCCGGCCTGGGCGATTGGGTCGTCAACAAGGAAAAGTTTCCCCACGGTCTTAAGCCGCTCATAGACAAGGTGCACCAACTTGGCATGGAGTTCGGTTTGTGGGTGGAGCCCGAAATGGTGAATCCCGATAGCGACCTCTATCGCCAACATCCCGATTGGGTAATCAACATGACCGGCCGGCCGCGCAGCGAGGCGCGCAACCAGTTGGTCCTTGATCTGGCTCGCAAGGATGTCCGCGACTATGTATTGGCCGCCGTCGACAATCTTGTCAGCCAGAACGACATTCAATTCCTCAAGTGGGATTACAATCGTAGCTGGTCGGAGCCCGGCCAACCTGATGAAGATCCCGCCGATCAGCAAAAACTCTACGTCGACTATAGTCACAATCTGTATGGGATTCTGGCCGAGATTCGCCGGCGTCACCCAAAACTCGAAATCGAAAGCTGCGCCGGGGGCGGCGGACGTGTCGATCTGGGCATTATGGCTTACACGGATGAAGTCTGGCCCTCGGACAACACCGACCCTTACGACCGCCTGGCCATTCAAAACGGCTTCACCCACGCTTATTCGCCGGCAATCATGATGGCTTGGGTTACCGACTCTCCTAATTGGGTGAACAGGCGTGCCACATCGCTTGCGTATCGCTTTTTGTCCTCCATGCAAGGCGGACTTGGCGTTGGTGCGAATCTGAACAAATGGGATGCGGCCGATTTCTCGACCGCGACCAAAATGATTGCAGCTTATAAGCAGATCCGCGCAACTGTGCAGCAAGGCAATCTGTACCGCTTGATCCCTGCGGAAGACGAATTTGGCCGCACTGCCACGTTCTACGTTTCACAGGACGCACGGCAGGGCGTGCTTTTCGCCTTTCTGCACTCCAGCACCGAATTGACCGTTCTACCAACCTTCCGGGTGTCCGGGCTGGACCCACACCGCAACTACCGCGTTTCCGAAGTCGGGACCACCCCAACTACGGACGCCGAGGTTCGGAGTGGTGCCTACTGGATGAATGTCGGGATTGACATTCCGCTGGTGGGAGATTTTCAAGCAAAAGCCTATATATTCGAAGCCATCAACTAAAGCGTCAGACCTTAGCTTCAAGCCCGGCCCGGGATATCCCGGTCGGGCTATTCGTTTTTTCGACCATCCCGCATCAGCAGTTCCGCCAGCAGCATTATAGCCGGATCGCGACTTCCACCAGCCGCGAAGGTCAGCCCCAAAGGAATGCGCCGGACGGCTCCCATTTCCAAGGCGAGCGGGACAAGCGTCTTGCGCGCCAAGTCGTCCGCGATGAGGCCGCGCGGCAGCCAGCCATAGCAAAGCCCCTCTTGCACGGCCGTGATGGCGGCTTCCACCGTGCTCATATGCCAAATCTTGGCCGGCGCGCCGGCTACAATTGCGGCGCCAGGTCCGATGCTGTGGATATCGACGCAAGGATACCGCGCCAGTGTCGATTTGTGCAGGGCTCCTTTCTTGCGAGCCAAGGGATGATCGGATCGCGCTACAGCGATCAGTTCGACCGTGGCGACATGTTCGAAATACCGGGCAGTATAATCGGCTACCAAAATCGCCAAATCGTATTCCTCGGCAAGTTCGGCCAAGGTGAGACGTGCGGTTTCACGCAAACTCACTTCCACCGCCGGATGGCGGCGGGAAAATTCCCGTAAAGCCGCAAACAACCGCGCTTTGGAATAGAGGCTATCTACCACCAAACGCACACGGGCCTTGGCCCCGGTCATGGCACGGGCGCGCGTCTCCAACTGGCTGAGGTCGTCGAGCAGCGGCAGCACGTCGGCAAGAAAGGCCCGCCCGGTATCGCTCAACACCGCCCGCCGCCCCTTGGGTTCAAGCAGCGTGACGCCAAGACCCTCTTGCAGCCGGGCCAGCGCATAACTGACGGAGGACTGGCTACGATTGAGGCGCTCGGCGGCCTGGGCAAAGCCGCCCTCCTCGACCACGGTCTTCAGGATAGCCCATTGCTCGATCGTGGTGCGGGGAAACCGGTTCATGGCAGGCTCATATATCGAATATTTCGATTATATATCGCCACATATTGCACTTTTATTCCTAAAATATCGATGGATAAATGGGGGATGAAAAAATTAGAAACAAGGGGATTTCCATGAACACCACATCCACAAAACCCGAAGAATTGACCGAATTCATCGGCCAGCACCTGATCTATACCTATGACAATGGCTGGCAGTATGAACTCTATATCAAGAACGCTACCACCATTGATTATCGCATCCATTCCGGCATGGTCGGTGGGCGCTGGGTGCGCAACCAGTTCACGCATATCGTGCGTCTCGCCCCGCAGGTGTTCAAACTGTCCTGGGACGAACCAACCGGAACATGCGTCAGTGTTGCGGTCAATTTGGCCGAACGCAAATTGCACGGTGTGATCTTTTTCCCGCAGTGGATCGCGCAGGAGCCGCAGAAGACCGTTTGCTATCAAAACGACCATCTCAACGAGATGCGCACCTATCGCGATGCGGGCCCAACCTACCCCAAGCTGGTGATTGACGAATTCGCCACGATCACCTTCACCGAAAAATGCGCCTCCGACGACGAGAACGTGATCGCCTGTCCGCCCTCCGAACTGCCGGGAAGCTATGTCGCCAGGCGAAATTGACGAGAAAACCGGGCGCGGCGAAAAGGGACCGATTGGTCTCATTTGAGCTGCGCCTCGCGGTTTCGAATCTTGCGATCTTCCCTGTAGCAGCGCACACTGGCCGATCGCGGCCACTACGGCTTACGGGCAGACATCAACTCTGGAATTGGACGCGTCCGGAATATCCCGCGTCTGACGGGATCTATCCGGTCTTTTTCCTAAAAGAACCGTCAGAACAACAAAGCCCGCCGAAACCAAGAGCAAAACCGCACTCATGTGGAATGTGGCCTGATAACCGCGCGTATCGAACAGAACACCACCAAAAGCCGCTCCGAGCATGATGGCGAGCTGGATGACAGCCACCATCAACCCGCCGCCGGCTTCCGCGTTCTTCGGCAGGGTCCGCGCCAGCCACGTCCACCAGCCGACCGGTGCCGCGGTTGCAACCAATCCCCAAACGCCGAGCAGGACGGCGCTTACCGTGATCGAGTGGCCGAATGCGACAAGCGCCAGAGCAATCACGGCCATCAAGACCGGAATACCGGCCAATGTCCTGTAAAGACCCTTCCGGAGAAAAAAGCCGATCAAGGTCGTACCAACAAAGCCCGCCACGCCGATGATCAGCAGCGTCAGTGAAAGCATCATGGGGCCGACATGGGCAACCGATTCAAGGAACGGCCGCAGGTAGGTGAACAGGATGAACTGCCCCATGAAAAATAACGCAGTTGCCGCCATCCCCAGCGCCAGCAAAGGCCGGGCGAGCAAATAAAGCGTGTTTGTGCCGTTCGGCGACTGCTGCGTTGGCATCGAAGGCAGAACAACCCATTGCCAGCCGCAGGCAATGGCCGCAACCGGAACGACGCAAAAGAACGCCCAGCGCCAGCCGACAATCGCTCCGAGAAAACTCCCCAACGGAGCGGCCACAACCGACGCCAGCGCATTGCCGCCGTTCAAGATCGCCAACGCGCGAGGAACATGATGATCTTCCACCAAGCGCATCGCCGTTGCCGCCGACATCGACCAAAAGCCGCCGATGGCGACGCCGATCAGCGCCCGGCCGACCATAAACACCAGATAGTTCGGTGCCAGAGTGACAACCGTGCCCGACACGACCATCATCAGTGTCAGCGCCAGCATCAACACCTTGCGGTCGAGCCGTCCGACCACCGAGGCGATGACCAGACTCGTCAATAAGGCAAACGCACCCGATATCGAGATAGCCTGCCCGGCCTGCCCTTCGCTGATATGCAAATCGGCCGCAATCGGCGTGAGCAAGCTGACAGGCATGAACTCGGACGCAACCAAGGCAAATGCCGCCATGGACATCGCAAGGACGGCGCCCCATGCCTGTCGGGGCAGGGACGAACTTGGTAAAATGGCATGCTTCATCGACGATTTTCCAACCCGTCGAAATCGAGGATGATGCGCCCCCGCAGGCCGCCTTGGTCAAAACGGCGATGGGCGGCTACGGCATCTGCCGCAGGAAAGGTCGCGGCAACGCGCAAAGCCAGCATACCGCTAGCGACTTGATGGCCCAGACGCACAATCGCGGCATGGTCGGTCGCGCGTTCGCGCACGTTCACGAATACCGCCCGGATACCGCGCTCAAGCGCGTTGTCATACCCCAGACGCAAGGTGATGATGGTGCCGTCGTCCCGGACGGCGGGTACCACCCGCTGGAACAGGCCTGCGGTATCCACCACCGCATCGACGCCGGCCGGAAAGGCCTGACGGACACGGGCAGCTACATCGTCCCCGCGCGCAACAATCGCTGCCGCGCCGCAAGTGCGCAGGAATTCTTCGTCCTTCGCGGAGGCAATGGCAACCGCCCGCACCCCATCCTCGTTCGCCAGCGCAACGGTGTAGGCGCCAACCGCGCCCGCCGCCCCCGTAACCAGCACCGTAGAGCCCAGCGCCAGGTGCAGCGTATCCAAAGCGTTCCGTGCGGTCAGCGCATTCATCAGAAACGAGGCAGCGGCCGGCATGGCCGCACCGGCAGGAACCGGAATAACTGAGACCGCGGGAAGACACACATACTGGCTGTAGCCGCCATAGCTGCCGTAGTTGTCGACTATACCGACCACATCCTGGCCGATGGCAATACCAAATTCTGGGGTCACGCCTTCGCCGATCTCGTCGATCGTGCCGGCAATGTCCATGCCGGGAACGAACGGCGGCTTAGCAGCCGCAAACCATCCCGCAAGAGAGCCGTCACGCACCATGACATCGACCGGATTGATGCCGGCGGCACGCACTTTTACGCGCACTTGATCCGCCGCCGGATGCGGATCGGGAAGTTCGACCACGTGCAAGACTTCGGGGCCGCCGTAGTTGTCCAATCCCACTGCAAACATGGCGATGCTACTCCTTACTACTTATTCGGTTTTATCTGCTCGGCGCGAGAGATCGTCACGCGCACTTGACCCGGCTGGCTGAGCGCCTCGATGCCGGACGTGATCCGCGCAATCTTGATGACGCCGGATGCATCTGGTCCGCGCCCGCGGTAGAACGCGATATTGCTCCATGGCACGTAATAGGCGATGTCACCCACGGCACCGGCATCGCTCGCCGGAGCGCCTTTCTCCGTAAGACGCTTGGGCAACGTACCGCTAACCTTTTCGGCCGCACTGAAATCCCGCAACGTCACGGTCAACGGCAACAGCGAGGCGAAATCCCGTGCCGTCGGATTGTCCTCCAGGGTTGCCGTCATAGCGGTTGACCCGACGACGATACGAATATTCACGCGATGCACTCCTCCTTTAGCAGCAGCGACCGCAGAGGCTGCATTCTCACCGATCTGCACCGTCTGCGCGCCGCTCACGGGCGCAAGACAAGCCACCAGCAGCGCGAACAAGCTGCAAGCAAAAACCTTCTTGCCCATCACTAGGCCTCCTTGTCGTGTGCGGACTTGTAGGCAAATGGTACCGTAATGCCGGTCAACGCGATCACTTGCAGACAAAACTTTGCGCTGCCCGCTTGTCGCCGCCGCGATAAACCGCCGTCTGCGGATACGCGCAGATCGGCTGGGAACGCGGCAACGTATCGCCCGGCAGAGTGCCCTTGCCGATCAGTTGTGAAGGCGCCTCGCCATGGTCGGTCCATTGCTCAAGGGCGGTCAGTGGATCGAAGTCGTCCAAACCGGAACCGCCGCCGCAGTGTGTCATTCCCGGAACCATGAACAAACGTGCGAAGCCGGGCGTTGTCTTGCCCATGTCGCGCCTGAGCTGCAGATACCAGTCCCGGATGTCATGCGCGGAAAACACCGGATCGGAGACGCCTTGGAAGATGATAAACTTGCCGCCGCGCTGCTCGAACGTGGTCAGGAAAGTGGCATCGGCATTATTAATGGCGGCGGTCTGGCGAATTTTCCCGACGTCGCGATCGAAGTCGAACCTCAATACGTCGAAGCCAGCGTTGTAAGGCGTCATGAAGTATTCTGCGACCGAATTGGCGCCCAGCGTCAGATTGATACTGTTGGGCTTGGCAGTCTGCGAGGTTCCCAGCTTCCACACCCGCCAGCCGGCGGTGTTGATGCCGGCATCCCAGGGCCAGCTTGTGTACAGCTTGTCGCCGCGATGGTTCTTCGCGCCTTCGAACACCGCCTTGAGCACATCGACTTTGTCGGCGGACAGGCAGCCCTGTGTCTTCCCTGCGTGACACTGCACCATGCTGGGTTTGAAATCGCAACGCTCCCAGGCGTTGATCACACCGTCCTTCAAACCGTCCTTGGCGTCGCAACGGGCCAGGACCGCACGGCTGACCAAGTCCAGATCGGCCTGGCTGAAGGCATTGGCGATAACCTTCCGGCCTTGCGCATTGACCGGCGCCACACGCATGAACTGCTGGCTGTCCCAGATTTCGCCGACACCGGCATAGGCCAGCCGAAATCCCGGATTGCCCGCAACGACACCATCAAACTCGGTGGGATAGCGCTCCGCCGCCATCATGGCTTCACGCCCGCCATTGGAGCAGCCCATGAAATAGGATTTGCGGGCGGGCGCCCCGTAGAAACGCTGGATGAGTTGCTTGGCCACCGCCGAAACCTGGCCGGTGGAGGCATAGGCGTAGTCCAATCGCGCCTGCTGGTCCTTGGCGAAACTGGCGTCGGTGCCTTCATGTCCTCCGTCCTGGCTGACCACGGCATAGCCGCGGATCAAGGCAGGCGTGGCAGTAGACCCTTGGCTGGGAATACTGCCCAGAGCGGGCGCCAGGAACCCGTCAGTGCCGCCGCCGCCCTGGAACAAGAATTTATCGTTCCAGGCTGCGGGCAGGCGAAGTTCAAAGTGGATGCCATAAGGCTTGCCATCCACGCCGGTGCGCGGGTTGATGACACCGCGGACCAGACAGTGCGCGCCCACCTGCTGGTCCCGCGGCGTCGAGCCCGTCATGGCCGAATTGGGATCGGCCTTCAACGCTTGCGGCGCGTGCCATTCGGCCCGTTCGATACGCACGCCATGAATGTCCGTCTGGCTGAGCGTGGTGCAGGCGCGCGCCTGAGAGCTCACGTCCGCCTGGGCATGCACCTCGCCAAACGCCACGGCGCCAGCGGCCAGAGCGGCGATGACGGGAAGGAGATGGCTCATGCTGTGCTCCTGAAATATCTGGGACCAGAGAACCTCATACCGGAAGCGAGGAAGCATTTGCTTCCAGCGAATGCTTCTCTCGACGGCGGCATCGTTCTCACGACCAACCGAAATCGCGTCTTACACCAGATGGGTTTTGAAGAAGCTGTCCAGCTTGTCGAACGGAATCACGTGGCCTTTGCCGCCATCGTACAGATCGGTATGGACGGCACCCGGAATGATCATGAGTTCTTTCGGCTCGGCCGCAGCCGCATAGGCGGTTTGGCTGAAGTAGAGTGAATGCGCCTTTTCGCCATGGATGAACAGGACCGGCCGCGGCGAGATTTCCTTGATGTAGGTCAGGATCGGCATGTTCATGAATGACAGCGGGGTTGTGGCTGTCCACGAGCCATTCGAGTTGATCGCCCGCGGATGAAATCCGCGCGGGGTCCTATAATAGTCGTGATAATTCACCAAAAATTGTGGTTCGCCGCCTTTTAGATCATTCATGACCGGGCCATACGCCGGAGTCCCCTTTTCCGCATCCTGCCAGCGCTGCTGGCTCAAATGCTCCAGCATTTGCGTGCGTTGTTCGAGGGTGACGCTGTCGTTGTAGCCCTTGGACATGACACGCGTCATGTCATACATTGTGCTGGCGACGACGGCCTTGACGCGTTTGTCCACGGCTGCGGCATTCAATGCCATGCCGCCCCAGCCGCAAATACCTATGATGCCGATACGATTACGATCAACATTTGGCTGTTGGCCAAGACAATCCACGGCCGCGCTGAAATCTTCGGTGTTGATGTCCGGCGAAGCAACATTGCGCGGCTCGCCGCCGCTTTCGCCGGTGTAGGACGGATCGAAAGCCAGTGTGACGAACCCGCGTTCCGCCATCGTCTGCGCGTAAAGCCCGGACGACTGTTCCTTCACGGCGCCGAACGGACCGCCAACCGCAATCGCCGCCAGTTTGCCGCGGGCCCCTTTGGGCTGATACAGATCACCCACCAGGGCGATGCCGTAGCGGTTCCTGAAGGTGACTTTTTTATGGTCTACTTTGTCGCTTTTGGCGAAGGTCTTATCCCACAACATTCCATTATCGCTCAGTTGCAGTGGTGTTTGCGATTGGGCGCGCGCCTGCCCCGAGGCCGCCACTCCAGCGCTCAGAACAGCTAAGCCCGTGCCCGTCATTTTCAGAAGATCCCGGCGCGCCACATCCAGCTCACTTGGAACTGCGGTGGCATCACGAGCCTTGTCGTGCTTTCTCATAGAAATGGTCTCCATTGAGACTAGTTGTTGGCGTACGGAACGTTGCGCTAAAACGCGATATACAAACGAACACTCAGGGATATGGACTTAATCCACGCCGCCACCCTCAAAGTCGGTGCCGGTACTGACCGATTTCCATGCTTCGAAGTTTTTCCGTAGTTCGTCGAGATGGTCGAGCGCCGTTTCATAGGCATCACGTCCAAGAAGCAGGTGCAGCGGAGAATTTTTCGTTTCGAATGCGGCGATTACGGCGGCAGCGGCGCGGGCCGGATCACCAGCTTGTTGGCCTGCTCTATCGCGTATCATGCGAGCAAATTCGCCGGCAGTCCTGTCGTAATCGGCAATGTTTGTCTTTGATACGGCGAGAGATCGCCCGGCAAAATCTGTGCGGAAACTCCCGGGTTCGACAATGGTCACTTTGATTCCCAGCGGGCCGGTTTCCTGGGCCAGAGCTTCAGACAAACCCTCAACCGCGAATTTGGTGGCGTTGTAGTAGCCAACCGCCGGATACGCCCGTAAGCCTCCAATCGAGGAAAAGTTGAAGATGTGGCCGCTGCGATGCTGGCGCATGCCCGGCAGCACGTGCCGGATCAGCGCGGCGAGGCCAAAGACGTTGGTCTCGAACACATGCCGGATTTCGTCATCTTCGCCCGCTTCGATCGCCGAGAAGTAGCCGTAACCGGCGTTATTGACGAGAACGTCGATGCGCCCAAATCGGGCCGTGGCCTTCTCGACGGCACTCTTGATCGCCGCTGTATTCGTAACATCCAGCGGCAATACCAAGGCGCGCTCGTGGTGAGGCGCCGCCAGTGCGGTCAATGCTTCCGGGTTGCGGGCCGTCAACACCGCTCGCCAGCCACGATCGAGCACAAGCTTGGCTATTTCCCGTCCAAAACCGGTAGAGCACCCGGTGATGAGCCAAACCGGCATCTTACTTTGCTGCGATGTGGAAACGGGCATATTAAATTCCTTTTTAACCAATACGGAACTGACTCAGCACCTGCCAATGGGACGCCCACTGGAGCACTTACGACCCAACAGCCAGTACCAACCGGCTCCTAAAATAGTGATGGCCAGGCGTAAGCTGGTACAACAATCCGGGCTATTTCTTGCCTATTCCGCCAAACAGCCAACTTTTCCTGCCATGAAGCCCAATTTCTCATGCTATATTTCAAGAGGAAGACAACGGGACCCAAGTGGCGCTTTAAGTGATGCAACGCACGACAGAACTCAGCCCTGCGCGCGAGAAACTGGCGAATATCATCGACCAGCGGACACAAGGGATCGAAGATTGCTCCACTTCGATACCAAACCTGTCGTTCTTTCGGCGCGAAGCCCCGACATCGCCCGCCCCTTGCTTTGTAGAACCAAGCGTTCTTCTCGTTGCCCAGGGCACAAAGCACATGATCATCGGTGGCGAGACATATCCCTACGATGCCGACCACTTCTTGATCACGTCGCTGGATATTCCCGTCATTTCCAGAACGGTTGCCGCTAGCCAGGACAGGCCCTGCTTAGGGCTCGCCTTGAAACTCGACTTTCGCATCATGGCGGAATTGATTGGACAGAGCGGGCTGCCCCCACAAAAAGACGGGCCGGGCAGCAAAAGCATCGGGATAGGGTCTGTCACACCATCTCTGATGGAGGGCTTCAAGCATCTACTGGAATTGCTGGACGAACCAGACTCCATCGCGGCGCTTGCCCCTCTATTCCAACGCGAAATTCATTATCGGTTATTAACGAGTGATCAGGCAGCCCACTTGTGGGAGATCGCCTCGGCTGGTAGTCAGAGCCACCGAATTGCTAAAGCCGTCGACTGGCTAAAGATGAACTTCAGCCAGCCGTTCCGGGTTGACGATCTTGCAGCCCGCGTCCAGATGAGTTCATCGGCGTTTCGCCACCACTTTCGGCAGCTTACCGCCATGAGCCCACTGCAGTACCAGAAGTGGCTACGGCTAAACGAGGCGCGGCGATTGATGTTGAACGAAAACCGCGATGCGGGAGAAGCCGCGTTTCAAGTCGGTTATGAGAGCCCATCGCAATTTAGTCGCGAGTATAGCCGCCTGTTTGGAGCCCCGCCAAAGCGCGACATCGACGATCTACGGCATAAGGCAGATCGCACACTTGGCCCTATTGCCGCTGACGTTGCCCCAGCCGATTAATCCGGGTCGAAGTAAGTATCCCGGTAAAGCCGAGGGCTTTAGAAAAAACGCCGTTCAGAGCGGCGGGGAGGGGTCTCTAACACGTTCCCTATGTTTGGTGCCGCTTAAGGCGGTTTAATGGCATAAGTTCATTTGCCCAGGCGCTGATCCTCGTCTTCCCGGTGGCGGATGGGCCCGTCCAGCAAGGCTGGCGACGGGCTCCGTGAACGAAGCTCCACCCTAGGCTCCGAAATCTGCAAGGGTTGCGGTGTCGCGACGCGACAACCGAGGTGAGACTCCGGAAATATTCGCTCAGATGCAGCGGAATTGATTGAGAACTCCGTCTGGCCGGCGATGCAGGGCGCATAGAAGCTCGCCGTTCTCGAATTCGACGTCATAAATGCTGGATTGCTCATTGCTGTAAAACGAATGCTCGCTATTCCATCCTACCAAAGGAGCATAGCCTCCTACATAAATTACAGATTGGATTTGACCTAAGGGACGAAGGCTCTCGGACGTTTGGAACTTCAACAGCCTTAACTGGGCCTCCTCGGGAACGGGTGTAATATCTGGGTTGGACGAAACCAGATGCTGACGAGCGTAAGGTTCTGTGACTTGGCCGTTTGCCATTTCACCTAAGAGCTGCCTCAAAAACTGCGCCTGCCCACCTACATCGGTGGTTTTGTCGGTCAACACCACTTTTGTGATAGTAATGCGCTCCGGTTGTTCGTAGATCTCGCCTCCAAAGTGCAAGGCATTCTTCGGGGAAACAGAACCGATGTGGCCAGTTATCACCGTTTTTGATTCTAGCTTTCCTCTAAAGACCCAATCACCATACCCAGAACAGCGATCGATCCAACACCGATTTCGACGAAGGTGAACGACTCCATCCTCGTCGATTGTTGCCTCGCCGATAGGCGAGAGCAGCCCCAAGCAATCAAATGTAAGATTCGACCCAGCTCTTCCGACCCGGCAGTACATTTCTGGCCCCCAATCGTACCAGTATTTCCAGTTCCACCCGCGTCTGAAGGGTGGGAACCGCCAAATGCCCTCGAGCATAGCTTTGTCTTGCACGACGACGGCTTCGGACGCATGAAGCGCGCCACCTTGCCCCGAGCTTGGTGCAGCAACGGCCAACAGTGAGCAAAAAAGCAACAACATAACCACTGCCCTTGAACGCAGACCGCGCTTCATGGATGTCTCCAGCAATCGCTCTGCTTTTCAGGTTACCACATATGGTGAAACGCATATCTATGCGCTTTGCGGCGTAGGATCGCCTTGTGATGATCCGTTACAGGCCCGGCGACAGAGCTATTGTCGTCAGATCTAGTTGACAGCGCCCTATCTAGAAATGTTAGGCGTCGATCAAAATAGGCAAAAAACAAGTCAAAATAGTCTATTGGGAAGAACAGCACTCAAGATAGCTTTTCGGCATTGGATTGCTGTCGCGGAACAGTAGCGCATTGGTTGGCTTCGCGCGTCCCCCATCAGGCCGACAAAGCACACCCCATCGAACCATCTCCGTTCAGCCAGCATCAAGCGGCGGTCAATCCAATAAACGGAGGAGAACTGTTATGTGCAATAAGTGCGGGAGAGACCATCACAGCGACGACATTGCCTCTCCGGAACGGCGCCAGATTTTGCAGGCTGGCGCGGGGATGATCGCAGTGCCCTTAACTGCCGGGGGCGTGACGCTTGCCAGCATATCAGACGCGGCATTGGCACAAGGCGGTAAAGCCATGGCGGCCGAAAAGGTTCGCGCCTTCGGCTTCAATGCCGCCAAGGGTCCAGCCGCACCGATGGAAATCGCCCGGCGTGCTGTTGGCCCCGACGACGTGAAAATGGACGTTTTGTTCGCCGGCATCTGCCACTCCGACATCCATGCCATCAACGCCGATTGGGGCCTCGGACATTTTCCGCTGGTTCCCGGTCACGAAATCGTCGGGCGCGTTGTCGCCGTCGGCAAGAACGTCACCCGCTTCAAGGTTGGTGATATTGGCGGCGTCGGTTGCATGGTCGGCTCCTGCGGTGTTTGCGAAAACTGCAAGAACGGGCGCGAGCAGGTCTGCCTCAACGGCACGACCTTCACCTACGGATCCCCGGATAAGGCGCACGGAGGCTTCACCTATGGCGGTTATTCCAGGAAAATCGTCGTCAAGGAGCATTTCGTCGTCAATGTCCCGAAGGGAATGGACTTGTCACGGGTCGCTCCGATCATGTGCGCCGGCATCACCACCTTCTCGCCGATGCAGCACTGGAAGCTGGCCAAAGACCAGCGGGTCGGCGTGATCGGGATCGGCGGCCTCGGCCACATGGCGGTGAAGCTCGGAGTGGCGCGCGGCGCCGAGGTCACCGCCTTTACGACCACCTCCGGAAAAGTTCCGCAGATCAAGACCATGGGAGCAAAAGAGGCTGTTCTCTGGAATGATGCCACGGCAATGCGGCGCCTGCGCAATTCCTTCGACTTCATGATCTCGACCGTGCCGGAGCCCTTTGAGATTCAGCAATTCATAGACCTGCTGAAACTGGATGCCACGCTGGTCAATGTCGGGCAGCTTGGAACCGTCAATGGCGTGAGCGGCATGATGATGGCTTTCGGCCGCAAAAGCCTGTCCGGGTCTATGATCGGCGGCATGGCGGAAACGCAGGAAGTGGTCAACTATTGCGCCGCCCATAATGTCTTGCCCGATGTCGAAATCATCAAACCGGACGAGATCAATAATGCCATCGCGCGGGTGATGAATAGAGACATCAAGTTCCGCTTCGTCATCGACATGCGCAACGCCTGATATATTCCGCAACAATACAAGGTGCCAAATATGGAAGACTTTACCTTCTACAACCCGACGACCATCGATTTCGGCAAAGACAAGGAAAAGTGCATCGGCAAGCATCTAGCCGACCACGGCGTCAAGAAGATGCTGCTGACCTACGGCAGCGATCGCATCAAGCGCAATAGGCTGTTCGATACCGTTGTCAAAAGTCTGGCTGAGCATGGCATCGAGTACGTCGAATTCGGCGGCATCGTCAGCAATCCGCTGCTTTCCAAGGTGCGTGAAGGCATCACGAAGGCGCGCAGCAGTAAGGTCGACGCCGTTCTCAGCGTCGGTGGCGGCTCGGTTCTAGACAGCTCTAAGGCCATTGCCGCTGGCGTCAAATATGATGGCGATGTGTGGGACTTGTTCTTGCGCACAGCGGAAATCAAAGCCGCGCTTCCGGTCTTTGCCATACTCACGCTGGCCGCCACCGGCAGCGAAATGAACCCTTCAGGTGTGGTTACAAACGAAGCGACCAATGAAAAGTTCTGGATTGCCTCGCCCCATACCTTCCCGGTGGTGTCGATCGTAAATCCTGCCCTCATGCGCAGCGTCACGCGCGACTATCTGGTCTATTCCGCCACCGACATCATCGCGCACTGCATCGACGCATATTTCACCGCATCCGTACAGCCGCGATTTCTTTCGCGTCTGACCGAATCCATCATCAACACCGTGATCGAAACCACCGAGGCGCTGCTCGCCAATCCCGGCGATGATTCGGCCCGCGGCGAGTTCGCTTGGGCCTCGACACAGGCGCTTAACGGCCTGACCTTTTCTGGATCATCCGGCTTTAGCTATCCCAACCATATGATCGAGCATGCGCTTTCGGCTCTTTTCAACGTCCCGCACGGCGCCGGCCTGTCGGTCGTCATTCCGGCCTGGATGAAGTGGTATCATAGCCGTAACACGGCGCAATTCGAGCGCTTTGCCAAATACGTCTTCGATGTCACGACGGCCGAAGAAGGCATCGTCGCGCTGGAGAATTGGTTCAACAAGATCGGCACGCCGACACGCCTGCATCAATTAGGTATCAAGGAAGCGGACTTGCCGGCAACCATCGATCTCGTACTGATCAACGCCAAGCAGTTCGGCATCGCCGATATTTATACCCGTGATGCCGTGACGGACATTTTTCGGAATGCTCAATAGCAACATCCGCATGAGGGACAGAGGCTGCGTTGGGGCGGTATCACTTGCTGATCTTTCTTTGAGACAGCAAGTGTGCCCCGGGGCCCTCCTGGCTTAACGCATCGTTCGGATTGCGCAAGGGGCAGTCTTTGAGCGAGAGGCAGCCGCAGCCAATGCAGCTTTCCAATTGATCGCGCAATTGCAGCAGGCTGGCGATGCGTTCCTCCACCATGGCGCGCCACTCCTTGCTCAGCACATGCCAGTCCTTGGCGGAAATATGTCCCGTGGGCAGTTTGTCCATATGACCTTTGATCTCAGCCAGCGGCAGGCCCGCGCGCTGGGCGATGCGGATAATAGCGATGCGGCGCAGGATGCCGCGGGCATAGCGGCGTTGATTGCCCGCTGTCCGCCAACCAGCGATCAATCCTTTGGCTTCGTAGAAATGGATGGTCGAAACCGGCACGCCACTGCGTCTGGCCACCTCGCCGACCGTCAATGTCTGCGTGCTATCCATGTTTACGGCTCTATTGACCTCAACTAATGTTGAGGTTGTAGTAATGCTGTCGGCTTGCCTTTGCAAGCTCCTGCCGCAAAGCAAACACCCTCACCGGAGCCGACATGCGCCTACCAGATTTACTACCTCCGCTTCTCACCCAGCGCCGCGCCATCACCTTGACTGCTGCCGGGCTGATGGTGATTTTCGGCACTTTATTCCTGTGGCACAGCCTGAATGCGGCTCCCCCTCCGGCGCCGCAAATGCCGCCCCTCCCCGTCACGGCCATAGAGGTCAAGCCGCAAGCGGTCCCGGCCTCGCTGGACGCGGTTGGCACGCTGACGGCCGTGCGCGAGGTAATGTTATCGCCGGAAGTAGCGGGCCGGGTTTCCCGCATCGCCTTCGACGCCGGCACCGAGGTACAAGCCGGTGCATTGCTGGTGCAATTGTTCGACGGCCCGGAGCTGGCCGACCGGCAGGCCGCCAAAGCCAGAGCTTCCTTTGCCGCAGTGCAATTGGCACGTTCACAACGCTTAGCCCCCCTTGGAGCGGAGCCCCGCGAAACCCTGCAGCAGAACCAATCGGCTTACGACCAAGCCGTTGCAGCGATACTTCAGCTGGATGCTCGCCTAGTGCAGAAACAGGTCCGGGCGCCCTTTACCGGCGAGATCGGCATCCGTCGCATCAACCCTGGACAATATCTCAATCCCGGCGATGCCATTGCTACACTGACGGCTCTCGATAGCCTCTATGTGGAATTCGCCTTGCCCCAGCAGGACTTGGCCCAATTGCGGCCCGGCGCGCAGGTGGACGTCTCCAGCGATGCCTATCCCGGACGCCACTTCACAGCCCAAGTCAACGCCGTCGACCCGAGGATCGACGAAGGCACTCGCAACGTCACCATTCAAGCCTTGTTGCCCAATCCGGGTCACCTTCTACGGCCAGGCATGTATGTGACTGCCTCGCTGGTGCTTGCTCCCATCGACGGGGCGCTAGTGGTGCCGACCACAGCCATTCAGACCTCGGCTCAGGGCGACAGCGTGGTGGTGGTCCAAGGTCCGGATTCCCGCAAGGGCGGGACAGCCGCCATCGTGCCGGTCCAGACTGGGCGCCGCTTCGGCAACAACATCATCATCAGCCGTGGCCTGAAGCCAGGCGACGTGGTGGTCAGCGAAGGGCAGCTACGCCTGCAACCAGGAGCCCAAGTTCAAGTCACCCACCTGGTGAAAGCGCACTGAAATGAACTTCACCGATTTGTTTATCCGCCGCCCCATTCTTTCAATGGTGGTGAGTTTGCTGATCCTGCTGATTGGTATCAGTGCTGTTTTCAGCCTTCCGGTACGCCAATACCCCAAGATGGAAAGCGCCACCATCACCATCGATACCGCGCTGCCCGGCGCAACGCAGGATGTGATGCAGGGCTTCGTCACCACACCCATCGTGCAGGCCATCGCCACTGCCAACGGTATCGACTACGTCACCTCGACATCAAGCCAAGGCAAAAGCCACATCGCGGCGAAGCTTGTGCTCAATGCCAATGCGGACCGTGCCATGACGGAGGTGCTGTCCAAGGTACAGCAAGTCAAATACCGCCTTCCCTCCGGCGTCACCGATCCAGTCATCGCCAAAATCACCGATGGGGCCGCGGCCATTCAATATGTTGCCTTCATGAGCGACACCTTGCCGAGTGCGCAACTCTCCGACTTTGCCACCCGCGTCGCCCTGCCACTCATCACCTCGGTGCCCGGCGTCGCTTCGGTGCAGGTCCAGGGCGGTTCGGCGCTGGCCATGCGGATCTGGGTGGATCCCGCCAAGCTCGCGGCGCGCGGGTTGACCGCCAGCGATATCGCCAACGCGCTGCGCGCCAACAACGTGCAGGCTTCACCCGGCCAGTTGAAAGGCAACAACACAGCCATCAACATCACGGCCGGAACTGATCTGCGCGACGCCGATTCCTTTCGCCGCATGGTGATCAAATCCGACGTCACCGGCCAGGTGCATCTGGGCGACGTTGCCACCGTGGAATTGGGTGGTCAGAACTACGACGCCACGGCCCTGATCTCCGGCCACCAGGCGATCATCGCCGCCATTTCGCCGACACCCGACGGCAATCCGCTGGAAATCGTCAAAGCCGTCAAAGCACTCTTGCCGGATATCCAGAAAGTGGCACCGCCCGGCATCAAGGTGATCAACCGCTTCGATGTGGCCCATTTCGTCAACGCCTCCATCGACGAAGTCGAACACACCCTGATCGAAGCCATCGTCATCGTCATTCTGGTCATCTTCCTGTTTCTCGGTACCGTCCGGGCGGTGATCATTCCGGTGGTCACCATACCGCTATCGCTGTTGGGTACCGCCGCTTTGATGCTGATCTTCGGCTTCTCGCTGAACTTGCTTACTTTGCTGGCGATGGTTTTGGCTATCGGCCTGGTGGTGGACGACGCCATCGTCGTGGTGGAAAACATTCACCGTCATATTGAAGACGGCCACACACCGCTCGAGGCCGCCTTGATGGGCGCCCGCGAAATCGTGGGACCGGTCATCGCCATGACCATCACACTCGCCGCGGTCTACACGCCTATCGGCATGATGGGTGGCATCACCGGCGCCTTGTTCCGCGAGTTCGCCTTCACCCTGGCCGGTTCGGTGATCGTCTCCGGCGTCATCGCCCTCACGCTTTCGCCGATGATGAGCAGCCGACTGCTGCATACTCAAAGGAGCGAATCGCGCCTGGAAAAGATCCAGGAAGCCTCGCTGCACCACCTCACCGAACGCTACGTACACCTGCTCGACAAAACCCTGGCGGCGCGGGCAGCGGTGCTGATCGCCGGGGCCACCATCTTCGGCGCCATCATCCTGCTCTTTGCAGGCGCCAAGAGCGAACTCGCCCCGCAGGAGGACATGGGCTACGTCTTCGTTCAGACTCGGGCCCCACAATATGCCAATGTCGATTACACTACGCGCTTCAGCGCCCAAATCGACCGCATGTTCCAGAACATCCCGGAATTTGACGGCAGCTTCTTCGGCATCGGCGGCGACTTGGGGACCAATATCGGCTTCGGCGGCATCATCCTGAAGGACTGGTCCGAACGCAATCGCAGCGCCGATCAAATCCAGACCGAAATCGCCGGCCGCACCATGGGGGTGACAGGCGTCTATACCGCCGTCTTCCAGGACAGCCCCCTGCCGGCAGCAACCGGCGGCCTGCCGGTGCAGATGGTCATCCGCTCGGTGGACGACTTCTCCACCATCTACAAAACCCTGGAAGGGCTGAAAGGCGCCGCCTGGGGAAGCAAACTGTTCGCCTTCGTGGACAGCGACCTCGCGTTCGACAGCCCGGAAGCGCATATCACCATCGACCGCGGCAAGGCCGGGGAACTGGGCATCACCATGTCTCAAATCGCCGACACGCTGGCGGTTCTGGTGGGGGAAAACTACGTCAACCGCTTCAACTGGCACGACCGCTCCTATGACGTCATCGCGCAAGTGCCGCAGAACAAGCGGCTGTCTCCCGAAAATCTTGGCCAGTTTTACATCCGATCCGGTTCCGGCCAACTGCTGCCGCTCTCCACCTTGGCCCATATCGAAATCCGGCCGCAACCCAACAGACTACCGCAATTCAACCAGATGAATTCTGCCACCTTGTCCGCGGTGCTGATGCCCGGCGTTACCATGGGACAGGCGGTCGATTTCCTGAAAAAGCAGCCGCTGCCGGCCGGGACGTCCGTCGATTGGATGTCCAACAGCCGCCAGTACATCCATGAAAGCAACCGCCTGACCCTGTCGTTCGGTTTCGCCTTGATCGTGATCTTCCTGGTCCTGGCGGCGCAGTTCGAAAGCTTCCGCGATCCGCTGGTGATCCTGGTCACCGTGCCGCTGGCAGTGTGCGGCGCGCTGATCCCGCTTTATCTCGGTTTTACTACCCTCAACATCTACACCCAGATCGGACTTGTTACCCTGATCGGGCTGATCTCCAAGCATGGTATCTTGATGGTGTCGTTCGCCAATCAGATGCAGCAAAGCGAGAATCTCGGCCCGATGGAGGCCATCCGCCACGCCGCTGCCGTTCGTATGCGCCCGGTTTTGATGACTACAGCGGCCATGGTGGCCGGCCTTGTCCCGCTTCTATTCGCCGGAGGTGCCGGCGCCGCCAGCCGCTTCGCCATTGGCATCGTGGTGGTGATGGGCATGCTGATCGGCACACTATTCACCCTGTTTGTACTCCCCACCATCTACACGCTACTCGCGAAAGACCACCGTCATCACCAAGCGGCACCGCAACAAACGGAGAATACAATATGACTATCAATCAGACGAAAGCTCCATTTTGCGATGTAGCCACACCGCGTTTCGCCGCGCCTAGCGCATCAAACACAACCACACGCTCAAGCTGGCAGAGACGCAAAGCGGCGCGGCCGGGCGAAATACTGCATGCAGCTCGTAAAGCTTTTGTCGAACACGGCTTTACCGACGCACGTATGTCCGACATCGCCAGACTTGCCAATGTCACCAAAGGCACCATCTATCTCTACTATCGAAACAAAGAAAACCTATTTGAAGCTGTTGTACGCGACACGTTTGTAACGTCTTTGGACCCTCGGTTGAAAACCTCGAATACCACATCTTCGCAGGAAGCTCTTGAGGCGACCATACGACTGATATCAGAGGTCTTTAGAGAACACGATCTTAACGCACTCCTGAGGACAACGATCGCGGAAGGGGTAACCATACCAGCCTTAGCGCTGACATATCGAAACGTATTCATAGAGCCGATTGCGCAAGCTCTCAGAAACGCAGTTGGCAAATTCGAAGACACGAATGCACATCTAAACGCAAACGCAGAATATTTGGCGCAACTCTGCGTAGCCCCTGCATTTCTTTCTGCGATATGGCCGGAATCACTTCAAGAGCCAAACACCACCTTTGGGGCTGGGACACCATTCAGCGATTTTGTTCGGAGCACACTAGTTCAGGCTTTCCGCTAACGAACTCGCCGACATTTAAGCCACCCGCTATCTGACCATTCAAGACCTTGGAAAATCTGGTAGAAATTCTCAGTCTTAAATACCTCATCGCTGTCTCAGAAACCGGCAGCTTTGCGTCAGCCGCCCGCTCTCTCAATTTGCATACGTCAACGTTGAGCCGGCATATCTATGCGCTCGAAGCAAAACTTGGAACCACCGTTTTCGAACGTCATCATTCTGGTGTTCGCTTGACGTCCAATGGGCATGAAGTTCTGATCTACGCGCGACACATATTGGCCGATCTCGATATGCTCGCAAAAGTTGGCCGCGTAGGTGGTATTGGCAAGCAAGGTCGTGTTCGCATCGGCATACATATTCCGCCAATAAGCAGTTCTCTTCGAGAACTGCTATCTCGGTGGCATCATTTCCATCCCGATGTCGAGCTATCGTTGCATGAATTGCCCGACAGTGACCTCTCCAAAGGGATCAGAAATCGACAGATTGATTCTGTCCTGATGGCGGAACAAGTGCTCCCACCCGATTTTGCGTGGGAACGCATATATAGCGAGCGCTTATTTGTGGCGGCACCGAGCCACTCCCCTTTATCGGAGCGGCCTTTCGCCTCTTGGGCTGTCATTCGCAAAGAGCTTGTCCTTGTCCAGGATTGGCCCCAAAGTCACATGACTAGGGCGATTTATGGTGAATTCATCGGTCACGGTACGCGCTTTCAACCGCACGCGGTAAGTAAGCAATCACTGTTGGCACTGGTCGCCGCCGGTTTTGGGGTTACCCTTGTTACAGAGAGCCAAATTTATGCAAGCATTCCCGACATTTCTTTCATTCCTATTGCCGAAGAGAACGCATTCGTCAATATCGTCCTTGCCTGGTTACCGCAAAGCGAAGACCCAGCCGTCGGTCGCTTCATTGCGTTCATGCGCGATGAGGCTCGCTCACTTCGTTCCGTCGATTGATCAACTGGATTCTTCAACCGGGCAAACACACTGTCGGTCGGCATAAACTGCGCTCGCATTGGTACAATCAATTTCGCAACTTACGCTAGCTTCTGACTATTCTATCCAGCGTGAAAGCGCCGCTATTTGTCCGTCGAGGCCAGCACTATAGAATGGACGCGATAAAGCACCGCCCATTGGTGCCGTAATATCCAGCGGCTGCCAAAGAAGAGCATTTATCTGAGTTTTGAATGCACGATGCAGACCCTATTCACGGCCGGCGCCTATGTATATCTGCGTCCATACCGTCATCGCAGCGCCCTTTTATGCGGCCCTAATCGGCAGCAACCGGGCCGACGCCACCGACGGTCTTTTCCGCCATCCACACCAGCACGATGGCCACCGCACTGAGCCAGCCCGAAATCCAGAACACGTCGAGCGACGACAAAAGATAGCCCTGCTGCACCATACCGTGAGTGAGAAAGCCGTAGATCTGATGGTCATTGAGGCCGGTAGCGTGCAGATGATCGACTGCGTGACGCATCAATGGATTGGCCAGACTGGTGTATTCGGAAAGCCGGCTCTGGTGCAGTGCTTCCCGGCGGTCCCATAGAGTGGTAACAATCGCCGCCGCAAAGCCACCTGCGGTAATACGTGCAAAATTGGAGATGCCGGACGCGTTCGGAATGTCCTGTGGCGCGACGCCATGCAGCGAGATCGCGATCATGGAGACGAAGAACGTGCCCATGGCGATGCCTTGTATCAAAAGCGGCATAACGAAGTTCCAGAAACCGGCATCGGCGGTATAGCCCGCACGCATGAAGAACGAGGCTGAAAAGGCGACGAAAGCAACGGTAGCAACCCAGCGCGCGTCAATTTTCGCCAGCATTCGCGCCACCACCGGCGTCACCAACACCGCAACCAGCCCCGACGGCGCGGCCACCAATCCGGCCCAAGTTGCAGTGTAGCCGATGTTGGATTGCAGCCAGAGCGGCAAGAGCAGATTGTTGGCAAAAAAGACCGCGTAGCCGAGGCACAGCGCCAGGGTTCCCAGTGCGAAATTGCGGCAGCGAAGCAGCGACAAGTTCACGATCGGCGTCTTGTCCGTCAGTTCCCAAATGATGAACGCGGCAAAGCCGACCACCGCTATGATGGTCATCGCAACTATTCGCCATGAGGAAAACCAATCGGCGTCCTTGCCGGTATCAAGCATGATCTGCAAAGCGCCAACCCACAGCACCAGCAAGAACAACCCCATGCGATCAATCGGCAGTTTGCGGGTCGGCGTTTCGCGCTTGCCAAGATTGATCCAGCACAACACCGCAGCAATCACGCCGACGGGCAGGTTGATCAGGAAAATCCAACTCCAATGATAATTGTCGGAGATATAGCCGCCAAGGACCGGCCCCATGATGGGGGCGATCAGGGACGTCATCGACCACAGGCCGAGAGCGGTCGCACGCCGGTTTTCCGGAAAGATCGCGATCAGCAAAGCCTGCGATCCCGGAACCATCGGCCCCGACACCGCCCCTTGCAACACGCGAAACAGGATCAGTGCGTTGAGACTCCAGGCAATGCCGCAAAGGAATGAGGCCAGCGCAAAAGCTACCACGGACGCGACGAAGGTACGCACCACGCCGAAGCGGCCCATGAGCCATCCGGTCAGCGGCACCGAAACACCATTGGCAACCGCAAACGAGGTAATCACCCAAGTGCCCTGATCAGTCGAAGAGCCGAGGTTACCGGCAATGGTCGGCAGCGACACGTTGGCGATGGTAGTATCGAGCACCTGCATGAAAGTGCCGAGCGCCAAGGCCAAAGCCGTGATCGCCAGTTGCGAGCCCTTCAGGCTGCCGAAATGTGCCGCGCCGTGGCCGCTCATCAGCGGCCGTTCTGCTGCAGAATGGTCCGGATCAGACGATCGGCTTCCGCTGTACCACCGTCATCGGCCGCCGTACGCATCGGCTTCGGTTCAGCAGCTGGCGCAGTCCCTGAGGTATCGGACACGTCGACGCGGACATCGACCGAAAGACCGACCCGCAGCGGGTGTTGCCGCAATTCTGAAGGATCGAGCGCAACACGCACCGGTACGCGCTGGACGATCTTGATCCAATTGCCGGAGGCGTTCTGCGGCGGCAGCAAGGCAAACGCACTGCCCGTTCCCGCGCCCAGTCCGACGACGTGGCCATGATAGGTCACGCTGCCGCCGTAGATGTCGGCTATCACCGTCACCGGCTGACCAACACGCAGATCTCGCAACTCGCCTTCCTTGAAATTGGCATCGACCCAGACCGATTCCAGCGGCACCACGGTCATCAGCGGCGTTCCGGGCGCAACCTGCTCGCCGAGTTGCACCGTGCGCTGCGCCACTTGTCCCGCCACCGGCGCAATCAGGCGCATATGGGACAACACCACCATCGCCTGCCGGAGCCGCGCTTCGGCCGCCAGCACATCCGGATTATCGGCGATCTCTGTGCCCTGCACCGCCGCTAGCGCCTGATCGAGCGATCCTTGTGTCGCGGCCACATTGGCTTTGGCTGTCACCAAAGCATCGCGGGCATGCGACAGTTCTTCGTGCGAGATCGAAGCGCCGGCGCCTTGGCGCCTTTTATAATCGTCAACGGCTTGCGCGTAGGCCGTGCGGGCCGCTTCGGCCTGGGCCCGCAACTGATCGACTTTGGAAAAAGCTGAGCGCACGCCACGGACAGTACGGGCGAGATCGGCTGCGGCCGCATCGACGGCCACCTTGGCTTTCACCGGATCGAGTTCGACCAGAAGCTGGCCCTGCTGAACCGACTGGGTATCGTCGGCGTGGAGTGCCAGCACGGTGCCTTGTTCGCGGGCCGTAATCGCCACCGTATTACCGGCGACATAAGCGTCATTGGTGGAGACATAAAAGCGAGCGTAGAACAGCCAATAGGCGCCGTAGACAATCCCAGCGCCGATCACGATCGCGCCGAGGATGATCAACCAGCGGCGGCGGGCGCCGTTGCCATTGGGTTGGGCCGCGGTGTCACTCATGGGGATTGCTCTTTCCGGATTGGGTGGCATCGAAACCTCCGCCGAGCGCCAGCACCAGCGACACCCGCGCGGATGCTTTCTCGGCCTGCAGCAACGCCGATTGGCGACGCGCCTGGATCAAGGTTTCTTCGGTACTGAGAAGCGAGAGCTCAGAGGAAAGACCGTTTTTGTAACGCGAGACGGTCAGTTGATAGCTTTCGGTGGCATCGGCCAGAGCCTGTACCTGCTCGGCCGCTTGGGCATCAATCGAACGAAGCTGGGTAACAGCATCGGCCGTCTGGCGCACGGCGGTGACCAACGCCTGATTGTAATCGGCAACCGCCTCGTCGAGCTGCGCCGTGGCGCCGGCATAATTGGCTCGCAGCGTTCCGGCATCGAAGATCGGCAGATGGATCGCTGCGCCGCCGCCATATTGCAGCGAGGATGCGGTGAAGAGCGATGTGAAGCCGATCGCGCTCCACCCGGCCGTTCCCAACAGATCGATGTCGGGATAAAACGCCTGGTGTGCCGCCTGACGGCCTGCCGTGGCGGCCTCGATCCGTGCTTTGGCGGCGGCGATA
>Ga0207816_1000072_pt1 | contig 28180 bp, 30 predicted proteins | sample LuqExpMetageno10_FD_187768 | JGI IMG/M metagenome (GOLD analysis project Ga0207816, IMG submission 187768) | Tropical forest soil microbial communities from Luquillo Experimental Forest, Puerto Rico - Sample 10 (SPAdes) | ecosystem: Environmental > Terrestrial > Soil > Tropical forest ... | reverse complement strand
CCCCGGCCAGGAGCCAGAACGAGCCGATCATCGGCACATGGAAGATGTATTTGGCCACCGCCAGGATCAGGGCGGCCTGGATGGAGCCGACGAAAATGTTCGGCGTGATCTTGCCCACCATGATCTCAAAGGGACGGGCGGGCATGGCCAGGAGATTTTCATAAGTGCCGCGTTCGCGCTCGCGCGTCAGGGCTATTGAGGTCGCCATCACCATGGTCATGGTGAGAATGACGCCCAAGAGGCCCGGCACCACATTGAATTGGGTGTTGGCTTCCGGGTTGTAGAGATTGTGCACCAGGACGGTGAAGGGGCCGCTTGTGGCGGCGCGGGCTTTCAAAGGTCCGACCAGATCATCGCGCAAGACGCTGGTGGCAAGCCCTGTCAGCGCAGAGACGGCATAGGAACTGGCGGCGGGATCGGTGGCGTCGGCTTCGATCAGGAGGCTGGGATTGGCGCCGCGCACCACATCGCGGGAGAAATTGGCCGGAATCTCGATGGCGAAGGCGACACGGTTTTCTGCCAAGAGGCGGCGGGCTTCATCGCGCGAATAGGTGGTGTGGCCGATATCGTAATAGGAGGAATTGGCCAGCCCCGCGACCACGGAATTGGCGAATGGCCCGGAATCGGAAACGATCAGCGCCGTGGGCAGATGGCGCGGCACCATGTTGATGGCATAGCCGAAGAGGAAAAGCTGCATCAGCGGAATGCCGAGCAGCAGCGCCAAGGTCATGCGGTCACGCCGCATCTGGATGAATTCCTTGCCCAGCAAGGCAAAGACGCGATGGATGGTGAAGCGATGCCCTTTCATGCGTTCTCACCCGCCTGTTGCTGCAGCTGGATGAAGACGTCTTCCAGGCTGGATTCCGTTTCCTTGATGGTGAGGTGGGGATCGCTGCGATAAGGCGCCAGAGCGCGTTCCAAGAGATCGCGGTCGTAACCGGAGACATGCAGCAAGGCGCCGAAAAAGGCCACGAAGACGACGCCGGGCTGGCCTCGCAAATGATCGGCCAATTGCCGCGAGCCTTGTCCGGCGATGGTATAGGTGATGAGGCCGGAGGCCTTGATGATGTCGGCCACGGTGCCGCGCGCAACGATATCGCCGTAGGAGATGAAGACAATCTGGTCGCAGCGCTCGGCTTCGTCCATGTAATGGGTGGAGACCAGCACGGTGATGCCTTCGCCGGAAAGCTTGTGAATCTCGTTCCAGAAATCGCGCCGGGCCTTGGGATCGACACCCGCGGTGGGTTCATCGAGCAGCAGCAGTTTGGGCTGATGCAGCGTACAGGCGGCCAGTGCCATGCGCTGTTTCCATCCTCCCGAAAGCTCCCCGGCGAGCTGTTTCTGGCGTGAGGTCAATCCCAGTTTTTCCAGGCAGTCATCGACCAGTTGCTTGCGATGCGGGAGGCCATAGACCCGCGCCACGAATTCGAGATTCTCGCGGATCGACAAATCTTCCCAGAAGCTGAACTTCTGAGTCATATAACCGGTTTCGCGCTTGATCTCGTCGGCTTGGTGGCGGAAATCGTAACCGAGGCAGGTGCCTTCGCCGCCATCGGCGCTCAAAAGGCCGCAGAGCATACGGATGGTGGTGGTCTTGCCTGAGCCGTTGGGGCCGAGAAAGCCCCACACTTGGCCTTGAGGCACGGCGATGTCGATGCCGTTGACCGCCACCTTCTTGCCGAAGCGCTTGGTCAGGCCTCTTACGTCAATCGCATTGCTTTTTTGCGGCCCGCCGTCAGCCGCCACGCCAGCCCTGACAGCGGATCGCTGATTGCTCATAACGGATCGACATCCACGGGCTGGCCAGGATTGAGCTTGAGGCCGCCGGGCGCGCGCGCTTCCACCTTGAAGACGAGCTGGCTGCGGCTCTGGTTCGAGAAGATCACCGGCGGGGTGAATTCATGGGTGTCGGCGATGAAACTCACCGTCGCGGCAAGGCCATCGCCGCAGCCATCGCAATGGATTTTCACCCTTTGGCCCAGCTTGATGCGGGAGAATTCGGCTTCCGGCACGAAGAAGCGCACATAGACGTTGTTCGGCGGCAGGATGGAAATCACCGGCGTTTGCGCGGGGGCGTATTCGCCTGGGCGGAAATAGATTTCCTGCACCCGGCCGAAGGTGCGCGAGATCACCTGGCGCTGGGAAAGCAGATAGGCGGCATTGGCAAGAGTGGCGCGGGCCTGGGATTCCGTCGCGCGCAGCGCTTCCACTTGCGCTTCGGCTTGGTCGTAAGCCGATTTGGCCTGGTCATAAGCTTGGCGCGAGGTCGCGGCCGTACGCATCAAGCCTTTCTGGCGCTCTAATTGACGGCGGGCGAGATCGAGATTGGCTTCGGCCTCCACGATCTGGCCTTGGGCTTGGGCGATTTGTGCCTGCGCTTGATCGCGGGCCGCCGCTTGGCTGGTGTCGTCCAAGGTGAAAAGAGCATCGCCATTCTTGACCGCGGCGCCGCGTTCCACTTTGAGATCGGTCACCCAGCCCGAAGCCGGCGCGGCGACATAAGCGACATCGCCTTCGGCATAACCGAGCCATTTGCCTTCATGCGGTTTTTCGCAGCCGAAAAGGAGCAGCGCCAAACCAAGTCCCAGCGCCGCATCGCGCAGTTTGCTCATTCAGCTTTTCCTTCCGGCTTGAGGCCGCGATAAAGCACATCACGATGCAAAGCCATGAAGGCCTCGTAATCGAAGGGGTGATCATCGGTGCGGGCGAAGGTGGTGCGCCAGATCAGGCTCATCAGCATTGGCGCCACGCAGAGCTTGCAGATGTAATCTGGCGGGACGTCCCGGATTTCCCCGCGCGCAACGCCGCGTTCGAGCACGCCTTTGAGCATGCCCATGGCCTTGTCGATCACTTCTTTGCGCCAGAAGGCGGCCAGCTCCGGGAAGTTGCCGGATTCGGCGATGATGATCTTGGGCAGCACCACCGCTTCGCTGGTTAGTACGATGGTGGCAAAGCGCTGGAAGAAGACGGTGAGAAAATCAAAGGTCGCGCCATCGAATTTGCGGGCTTCTTCGGCCGCCATCGCCAGGGTGTCGCCGATATGCTGGCGGGCGAGGGATTTGAACACCTCTTCCTTGCTTTCGAAATAGAGGTAGATCGTGCCTTTGGTCACCCCGGCTTTGGTGGCGATGTCTTCCATGCGCGCGGCCGCAAAGCCCTTATCGGCGAACACCGTCAACGCAGCGTCCAGGATTTCGCCCGGGCGGGCCTGCTTGCGCCGCTGCCAAGTCTTGCTCGTTTTTTCCAGCGTTGTATCCATGGCCGCCTATATAAATAACTGACTGGTCAGTTATCAAGTGAAAATGTTGTCACGTACTTAACGGCGCCTTTGCGTTAATCTGGCCGGAAGAGGGAACTTTCGTCCGTTCAAAGGCTTGAACCAGTCTTGAGGGAGCGTTCGATGCGTATCTTTTGTCGGCTTTCGGTGGCGGCGGCAGCTGCCGTTCTTCTGGTTGCCTGCCAATCTCCGGCCACCTATCACCCGCGCGATCCGAGCTCTGGGACCGGCTATACCGACCAGCAATTGGCCGCCAACCGCTTCCGTGTGACCTTCACCGGCAATTCCTCAACCCGGCGCGAGACGGTGGAGAACTATCTGTTGCTCCGCGCGGCGGAAGTGACCTTGAAGGCGGGGGCCCGCTATTTCGTTTTCGACAGCCGCGATACCGAGGCCCAAACCACCTATCACAGCGATTTTGCCGGCTGGCCGGGCTGGCGCGGCCGCGGCTCCTATTGGCATAGCTGGCCTTATGGCGGCTGGGGCGCTGGTGCAGATGTGACCAGCCGGCCGATCACGTCTTACGAGGCTTATGCCGAGATCGTGCTGCTGACCGAGGATCAGGCGCGGGGCGAGCCGCGGGCGATCCGCGCCGAAGATGTGCTGGAACATGTCGGGCCGATGGCCCGTCCGCCCGAGGGTTCAGCTCCGCCGCAGCACTAGCCGGGTGAGCAGATCACTGCGTTCCTCTGCCAGGATTTCGATGCTCTCCTGGCGGCACATATGCGGCAAATCGATATGGCAAAGCGGATCATCGCAAAGCACTTCGATGACGCTTCCGGGCGCGGCGTGCAGCAGCACGCGCCGGGCAAGCAGCGCCGGCAGCGGGCATTTCAAGCCGCGTAAGTCGAGGGTTTCATCGGCCGTCATGCCGCTCCGAACACCACATCCTGCGCCAGTTTCAGCCGGGCGAAACGGCCGTTCCAGATATGCTGGGTATGGGCGATGATGGTGGCGGCGGGCAGGAGCTGGCTGTCGAACGTGGTGTGGGCATCGGCCACCACGGTGACGCGATAGAAGCGGTCGAAGGCGCTGCGCACCGTGGCATCGACGCAGTATTCGGTTTGCATGCCGCACACGATGATGTGATCAATATTGGCGGCCTGAAGTTTCTCTTGGAGATCGGTCTCGTAGAAGCCGCTGTTGCGCTTTTTCACCGTGACGCTGTCACCGGGCTGCGGCGCGATCTCATCCATAAACGGAAAGCCGGGGCCGTTACGGTCGCATTCGTCGCCGGCGCCGCCGTCATGCTGCACGTAAAAGACCGGAACCTTTGCGGCCCGCGCTCTGGCAATCAGCTCTTGGATGCGGGCCAACACGGCGCGGCCATTCAAAGGCTCATCGGCCTCGAACATTGCCTTCTGCACATCGATGACCATCAGCCCAAGCATGCAAATCCCCGCACCCTTTTACGGCGCAATGGTTGGGCTTTCATGCCGGGAGGTGCAAGCCCCAAAGCCGCCGCTTCGGGGCTGAGAGGCTTAGTGACGCTTCAGCCGCACGACGACATCGACGCGCGAGACTTCGGTGCCTTCCGGGGCTTCCGGAACATTGCTCATCGCCAAGGTCTCGGAACCGGGAATGTCGGCCAGCATGCCATCTTCTTCGTAGTAGAAATGATGGTGCTCGGTGACATTGGTGTCGAAGTAGGAGCGCGTCGCATCCACCATGACTTGGCGCAGCAGCCCGGAATCGGTGAACTGGTGCAGCGTATTGTAGACGGTCGCCAAGGAGACGCGGATGCCTTTGCTCACTGCTTCGGCATGCAGGGTCTCCGCCGTCAGATGACGGTGGCCGTCGCGGAATAACAGGTCTGCCAACTCATTGCGCTGGCGTGTGGGGCGCAAACCTGCGGCCCGCAAACGCGTCACGGCTGATTCGTTCGTCGTTTCACGCATTCTCTTACGCATACTGGTTGACTTCCTTTTGACTGACGCCGGTCGGATTTGAGGCAACCGGTGTCAGGTCTTATCGTCTCTTTCTCGGCTCTCGCCTTTGACGGTCCGAAAGGCTATGACATTCGGGCGTCACTCTTCTGGGAATTGTACGCTAGTCGTTAGAATAGTTCTAACGTAGAAATCGTCGCAGGGTAACTTTGCGGCAGACATGACGTAAGTATTTGAGGGACATGGAAAAAGTGGATCAGACCTCTTCCGCGCGCAAATCGAACTTCGATTTGGCGGGTCTCATCGCCTGTGCGAAAGGCGAATTGTTTGGCCTGGGCAATGCCCGCCTGCCGATGCCGCCGATGCTGATGTTCGATCGCATCACCAAGATCGCCGAAACGGGCGGCGCCCATGACAAGGGTGAGATCCATGCCGAAATGGAAGTGAACCCGGATTTGTGGTTCTTCAAATGCCATTTCGAAGGCGATCCGGTGATGCCGGGCTGCCTCGGCCTTGATGCCATGTGGCAGCTGGTTGGTTTCTTCCTCGGCTGGCTTGGCGGTCCCGGCAAAGGCCGCGCGCTCGGCGTCGGCGAGGTCAAGTTCTCCGGCATGGTGCTGCCCACCAACAAGCTCGTCAGCTATTCCATCGATTTGAAGCGTGTCATCATGCGCCGGCTGGTCATGGGCATCGCCGACGGCATCGTGAAGGTTGACGGCCAAGTCATCTACGAAGCCAAGGATTTGCGCGTCGGCCTGTTCCAGGACGCACCGCAACCGGCTTAAATTGCAGTAGGCTGCTCAGCAGCTTTATAGAGGGGATTACGTCCATGAGGCGCGTCGTCGTCACGGGGCTGGGTATTGTTTCATCCATCGGCAACAACGCCGCCGAGGTCACCGAAAGCTTGCGTCTGGCCAAACCGGGCATCGGGCTCGCCGAAACCCACAAGGCGATGGGCTTCCGCAGTCAGGTGGAAGGCGCGGTGAAGATCGATCTCGATGCTTTGATCGACCGGCGCGCCAAACGCTTCATGGGCGATACTGCCGCTTATGCCTTTGTCGCCATGGATCAGGCGCTGAAGGATTCCGGCCTCGAAGAAAAGGACGTCATCAACCCGCGCACCGGTTTGATTGTCGGTTCGGGCGGTCCTTCCACCCGCACGCTGTTTGCCGCCGACAAGATCGCTGAAGCCACCGGCCCCAAGAAGATCGGGCCGTTCGCAGTGCCGAAATGCATGTCCTCGACCTGCTCGGCGGTGCTCTCGACTTGGTTCAAGATCAAGGGCGTCAATTATTCGATTAGTTCAGCTTGCTCGACCAGCGCGCATTGCATCGGCAATGCCGCCGAACTCATTCAATGGGGCAAGCAGGATATCGTCTTTGCCGGCGGTGCCGAGGAGCTCGATTGGACCTTGTCGGCTCTCTTCGATGCCATGGGGGCGATGTCGTCCAAGTATAACGAGACGCCGGAAAAAGCTTCGCGCGCCTTCGACAAGGATCGCGATGGCTTTGTCATCGCCGGCGGCGGCGGTGTTGTGGTTCTGGAAGAGCTGGAACATGCGCGCGCCCGCGGCGCCAAGATTTATTGCGAGCTGGTCGGCTATGGCGCGACCTCCGATGGTCACGACATGGTGGCGCCCTCGGGCGAAGGCGCGGTGCGCTGCATGCAGCAGGCGCTTACCACGGTCAAAGGCCCGGTCGATTACATCAATGCGCATGGCACCTCGACGCCGGTCGGCGATGTCACCGAAGTGAAAGCGATGCGCGAAGTCTTCGGCGACAGGATTCCGCTGGTGAATTCGACCAAATCGCTCACCGGCCATTCGCTGGGCGCGGCTGGCGCGCAAGAGGCGATCTATTCCATCCTGCAGATGCAGGGCGGCTTCATTGCTGAGAGCGCCAATATTACTGAACTTGATCCCGCAATCGCCGATGTGCCGATTGTGCGCAGCCGGGTCGACAACGCTAAGCTGGAGCGGGTTCTCTCCAACAGCTTCGGTTTTGGCGGCACCAATGCGACCCTGGTGTTCGAGCGCTTTAACGGCTGAATTGACCAAGAGCGCACACCGGGCTTGTTCCGGCACCCGCAATCGAGGCATGGTGGCCTCGTTGGGGGCGGGCATTTGTTTTTCGAGGGATAGATGACCACCAATTCCACGGTCAGTAATCTGATGGCCGGCAAGCGCGGCCTCGTTATGGGTGTCGCCAACGATCATTCCATCGCTTGGGGTATTGCCAAGACGCTCGCTGCGCATGGTGCCGAGATCGCTTTCACCTATCAGGGTGATGCCCAGCTCAAGCGCTTGAAGCCGCTCGCTGCCTCTATCGGCGCCAGCATCATGCTGCCGGCCGATGTCGAAGACGATGCCCAGCTCGATGCTGCGTTCGACGCGATCAAAAAAGAATGGGGCGGCCTCGACTTTGTAGTCCACGCCATCGCCTTCTCCGATCGCAACGAGCTCAAGGGCCGTTACGTCGACACCAGCCGTGCCAATTTCGTCAAGAGCCTGTCGATCTCCTGTTATTCCTTCACCGCTGTGGCGCGCCGCGCCATTGGATTGATGAAGGATGGCGGCGCGATGATCACGCTGTCCTATCACGGCGCCCGCCAGGTGATGCCGAGCTACAATGTGATGGGCGTGGCCAAAGCGGCGCTGGAAGCCTCCGTGAAATATCTCGCGGCCGATCTCGGCAAGGATCAGATCCGCGTCAACGCCATTTCGGCCGGTCCGATCCGCACTCTGGCCGGCTCTGCGGTGGGCGGCGGGCGCACCATGTTCCGCTGGATCAAAGGCCTGACCCCGCTCGGCAAGACCGTCGAGCTCGATCACCTCGGCGGCGCCGCTCTTTACCTTCTTTCCGATTTGTCCGCGGGCGTCACCGGCGAAGTGCATTACGTTGACGCCGGATATAACGTCATGGGCGTGCCGCCGGCTTCCGTGCTCGAAAGCTGGAGCGGGCAGGAAGAGGGCAAAACGGATGAAGGCGGCGAAGGCTGAACAAGCTTTCTGCCCCCGCATAGCGGGGGAAGTGGTGGGCGTAGCGAACCGAAGGGGGCTGGCAGCAGTCTTCCTCGCCACGTTAATCCTTACCTCTCCCGCTCTCGCTGGTTGGCAGGACCGCGCCGCGCCGCGTGATGCCGAGCGCCTGTCGCATCTGGCCGAATCCCGCGCCAAAGGCCTGGATGAAGCCAGCCGCAGCGCTCCAGCCGATCTCGCCGCTATCCATTCTATTCTCGCGGCCGGTCCTGTCGCTGCCAAAGAGCAGCGTCTGATCGGCATTTGGCGCTGCCGCACCATGAAACTCGGCGGTATGACGCCGTCGGTCGTGTACGGCTGGTTCCGCTGCCGTATCAGCCAGCAAGCTGGCAGTCTCTATTTCGAAAAGCTCAGCGGCAGCCAGCGCACCTCCGGCTATCTCTATCCGGACAGCCGCGGCTTTGTGTATCTCGGCGCCTCTTATATCGGTACCGGCTATGGCCCGGCTGAAAAGAAGCCGGTCTATTCCGGCGGCGGCGCTGCGGCCGGGGCTGATGCCACGCCCGACGATCAGATCGGCCTGCTCTCGCTCACCTATGATGGCCGTGCCCGCCTCGAACTGCCTTATCCGGTGCAGGAGTCGACCTTCGACGTGATCGAATTGAAGCGGTAGCTTCTGGGTTCACACCCGCTTCTTCGCCGCTTCGGCAAAGCGGTCAAAGAGGTAATGCGAGTCCATCGGGCCTGGCGAAGCTTCGGGGTGGTATTGCACCGAGAATACCGGCGCCCCTTCTAGCCGCAGCCCGCAATTGGAGCCGTCGAACAGCGAGATATGGGTCTGCTTGACGTTTGCGGGCAAGGTATCGGCATCCACGGTGAAACCGTGGTTCATGGAGACGATCTCCACCTTGCCGGTTTCCAGATCCTTCACCGGATGATTGGCGCCGTGATGGCCTTGCGCCATCTTTTTGGTCTTGCCGCCCAGCGCAATGCCCAGCATCTGATGGCCGAGGCAGATGCCGAACACCGGCAGGCCTTTGTCCACCAGTCCGCGGATGGTCGGGATGGCATATGCGCCGGTGGCCGCCGGATCGCCCGGGCCGTTCGACAGCACCACGCCATGCGGTTCATGGCGCAGCACATCGTCGAGCGTCGATTGCGCAGGCAGCACGGTGATATCGGCGCCGAGTCCGGCCAGAAGGCGCAGGATGTTCTTCTTCACCCCGTAATCCAGCACCACGGTGCGGAAGCTCGGGGCTTCGACTTTGCCATAGCCTTCGTTCCACACCCAGGGCGTCTCGTTCCATTTGAACATCTGGCGGGCGGTGACTTCCTTGGCGAGGTCAAGGCCGACCAGGCCCGGAAAGCCTTTCGCCGCCTTCTGCAACGCCGCCACATCGTCGCTCCGCCCGATCACGCCATGCGGCATGCCCAGCTCACGGATGCGGCTGGTGAGCGCGCGGGTGTCGAGCCCGGCGATGCCCGGGATGTTGTGCTTCTTCAGCCAGGCATCCAGCGTCTGCAAGGCGCGGTAATTGGACGGGCTGGTGGCATCGGCGCGCACGATAACGCCGCGCACATGCGGGGTGGTGTATTCGATGTCCTCGGCGTTGGTGCCGACAATGCCGATATGGGGGAAGGTGAAGCAGATGATCTGCCCGGCATAAGAAGGATCGGAGAGGATCTCCTGATAGCCCGTCATGGCGGTGTTGAAGCAGACCTCGCCCACGGCCTCCCCGGCAGCGCCGAAGCCATAGCCTTCAAAGACGGTGCCGTCGGCCAGAACCAGCTTGGCGCGAGGAAATGCGGCCTCCGTTGGGACGGAGGAGAGTGTGGCGGTATCGCTCATGGGAGGACCTCGAATTTGCCGGAAAATAGGGACGCGGCCGGGCGGGGTCAACCCCGGGAATTGCGGCCCAAATCCTCACTTTTGCGGCGGAATTTCGAGCCTGCTCAGGTAATACCCGGTTTTTCGATGCAGAACCGAGAAGTCCATTTCTGGAGCGGTCGCATTATCCGTGGCGAGAAGGAGCTGGGTGAGCGCTCCGGTTCGGTTGGCTGAGGCACCCATCAACATGCCGATATTGGGGAACTTCGGGTCGGAATTCCTCTTTTTGGCTTCGGCAACAATCGCGGCCATCTGCTGCACAACCGAAGGCGCGGCGAGGGCGCTGGCAGTTTTGCCCTGCCAAAGCCGGAAAAATACTTCATCCACCACATCGGCTTCGGGAATGTCTGGGCGCTTACCCATGTCCGTCACGCCGTCACCGGTGAGCTTTAGCGTCCAAGTCAGCTTGCGGCCCGAGCAGGATCCGCAGGCGAACAGCATGCGATATTGCTTCTTTGGATGCAGCACGATGCGGTCGCCCAGCACTTCGACAACCGGCAGATCGTCGGCAACCGAAATGTAATCGTCGCGGAACACAGCTTTGGCCGCTTTGCCATCCCAGGACCAGATGCTGATTTGGGCGCCCCGTGTAGCTCCGGCCGGCTGAGCGTAACCGCCATCGACATAAAAGCGGATATGTCCCGCTGCATCAGGTGGCAGTCGATGGACATCGCCAGACAAAGCGCGGTTGTTATCGCCGAAGGCAGCTTTCGCCGCCCACCCATGGTCGCCCGCTTGCCTTATGTCCCAGAGGATCACGTGCTGCGTGCCGCCGATCAGAAACACATTGCCAAGCTCGCCATAGCTTGCACTCACGGCCAGCAAATCCGGTGCGAGGGGCGTGAAGCTGAAATCCACTTCGCGATCTATCGCTGAGGCCACCTCCTTCAGCGCGGAAGGCGCGGCCTTGGGATGGGCGTTAAGATAGGCAACTACCCAGCGCTGCGCCGCTTTCCTGAAATCATCAAGCGCGGCTTCGGCGCCTGGCTTGTGGTCCAGATAAAAGCCATCGGTGTAGGAGCCCAATTGCTTCGCCGCTGCTCCGAGATTTTCTTGCTCGCTCCCGGCTTGGCTGGGTATGGCGGCAAGGACGAAAATTCCCAGCAAAGCCAAGAAGATGCGTGTGACCATGGCTGCGTTGAGATATGGAGCCCCGGTGACTACATTACGCCCAACAAAGGAGTCGGACCATGGCCTTGCGTGATCAATTGAACACTGCCGTCAAAGACGCGATGAAGGCGCGCGAACAGAAGCGGCTGGGTACGCTGCGGCTGATCCAGGCGGCCATCAAGGACAAGGATATCGCCGGACGCACCGAAGAAAGCCGCGCCGGGATTTCCGATGACGAGATCCTCGCCCTCTTCGGCAAGCTGATCAAATCACGCGAAGACTCCATCGCGCTCTATGAAAAAGGCGCCCGCCCGGAACTCGCCCAGGCCGAGAAAGACGAAATCGCCGTCATCCGTGAATTCATGCCCCGCCAGCTCGACGAAACCGAGACCAAGGCGGCGGTGGCTGCCATTATCGCCGAGACCGGCGCAACCTCACTCAAGGACATGGGCAAGGTCATGGCGGCGCTGAAAGAGCGTTACACCGGCACCATGGATTTCGGCAAAGTCGGCGCTCTGCTCAAAGCCCAGCTCGGCGGGAAGTAACACCGGAGGCGAAGGCGATGATCCAGCGCGCGCTGCTGCTGTTGGTGGCTGTTACTGCCATGGTGTGGCCTGTTTTGGGTGAGGCCGGCGAGCAATGGGTTTATCGCAAGGATGTTGGCGGCCCGCTTGCCGAGTTCCGCGATCCGAGTGGCAGCAGCGTGATTTTCCGGGCCCGCTGCGAAAACGCCAGCACGCTGATGCTGGAATATTTTGGCGATGGGCAGGTGCCGCTCACGGGTGGCACACTGGTCATGGCGGGCTTTGCGCTTACCACCACTTCGCGGCATCAAGGGGCGTTTACGACATTGGTTGGGCGGCTCAGCCTCTCGGCGGAACAGATCCGCAGCATTTCGCAAACTGCAGAGATCGAGATTGCTGCCCCCAATGCCGCAGGCGAGCCTTGGTCCACCGGCAATGCCGCACCGCTGAAACGGCTCTTGCGCGGATGTCTTTGAGATCGCAGAGCCTTCGCCGCGGCCGTTCTCACCACAGCCCTTTGCCGAACAGGATTTCGTGAATGCACTCGGTCCCTGTGGCTTTGGCTGCCATGCAAGGATCGGCGGTGTTGCGTTCGCGGGCGCGCAGGTCACTGTTGCGCAGACCCTCCCATTCCGGTCCGGGCGGTTTGATATAAACCGGCAGGCCATCTTTCATCGCCACATAGCGCCCGGCGGACAGCTTGATGCATTTTTCCTGCTGCTCGCGGGAGAGGTTGCGCAGGTTCTCCGGCTGGCAGCCGAACAAGGCTTGTCCAAGGCCTAGCGCGCCTGCCGGGGGCGCTGGATTCACAAACACTGGCGGCGTCAGGCTGATCGTGCCGGTTCCGGTATCGGCGCCATGGACCGTTTGCGGTGCCGCTTTTTGCGGCTGCTCCAAGCGCGGCAGCATCACCATGGTCAGCGGATTTCCGCTCTGCCTGGTCAGCGGTTCCACAATCACCGCATGCAGCAACGCTAGAACAATCAGCACATGCAGCAGAGCCACCGCCGCGGAGGCGAGGCCGCGTTGCGATGTGATGCGGACCCTCAGGCGAAGCCCCGGTGGCGCTTCCACAGCCATACGCTGGCGGTGGTGAGAACGGCAGCCACGACAAAGCGGGTACTCCGCAGCACGGCGGGAAACGCTATGCCCATTTGAACCGAGACGGCGCCATTGGATGTGCCATGCGGCATCACAACATCGAGTGTGGTAACGACCCCAAACATCACCGCCATAATCACGCCCAAGACCGGCCAAGCGCCGGAAAGACGTTGGCGCCAAGCCGTGGCCAGCAGGAACAAGGCCGTGAGGGGGCCTGCGGCATAGTTCGCGAAATCGCTAAGCGCCTTAGCCACCGGTGCGCACCAAGCTGGCAACGGCATTTGCGAGCCGTGCAGTGGTGCGGCTACGGCTGCCATGGTCAAGCCGGCGAGGAGAAGACCAGCCACAATCAAGACCGGCGGCATTAGCCCAAATACCAGCCATGGCGCCTTGGCAGGCAGGGAGCGGAATTCGCGGCAACGGGCCATGGCATCGAACAGTTCGTCGTCCTCGCCGAGCAGCGCCCGGGCGCGCAGCGAGGCATCCGGCTCCTCATAGCCGCGCTCGTTCTGCGTCGTGATGAGATCGGCGAAATGGTCCTCCAGCTCGCGGATATAACGGCGGACATGGCGTGGTGCGATACCAGCTTTGAGCAGCCGCTCTGCCAAATTCTCAAACGGCCGGGACATGGCGCACCCCCTTCAACACCGCTGCGATGGCATCGGATAGCCGCGTCCAGTCGCTCGCCAGAGCCTCCTGGCGTTTCAGCCCCTTGGGCGTCAGACTGTAATAGACCCGGCTCCTGCCGTTCACGGCTTTGCGATTGGCCTTCAGCGCGCCGTCTTTTTCCAGCGCATGCAACACCGGATAGATCACGCCTTCACCGGCTGAAATCACTTGGCCGGTTTCCTCGCGGATCGCGGCAACGATCTCATAGCCATACATTTCGCGGCTTTTGAGCAGCCGCAGCACCATCAATTCGGGCACACCGGCCATGAAAGGGGGGTTGGGACCCGGCACAGGCAGCTCCGTACAGCATACCGGGTCATAATACCTTGAACGACGAGGTATGCGGAAGTGAAATTGCCGTTAGCTCACAGCGCAACGTTCCAGGCTGGCAGACAGGGAGATGGCTGTGCGGTATTGGGGCCGCTGCGGCTCAAACGATAGAGACTCATCCAGGCCAGGCGCGGGGGGTGCACGAAGCTGTGCTGGCGCCAATAGGCATAGCCGCACATCCAGCGCGTACCATAAGGCGCAAGCTTCGGATTCATCCCGAAAGGAAATTCCGAATAGAGGATTTCAGCCTTCACGTCCTTGGGGATGAGGCCGGGCGCCAAGGTTGGGGTCTCGGCGAAAAGATAGACCGGGCCTTTGTCCAGCAAGGCTGCAAGATCGCTGCGGCTGTTCAGATGCAGCGAAACGTAATGCGGCGGGCGGTAGATGGGATAAGTCTGGAACACCGCGTCTTCAAATGTGTAGGCGGTGATGCCTTGCGGGAAATGGCGGTAGACATATTTCGCCATCGGCATATGCGGGCGGATGCCGAAAGGATAGACGGCGCAGAACAGCATCGCCGCTGCGGCGGTGAAGCCGGTGGCTTTGGCTGCCCAGGATTTCCGCCACGCCCAAGCTTTGCCGAAAAAATCAAACAGCCGCTCCGGCGCAGGTGAGAAGGCCAGCACCGGCCATGCTGTCGCCAGGATGGCCAGCGGAAAGAGAAAGCGCTCTTCTTTGTGCGCCAAGGCGCAATGGCCGAGGAAAAACACCGCTGTCGTCCAGCTGACGTAATGCTTGGGATTGCGCAGGCACGCCAGCACCAAGGCAATCAATAGGAAGGCTGCAATGGGCGCAAAAATGTTGGCGGGCAGGAGATAGAAGAAGGCGAAGAACGGGGCCGTGCCGGATTCGCGTGCCGCCAGCCCTTGCAGCAGCACGATGTCGGCATAATTCCAGGCCGGAAAGGTCCAGATACCGTAACCCCAGCGGTCGATCAGCAAGGCTGCGGCCACCGGCAGCAATCCGCCCGCCACCAAAGCGGCAAGCTGCGTCCAGCGCACCCGGGCAATCACGGCAAGCCAGCCGAACAAGCCAATCAGGAAAAACGCTGATTGGTAACGCACCTCGAAGGCCATGCCGCAGAACACACCGGCCAGCAGCATCTTTTTCCAGGCGCCGGAACGGGCCGCATGGATGGCAGCCGCCAGCCCCAGCATGAAAAACGCCATGGAGGCGGTTTCGCCCGCGGTGCGCACAAAGAGGTAAGGCAAAAAGCCCATGAACGGCAGCATGGCCGCGAAGGCGCGTTTTTCGTCTTCGCGCGGCAGATCGGTCAGGAAGAGGCGGCTGAAGTCTTTCAACGCCCATAGCGACAAGGCCCCGCTGGCCAGGCGCAGCACGAACACCACCACGAACATGTCGCGGATGCCGATGGTGAGGAGCGGCTTGGCGATCAGCCAATAGAGAAATGGCTGCATCCAGGAACGCACTTGGGCGCCGTATTCCCAGGTCAATTCGCCCGGCGGGGTGATGCCGAGCTTCATGCTCATGAATTCGAGCACTTGCCAGTGCTCATCCGGCCAGAAGTAAAGTTCGCTCACCCAGGCGGTGGAAAAGGTGAAAAGCGCGAGGATGGCCAGACTGCGGTTGAGCATCGCTTCCGGCGTGCCTGCCATGAGGAAATGGCGAAGCGCCAAGCGTCCGTCTTGATATCTGCCCATCACCGCCGCGACCCCGGAAGACTTGGCCACTTAGGCTTTCACCTCAGACGGGTCAACCGTCCCGCAAATGGTTCAAGCCGCCAGCGGCAGGGTGAAGCAGAAGATCGCTCCGCCATCCGTGCCGGTTTCGTACCACAGCTTGCCGCCATGGCTGTCGACGATTTTGCGGCACAAGGACAGGCCGACGCCCATGCCGCCTTCCTTGGTGGAATGGAAGGGCTGGAAGAGATGCTGGGCAATTTCCGGGGCAAGACCCGGCCCGCTGTCGTGCATGCGCAATTCGATGGCCTCGCCCACCCGGCTGACACTCAAGATCACTTGGCGGCTGGGGCTGCTGGCGGTGGCTTCCACCGCATTGCGCAGCAGATTCACCAGCACCTGCTGGATTTGCACCTTGTCGATTTCGATCCGGGGCAGGCCGGTTTCGACCTTGAGATGGACCTGCACGCCTTCATGGCGCGTGGTGATCCGCATCAGTTCCAGGACTTCGCGGCAAACCAGCGCGATGTCTTCCCCGGCTTTGACGCTGCCGCCTTGGCCGACGAAACCGCGGATGCGCTGGATGATTTCTTTGGTGCGGACGAATTGCCCGCCCGCCTTGGCCATGGCGTCCATGGCTTTCGCCGGGTCTTTGGCCAGCAGCCGTTCCGCCGCTTTGAGGTAGTTGCTGCCTGCCGCCAGCGGCTGGTTCAGCTCATGTGCCAAGGCCGATGCCATGGCGCCCAGATCGTTGAGGCGCGAGGCACGCAGCATTTCCGCCCGCATATTGTCGAGCCGCTCTTTGGCTTCGATTCTCTCGGTGACGTCCCGCGCCACGCCGGAAATCCGGCAGGGGCGGCCATCGACATCCACCATCAACCGGCCTTGCAGTTCGATATGACGGCCGTTCTGGAGACGATAAACGACGTCCTGGCCCGCTGGCGGACCGGCCATCGGCACCAAACCGAACATTTTGGCGGCCTCTTCTCGATCCGCCGGATGCACGCTCGCCAGGACATCGTCCCGGCTCAGCTTGTCTTCCGGTTCGTAGCCCAAGATGGCCCGGCAGCGGGTGGTCGCCACCAGATCGCCATGGGCAAGATCAATTTCGAATACGCCGAGGCCGCCGACATCGAGGGCCATCGCCAAACGCCGTTCGCTTTCGGCCAGCCTCTCTCGTGATTGCACCGCGTTGAGGGCCGCCGAGGTGGAGCGTCCCAAGGCTTCCACCAGCGCCAGCTCGTCGCGATTAAAGTTGCGAATCTGTCCCCAGTAAAACCCGATCGCGGCCACCGGCTCGCTCACGCGCACGGGCACGACCACCAGGCTTTTCACGAAAGTGGGGCGATAGGCGTCATGCGGAATGCGGGAGTCCAGGAAAATGTCAGGCACCACAACAGTCTCGTCATGGAGCATGCACCAGCCCGAGATGCATGTTTCCAGTGGAAAACGGCGGCCTTTCCACAACGGAGCGACGGCATCCTCATCGACATAATGGCAATAGGGACCTTCGCGCAGGACGAAACAGACCCCGTCGGATCCGGAAATGGCACGAGCGGAGCCCCGCACCGTCTCGATGATGTCCCCCAGAGTCTCGGTCGCCGCCAGTTCCTCGACCGTCTTGACCAGAGCCGTCCAGCCGCAATCGGCCGTACAGTGAGAAGAAGCTGGGGCTTGGGATGACATGGCAGATATTCCTCGGGCGCTCATGCGGAGCCGATTGTAGAATGAAGGCCTGACCGGGAGTTCACAACCAGCAAAGGAAGAGTTCCCTGACAAATGTCTTCAAGACATCGATAAAGGCAAACTGAAACAGAAGACGGCCCCGCCGCTGGCAGCAGCTTCATGCCACAGCTTGCCGCCATGACTGTCGACGATCTGGCGGCACAGCGATAAGCCCACGCCCATGCCGCCTTCCTTGGTTGAATGGAAGGGTTGGAACAGATGCTGAGCGATCTCGGGCGCAAGGCCCGGCCCGCTATCGTGCAAACGCAGCTCGATCATTTCACCGGCCCGGCTGGCATGCAGGCTCACTTGGCGGATTGGGCAGCCGGCGGTTGCCTCTATGGCATTGCGCAACAGATTCACCAGCACCTGCTGGATTTGCACCTTGTCGATCTCGATCTTGGGCAGGCCGGGTTCGGCCCGGAAATGAATATGCACCCCTTCATGGCGGGTGGTGACCCGCATCAGCTCCAACACCTCGCGGCAGACATGCTCAATGTCTTCCCGGCTTTTGAGACTGCCGCTTTGGCCGACGAAGCCGCGGATACGCTGGATGATTTCTTTGGTGCGGACGAACTGCCCGCCGGCTTTGACCATGGCGTCCAGGGCTTTTTGCGGATCTTTGGCCAGAAAGCGTTCGGCGGCATTGAGGTAATTGCTGCCAGCCGCCAGCGGCTGGTTCAATTCATGGGCCAGGGCGGATGCCATGGTCCCCAGATCGTTGAGGCGTGAGGCGCGCAGCATTTCCGCCCGCAGGTTATCGAGCCGCTCCTTGGCCAAAATCCTGTCGGTGACATCGCGCACCACACCGGAAATATGGGAGGGGCGGCCATCCACATCCAGGATCAGACGCTCCTGCAATTCGATGTATTTATCGTCGCCCTGATGATGCAGGCGGTAAACCGTGTCGCGGCTCGGCCGTGCTGCCGCTTCTAAGGGAAGGCCAAGCACCTTGGCAGCTTCATTGCGATCGGCTGGATGAAACGTTGCCACCATTTCCTCGCGGCTGAACGTGTCATCCGGGCGGCGGCCGAAAATGGCTTTGCATACCGGGGTCGTCTTAAGGTCCCCGCTGTTGAGATCGATTTCGAACGCGCCCAGCCCCCCGGCATCGAGGGCCATGGCTAGGCGCTGCTCGCTTTCGAAGGATTCCTCATGGGCTTTCACCGCGGCAAAGGCGGCGGAAGCCGAGCGGCCAAGCGCCTCGATCAGGCCGAGATCCTCGACCGCAAAGCTGCGGCTCTCATCCCAATAGAAGCCGATGGCGCCCACCGGTTCCTGCGTACGAATGGGAACCAGCACCATACTTTTGATGAAGGTGGGGCGATACGAGTCGATGGGCACGCGCGGATCGTTGAAAACATCCGTGACCACGGCGGTCTGATTGTGGGTCATGCACCAGCCTGCAATGCAGGCGCTCATGGGAAAACGTTTGCCTTTCCAGAGAGGGGCGATGGCGTCTTCATCGACATAGTGGCAGCGCTCGCCGTCGCGCAGCACGAAGCAGACCCCGTCCGCTCCGGAAATGTCCCGCGCCGTGCTGCGGATGATCTCCACGATTTGGGAGAGTTCTCTGGCCCCGGCCAATTGCTCGACTGCTTTGACCAGCGCCATCCAGCCTTGATCAGCGGATCCTTCTTCTTCACCTGGCTGCAGGTTCGAGCATGACATCGGACAAGGTCTCCGCTCTGGATCCGGCCAAAAGCTCACAAGGAGCATTTGGGATTTTAAACTGTAATCCTGGGTAGAGTTAATAAATTCCGAACAACCAGAACTGCATGCTGTGGTTCTGTCGCAAACTCAGCCCTAACACCCTGAGCAGCTTTGGTTTCCCACAAAGCGGTTGTTTTAGTCCGCCTGCCGGTGCTGTCGGCCATGCCGGATCGCGAGAATAGCGCTCCCGTGCCGGTCGTCCAAAATCAGCAACCTAGGTTTTGGGACGCGCCATCTGTTGTCGCTTGTCCGGTGCCCTAGTCGATCTCAAGTTTATAACGCAGAACAGGAAAGCCTCGCGCACTCGCAAGACTATTAAGGCACGTCGTTCTTCGTCATCGAGACGGGGCCATTAAGATTGCCGATGTACATTTAACTTGGATACAGAACCCAGGAACTTGCAGTACCTAAGGATTTCGCACCCACATACACCCTGGAGAGTTTGTCCAAATTCTCGATTGCTACTCGTCCAGAAAAAGCGATTGCTCGTCCATCCGAGCTTATCACAGGGCCAGAGCATCATCGTTTGCGGAGTGTCATCTCTTTCCTCTTGTCGCACGACTTTACGTTGACGTGACCTGCCGCAATTTCCGGCACGTTTGCCACGTTTAATGACATGTTAGTTCGGGGGCGAAAGCGGATTTTCGCCCGGTGGCGCTATGATCGGTCACGACTGCAATTCATAGCGACGACGCCGAGAGGCGTGGTCGACGGTTCCGCCAATCAACTGCTTCATGGACAAGAATGATCATGGAAAACACACCCCCACATCTTTTCGTGGGTACGCCCTGTTTCGGCGGGCAGGTGAGCAGCCTTTACACGAGCTCTATGCTCGCCCTGCAGAATGCGTGCAAAGACGCGAAGATTGGCTTTTCGGTGTGCCTTTTGGGAGGCGATGCGCTTATCACCCGCGCGCGCAATACCATTGTCACACAATTTCTGGATACGCCTGCTGCCACACATCTTCTTTTCATCGACGCCGATATCGGCTTTACGCCAGAGGCCGCGTTGAGGCTTTTGCGCTCCGACTATCCGGTGGTGGCTGGGGTCTATCCCGCCAAGACGCTGAACTGGGCCGAGATCAAACGCCGGGCATCAGACCCTACCTGTTCGCTGCCCGAAAGCGCACTGCAATATGTGGTAGATTTCGGGTCGCCAGAGGAACTGCGCTATGAAAATGGCTTCTGCCGCGTGCGCCATGCCGGAACCGGTTTTCTGTTGATTGCCCGTGAGGTTCTGCTCCGTCTGGAAGAGGCCTATCCCGAACTGCGCTTCGCGAGTGTGCATCTCTCGCCTGACCCTCAGGCCCAAAGCCGCCACCGCTACGCCTTTTTCGACGGCCAGATCGACTCGTCATCGGGAATCTATCTTTCCGAGGACTACACCTTCTGTCGGCATTGGCGAGAACTGGGCGGTGAAATATGGGTGGACACGGAAAGCCGCCTTTCTCATACCGGCAGCATCACCCTAACGGGGGACCTGCGCGCCAAGGTTGGTATGTTCGTCAATGAGGAAGCCCGCTGAATCCAGGCCATGGCGGGCGATTTTCCAGCAGCTCCAGGTCAGTAACTTGCCCATCTGCCTGAGGAATCCTTGCTGGGGACGTATAATTGCCTCTCTGGCGCAATAGCTGCTAACAGCTTTCCCGCCCCCTCAGGCGCGCGAGCGCCTGCCAATCCTGTAAAAGTAAGCCATGCGTTACGGCCCCCATCTCCTGGAAGAAATCCTGCGCCGGACGGACATCGTCCAGCTCGTCGGGCGCCGGGTGAAGCTGACCCGCAAGGGCCAGGCCTTCTGGGGCTGTTGTCCCTTCCATGGCGAAAAATCGGCCTCCTTCAAGGTCGAAAATGGCCGCCGCACCTTCCACTGTTTCGGCTGCGGCAAAGGCGGTGACGCCTTCAAATGGCTGATGGAAACTGAAGGGCTTAATTTTCCCGAGGCGGTGGAAAAGCTGGCAGGTGAAGCCGGTGTGGAACTGCCCAAATGGTCGCCGGAAGACGAAGCCCGCGAAGAGAAGAAGAAATCGCTCTACGACGTCATCGAGGCGGCGGCGAAATTCTTCGAGGCCCAGCTTCTTGCTCCGCATGGCCGTGAGGCGCGGGAGTATTTGAAGGGCCGCGGTCTCGATGAGGCGACGGCCAGGAAGTTCCGTTTGGGTTATGCGCCAGCGGCAGGCAATGCGCTGATCGCCCATTTGACGGGCCTCAATGTCACCATGGATGACATCATCGCCGCCGGGCTGGCGCGTGCCGCTGATGGCGAGCGGGGACCGCGCGATTTCTTTTTCAACCGGCTGATGTTCCCCATCGGTGACGGCCGCGGCCGCATTGTCGCGTTTGGCGGCCGCGGGCTGCACGCCGACGCCAAGCCCAAATACATCAACACCGGCGAGACCGCGTTCTTCTCCAAAGGCCATCTTCTCTACAATTTCTCGAATGCACGTCCGGCCGGGATCAGGGCGCAAGCGATCATCGTCGCCGAAGGCTATATGGATGTGATCGCGCTCTGCCGGGCCGGGTTCGAGGCTTCGGTGGCACCGCTCGGCACGGCACTGACCGAGGACCAGTTGCAGCTTTTGTGGCGCGTGGCCCCGGAACCCATCATGTCCTTCGATGGCGATGCCGCTGGCAAAAAGGCAGCGCTCAGGGCGGCGCATCTCGCCTTGCCGCATTTGAAGCCCGGCTACTCCTTGCGCTTTGCTTTCATCCCGGGGGGCGAAGACCCCGACAGCCTGATCCGGCTGAACGGTCCCGCCGCCATGCAAGCGGTGCTCGATGCCGCTGAGCCGCTCGCTGATGTGCTGTGGAAGAGCGAGACGGAGGACAAGGATCTGTCCACCCCAGAGCGCCGGGCCGGTCTGGAACATGCCCTCGGCGAGCTGGTCGCAAAAATAACGGATGCCAAGATCGCCGATTATTACCGGCGCGATTTCGACAATCGCGTTTTCGAGGCCTTCAAGCGGCGGTACAAGCCACAGGCGAGTGGGGGCGGCGAGCCTCGCTCGGAGGGCGCCTGGCAGAACCGGAGCCGGAATTGGGCGCAAAACCGCGGTTTTCGTAGTAAAGATCGTGGTAACCAACGCTTTGAAGGGCCTATGGAAACCGTCTCGGAGGCGGTCAAAAAGAGCATCATCGCCCGCTCTGGCGGGGCTCTTAAGGTCAAGGAATCCGAGGTCTGCCGCCATCTTCTGGCCGCTCCGGAGCTGGTGGAACGGCATTTGGAGCTGGTCGCAGCACTACCTATGTCTGATCCCTTCCTTGACAGGTTGCGGGGCGAGCTTTTAAACGTCGCCGCCTCCGGCTCCAGGCTTGAAAAAGAGGGGCTGGAAACCCATCTGATCCGCCGAGGCTTCTCCGATATTCTGCAGCGTCTTAAAACAAACGCCGTGGGGGGCAATGTGGGTGAGGGGGGCGCTGCAAGCGAGGACGCCGATGCCCGCTTCCTGCGTGCCGCAAAGGACCTTCGCGTCTTGGCGGAAACTGATCCGGAGCGTGTTCGTGCCTTGGAGCGTTTTAAGCAGGAGCCGTCGGAAGAGAGTTGGCTCGAAGTGCGACGCTTGCTCGAAGGGCGTTCCGGGGAATAGGACAAGCACGTAGAATCCAATCCATATACATTGTGATTCTACCGGCGCGCGCGCGGCGGACCGAGAAAGAGGGAAACCGACAATGGCAGCGAAGAAAAAGGTCAAGAAGGCAAAAAAGGCGAAGAAGGTCGTGAAGAAGACCGCCGCCAAAAAAGCCGCAAAGAAGGTCGCCAAGAAGACGGCGAAAAGAACGGCCAAAAAGACCGCGAAAAAGGCGGTCAAAAAGACGGCCAAAAAGACGGTCAAAAAGGGTGCCGTGAAAAAGGCCAAAAAGGCGGCCAAAAGGACGGCCCCCAAGCGGAAGTCCGCAAAGCGTTCGAAGAAGGCCGCCCCGGCTCCCGTGCCGGCTCCGGTCGAACCCGAACTGCCTGCGGCAGTGGAAGAAAGCACTCCCGAGTCCGTCTAACGGGCAAGGGCTCAACTGGATCATCTCGCTCGCGCGCGCGACGGAACAGGTATGAAAGTGGTAACAAAGTCGAAGAAACCGGCGAAGAAGGCCGTCAAGCCGGCGGCCAAGCATACGCCTGCCAAGGCCGCCAGTGCCAAACCGGCCGCTGCCAAGAAGGCGGCCGCCAAGCCGGCTCCGGCCAAGAAACCGCAAGCCAAGCCTGCCAAACCGGCTCCTGCCGCCCATAGCGCTGCCCACAGCGCCGCGAAAACGCCGGCCAAGAGCAAGGCCGAAGTGAGCAAAGCCGAGCACGCCAAGGCAAAACCCGCCAAGGCTGAACAGGCCAAGGAAGCCAAGAGCGAGAGCAAGGCCGCCGCCAAGGCCCAGGCCGCTGCGCCTGCGCCCGCCAAGAAGGCTGCGCCGCAACCGGCTGCGCCTGCTCCGCAGATTTTGAAGGCCAATGGCAAACCGGCAGCGACCCCGAAAGCGGGCGCCAAGCCGGGTGAGCCCGAAACCCCTGGTGATGCCGACAGCCCGCTGCTCGATATGAGCGATGTGGGCGTGCGCAAGATGATCGCGCGTGCCAAGACCCGCGGCTACGTCACCTATGACGAGCTCAACAAGGTCATGCCCTCCGAGAAGGTATCCTCGGAGCAGATCGAAGACACCATGTCGATGCTCTCCGAAATGGGCATCAACGTCATCGAGAGTGACGAACAGGAAGAAGGCGCCGACGCCGAAGTTCCCGCTCTCGCCGAAGGCAAAGCGGTCGCCACCACCAAGGAAGGCGCCACCGAAACCTATGACCGCACCGATGATCCGGTGCGCATGTATTTGCGCGAGATGGGCTCGGTCGAGCTTCTCTCCCGCGAAGGCGAAATCGCCATTGCCAAGCGCATCGAGGCCGGCCGCGAGCTGATGATCGGTGCGCTTTGCGAAAGCCCGCTGACCTTCGAAGCCTTGACCGTTTGGCGCGACGAGCTCAACGAAGGCAAGGTGCTCTTGCGTGACATCATCGACCTCGAAGCCATGTATGGCACGGGTCCGGATGGCGCTGGCGGCCCGCAAATGCCGCCGGTTGGTGGCGAGGGCGTCGAAGAAGAAGTCGAAGGCGCTGCTCCCGTAGCCGCGCCGGTGCCGCCGCCGATCGTGGTGCCTAAGCCCGCTCCTGCCGTCGCACCCGCCCCGGCCGTCAAGCCGGAAGGTGAAGAGGGCGAGGGCGGCGATGGCCAGCCCAAGACCGAAGGCGGTGACGGTGATGACGGTTTCGACGAGGAAGGCAACCTGCCGCTCTCGGCGATGGAAGCCGCTCTCAAGCCCCAGGTGCTCGCCACCCTCGACCAGATCGCCAACCTCTATAAGAAGCTCGGCAAGCTGCAAGACGCCTCGGTAGAAGCCGCGCTGGCCGATGACGAGTTGTCGAATTCCCAGGAGCGCCGCTTCAAGAAGCTGCGCAACGAGACCGTCGATCTGGTCAAGGGCCTCAAGCTCAACAACAACCGCATCGAAGCCCTGGTCGATCAGATGTACGGCATCAACCGCCGTCTGGTCGGTCTGGAAGGCCGTTTGCTGCGTCTGGCCGAATCCCATGGCGTGGCACGCGAGGATTTCCTGCGCGAGCATTTCGGCAACGAGCTCGATCCCAACTGGACCCGCCGCGTCGGCCGTCTTTCCCGCGTCGGCTGGAAGGATTTCATCGCTGTCGAACGCGACAAGATCCATGTCTTGCGCGACGACATCCAGACTCTGGCCCAGGAAATGCGCCAGTCGATTAGCGAATTCCGCCGCATCGTGCAGACGGTGCAGAAGGGCGAGCGCGAATCCGGTGTTGCCAAGAAGGAAATGATCGAAGCGAATCTTCGCCTCGTTATCTCCATCGCCAAGAAATACACCAACCGCGGTTTGCAGTTCCTTGACCTCATTCAGGAAGGCAATATCGGCCTGATGAAGGCGGTCGATAAGTTCGAATACCGCCGCGGTTACAAATTCTCGACCTATGCCACCTGGTGGATCCGCCAGGCCATCACCCGCTCGATCGCGGACCAGGCCCGCACCATCCGTATTCCGGTGCACATGATCGAGACCATCAACAAGCTGGTGCGCACCAGCCGCCAGATGCTGCACGAAATCGGCCGCGAGCCGACGCCGGAAGAGCTGGCCGAACGTCTCGCCATGCCGCTGGAAAAGGTCCGCAAGGTCCTCAAGATCGCCAAAGAGCCGATCTCTCTCGAAACCCCGATCGGTGACGAGGAAGACAGCCACTTGGGCGATTTCATCGAGGACAAGAACGCGGTTCTTCCCATCGATGCGGCCATCCAGGCGAATTTGCGCGAGACCACGACGCGCGTGCTCGCCACCCTGACGCCGCGCGAAGAACGCGTCCTGCGCATGCGCTTCGGCATCGGCATGAACACCGACCACACCTTGGAAGAGGTGGGCCAGCAGTTCAGCGTCACCCGCGAACGTATCCGCCAGATCGAAGCCAAGGCGCTTCGCAAGCTCAAGCACCCCTCACGGAGCCGCAAGCTGCGCTCGTTCCTGGACAACTGATAGAGAGACCCAAAAAACCTCCCTGCAAGGGGAGGTCCAGCGCGCGCCGCGCGTTGGGGTGGAGGGTGATGCACGGCATCGCGCTCCGATCACTGAAGATGAAGAAGAAGGTACCGTAAGAGTAATGGCCGCATTCCGACCCGATAGTTTTGAAGACCGCATGAAAGACCGCGCCAAGGCGCGCCAAGCCGAAATGGAACGCGCCAAGAAGCGCGCCGAAGCCATGCAAGCCACTGCCGGCGCGCGCGCCGAAGAACGCGCCCGCATCGCCAAGGAGCGTGACGAGCGTATTGCCGCCAAGGAAGCGGCAAGGAAAGCCGAGCTGGAGCGCATCGAAGCCGAGCGCAAGGCAGCGGAAGAGGCCCGCATCGCCGCCGAGGAAAAGGCCCGCGCCGAAGCCGAGGCCCGCCAGCGTGCGGAAGATGAAAAGCGTGCCGCGTCCTTGGGCGTCAAAGCCGAAGAGATCCGCAAATATGCGGAAATCCTCGCTGCTCAGACCGCCTATCGCAACGCCCGCAAAGCTGCCCGCCGGGCGTAATCTTTTTCTCCCCCGGAAAGGGGGAGATGCTGAGCGCCAGCGAAGCAGAGGGGGTCTGCGCGCGTTTTCGCGCATTCTGGAATTTGACCCCCACCTGCCTCCCCCTTTCAGGGGGAGGAATACGAGCGATTTACCTTTTCTCTGGTTTCATCCAGCCGCAGCGCACCGCGTCTTCGAACACCGCATTCGCGGCTTGCCACAGATCCGGTGAGCCATGCTCGATGCGCTGGGTCAGCCGCCGTTCCCAAGCGATGTCCATATCGGCTTCTTTCCAGCTGCCGCCGCCGATCACATGGTTGAGCAGGATCGGCGCCAGCCGGTCGAGCGCCTTGGCGAATTTCGCATCCGTTGTTTCCGCCGCTTCGAACTCGTCCCATAGCGCGCGCAGCTCTGCGCCTTGATCCGGCGGCAAGTGGCCGAACACCACATCGGCCGCCTTCTGTTCGCGCGCTTCCTGATCGGCCGCGGCGGCTTCATCGAAAATCGCGGTGTCGCCGCATTCTATCTCGACCAGATCATGCAGGACCAGCATCTGCACCACGCGGGCGATGTCCACTTCGCCGACGGCCCATTCCTTCAAGATCATGGCGTAAAGCGTCAGATGCCAGGAATGTTCGGCGGAATTCTCGTGACGGCTCTCATCGGAAATGATCGCGCGCCGCATCACGGTCTTCAATTTGTCGGCCGCCATGAGAAAGCGGAACTGCGCCGCCATGCGGCCATCAAGCTGAAAAAGCCAAGCGTCGGATTTCATTTTTTCTCCTGCGTCTGGCAGGTGGCTCTAACGCGCTCTGACGAGAAATGCCAGCGCATCTTTCTAGGGGCCTGAATGAGGATTTGGAATTCAAGCCTTCTATGGTTGGACTTTGGTGGGGGGCGATTTTACTGCTCAGCCGACGAAATCTTCCGTCCTTGAAGGAGTGTCACCTTCTTTATCATTTCCCTTTCGAGATTTTTCCGCTCCAGTCCATAATGGGCCTCTCGGTGGTGGCGAGGGCACAAGGCGATTATATTTGACAGCATATCTCTGCCATTATCCGCTAGAGCGATAATGTGATGGGTCTCAACATAATTAGTACCATCATCTTGTCTAAATCCGAGCTCTCCACATAATTCGCATCGCCCGCTTGCTCTAGCTCTCACGGCAGCTCTGATCGTCGGGTCTCTGCTAAAAGTTCGGACGGAGCGTATCGCTACTTCCGGGTTATCCGGCCCCCAATCGTTCAATGCATCAAATAAATATGTTGAGGCTTGTGGTAGGCTGCTATCATTAGCTGCACCGGATAGCTGTTGAAGAAGAGATTCCCTCCCGAATAATGCATCTACGTATTTCCAAGCAGCTAGATTGCTTCTGCCTTGAAGTTCCACAAGTGCAGCCTGAATTCTTCTGAAATCATTCTTGCTAAAATTATGGCCTTTTGATCGCGCGATGATTGCTTCCCGATAAGAGCTTCCATCGCCCTTCGCCCAAGCGTTGTGATTTATAGCGCCAGAGGCCTCTGTAACCGTGATCAATGCGAGAAGAGGTGTGCGTGCCAGAGCCGCTGCGGCATCGAGAAGATCGCAAACTTGTGCGATCATTCTGCCATTATTGCGTGGACGCCCGAGTTCTTCTGCGACATCTGCATAGCTGAGCGTTTCTTCATTCAGTACAGCATTAAAGATTAGCGGAAGCACTTTGAGTGCAATTTCTGACTGCGGCTCGCTAATATCAGTGGTAGTGTGTTTCGCTGGTGGCGGGAGAAAGTCCTTCACAACTCTCACCTTCCCGATTTCGCCATTTCGGTACGTGATGCGCTTCTTGCTCATGTGTTGACCGATCAACCCTTGCTCCGCTCCGCCTCCACCAAGCTTTGCCAGCTCGGCAGCTCATGATGTCTGGTTTTCATGCGCGCATAGATCGCCATGAAGAAACCGAAAAGCACCCCGAAGGCCAGTAACACCGTCATCACGACGCCCCAGGTCACGCCGAAAAAGATTCCGAGCAGCGCGACATTGAACCAGAAGCTGGCCAGCATCGGCGGCGGAATAAGAATGCCATGCCGCCAGCAGAAGCGATGCAAGGGCGGCGCCTTGTCGTTGTTGGTGGCTTTCACGTCTTTCAGGGCGTCCAGCACGCGTTCGGCTATGGTCATCGCTACGCCTCCCATCCCCTGAAGAAGAGTATAGCGCATTTGCGGAGCAACGCGACTTGCGCTCCGCGTCTCCGCGTCTCCGCGTGCTAATTTACGTTTCGAATAATTCCTGTGATCGCGGAAAGAATGGATGGCCGCCTCGAGGG
>Ga0207816_1000070_pt1 | contig 28431 bp, 28 predicted proteins | sample LuqExpMetageno10_FD_187768 | JGI IMG/M metagenome (GOLD analysis project Ga0207816, IMG submission 187768) | Tropical forest soil microbial communities from Luquillo Experimental Forest, Puerto Rico - Sample 10 (SPAdes) | ecosystem: Environmental > Terrestrial > Soil > Tropical forest ... | reverse complement strand
CCAGAACACCACCACCCTGATCAACAGGACCCAGACCCGTCTGTCCACCGGCAAGTCGGTCAACACCGCCCTCGACAACCCGACCAACTTCTTCGCCGCACAGACCGCTACAGCCCGCGCCACCGACCTGTCCAACCGCAAGGACGGCATGAGCGAAGCCGTGCAGATGGTTTCCGCCGCCAACGCAGGCATCACCGGCATCACCTCCCTGATCGAGTCCGCCCAGGGTGTCGCCCAGGCCGCCTTGGCCACCACCAGCACCACCGACCGCGCCAGTTACGAAACCACCTTCAACACCCTGATGACCCAGATCACCGAACTGGCCAGCGACTCCGGCTACCGCGGCACCAACTTCCTCAACGGCCAGAACCAGACCGTTGAATTTGCTCCCGCAACCGGTGGCGCCACGCTGCAGATCCAGGGCTTCGACGCCACTGCAACCGGCCTCGGCCTGAGCACGACAGGAACCTCAACCGGAAGCATCGACTGGACAGATTCCGCTAACGGCACCGCCAACATCCAGTCTTCGGCCACGCAGCTGGAAAACGCGCTCAACACCCTGCGCAGCCAGTCTTCCACGCTGTCCGCCAACCTGAGTGTCGTTACGTCACGCCAGACCTTCACCGACAACATGGTCAGCACGCTCCAGACCGGCGCCGACAACCTGACCCTGGCCGACACCAACCAGGAAGGCGCCAACCTGCTGATGCTGCAGACCCGCCAGAGCCTGGGCATCACCTCATTGAGCCTGGCTTCCCAGGCAGCTCAGGCAGTTCTGAAACTGTTCTAGACAAAAGCTTTTCGAAAACAGAGATGGAGGGGAGCACACATCCCCTCCATCCTTAATTTCAGCCCATCGACAACACACAAGGATGCCCAATGTCATTGAGACTCCACCTCAAGCCCCATGAAAAGATCATCCTGGGCGGCGCCGTGATCAAATGCGGAAGCAATCCCGCCAACTTTACCGTGGAAAACAACAGCGTTCCCATACTGCGTCAGAAAGACATCATGACGGAAGCCGACGCGACCACTCCGGCGAAGAGGATCTATTTTGTGCTGCAACTCATGTACATAGATAATGACTCAAGCAGTCCGGCGTATCGTGAGCTGTTCGCGGGACTGGAACAGGAGATGCTTGCGGCCGCTCCCAGCAGCCAGCGTTATTTTGTCGAGATAGGGGATTGTATTGCGTCAGGCAGGCTGTATCGGGCGCTGAAGATCGCCCAGGAATTGATTGGCTATGAAGAGCAGCTCATTGCGCAGGCAGGCGCCCTGCCAGCCGTCCACCACCATCAGGCAGTAGACGCACAGACCTCGGCAGTTTCCCCCTAATCACCCGGAAAACAACCATCCAGGCTCCGCCCCCCTCTACAGGTAATCCAAAAGGGACAGGGAAGAAATCTTGGCTGTTGCGGCCAATGCCGCTTCGTATGCGGTCTGTTGCTGACTCAATTCAGTACCGACCGTCGTCAGATCGACACTCTGAATACCGCTGACAACATTTTCCAGTGTGGTCTTATTATTGGTGTTCATCGTGGACATCGTGTCAAGTCGCTTCAAGCGTGCGGCGACATCTATCTGGGCGTTGCTTACCTGGGTGGCCCCGGCTTCGAGATCCTTTGCCCCTTGTTGTATGGCCGTGGTATCGCTCGCGGTGGTGCTGTCCCCCACCGCGCTGATCAGGTCGTCAAGCGTCTTCAGTATGTCTGTTGAACCATAGCTGGGGTTCGAACCGCTGCCCTTTAAAAGACGATCGCCGGTTATGTTGACCGTTTGGTACGAGTTTTCGGTGATCTCCACCTTGGATTGGGTGCTGTCGCCGTTGTACGAATTGTCCGTGGAACTGAACGGGGCCGTGGAACTGCTGGTGCCGCCGAACACATAGGTATCGCCCGACTGGGTATTGGCATAGTCGATGATCTGCTGTTTCAGGGCAACCAGTTGATCGTGCGCACTCTGCCGGTCCGACGCGCTGTCGCTGCCATTCGAAATGGAATCGACGAGCGATTTGGCCTGCGTGATGGTATCCGATATCCCGGTCAGGGCGTTGCTCGTGACGTTAAGAAAAGTCGTAGCCTTGGTTATATTGGTCGAATACTGGCTGATCGCGTTCAGGGAATCGCTGATATTCAGCAGGGTGCTCGTCGATGTGGGGTCGTCACTCGGCCGATTGATATTCTGATCCGATGTGGTCAATTCGGTCAGCTTGTTGAGGGTCGTCTGCCCCTTCTGCAGGTTATAGATAGCGTTAAGAGCCGACGTGTTCGATGAAATTCTCATATCGTATATCCTCTTGAGATCAGCTTATGAGCCCCAGGACCGTGTCCATCATATCGGTCACCGTCGTGATCAGCTTGGCCGAGGCCTGGTATGATTTCTGGTATTTGGTGAGATTGACGAGTTCTTCGTCCAGGGACACACCCGAGTTAGATTCCCGGAGCGTACTCAACTGGTTGCTATAAGCCGTGTCCTGGGTGACGTTGTTTTTGCTCGTCGCGACATCCTGGCCGACCTGGGTAACCATGCTGGTATAGTAGTCGCTGAACGTTGACCCGGACATGGTCGTGGTATCATTGGCCAGATCCGCCATCGCCAGGGCGTTGTTGCTGTCGCCCGTGCTGGAGGCGCTTGATGATGCCGCAATCTGGCTGGTGCCGGTTATGGCGGAATTGACCGCTATGGTCGCGGCACTCGTCCCGGAACTGAACAGGGCGATCCCAGCCGTGCCGTTCAGGTCATAGCCGGCCTGCTGCTGCGCATTGACCTTCGTCGCAATGGTTGTTGCCAGCGTATCGAGCTGGCTTTGGTAGCCGGGAATAACGGTGTCACGCAGATCCAGGGTTGCGCCGAGCGTTCCCGTCGTCGGAGATACCGTGGCGGCGGTTGTGTCTCCGGCCGCGGTCAGATTGACATCGTAGAGTCCTGTCGTAGCGTTCGTCGTCAGCGAAAAGGAACCGGCCTGCGAGCCGGTGACCAGGGCGGCGCCGCTGTCGGCATACCGGACATCAGTGGTGCCGTCGCTGTTTTCCGTATAGGTTATGCCGATCTGCTGTGCAAGATCCTGTATCTTCTGGTCGCGCTGGTCCTTGAGTTCGTTGGAGTCGCCACCCGACTGGTCGATCACCTTGATCTGGTTGTTGAGTTGGGCAATGCTTGTCAAATTCTGGTTGATGCTGTCCGTTAACGTGACCAGTGACGTGTTTTGGGATGTGATCGCGTTCGACAGTGTCGTGCTGACGGAATTGAAATTATCCGCCAGGTTTTGGGCGGCGGTCAGTACCGCCTGCCGCTCGGCCGTACCGGCAGGGTTACTGGTCAGGTCCTGCCAGGAGTTGAAAAAATTGCTGATCGACGTTCCCAACCCATCGGTAGAGACCTCGTTGAAAGAAGGTTCTATCTCTTGCAGCGCGGTGGATTTGGTGGTGTCATACCCCTGGTCGGTCTGGGCGTTCGCAAGCTCTTTTTGCAGGACTGCGTCATACGAGCGCTGAATGGAGACGACACTCACACCGTTTCCCAGGGACAAGCCGCCGGAGGACGACTGGGGCGCCGTTTCGAGCACCGCTGTCTGGCGGGAATAGCCGGCGGTATTGACATTGGAGATGTTCTCGCCGGTTACGCTGATGGCGGTCTGGTATGCGCTGAGACCGCTCGCTCCTATTTGCAGTACCGAATTAAGGCTCATATTCATGCCTCCCGATTAATCATGACTGATACGGATGCTTTTTGCAGATAGCCGCCCGATGCTCCATAGACGCTTGGCCGATTGATCAGGCTGCCCAAAAACACCAGCGTCATACCGGCTGTTTTGGCAAAGCGCTCCGAAATCGCACAATTTACGGTGGCAGTTTCCCGCACGAGCTGCGCCGCTGTGACCAGCTTGTGGCGCAACCGCAGGAGCTCTCCACCTTTTTTGCCGATGGCGACGGCAACCGCGCCAAGCGTGACGCCCGGCGCAAGCCCCAGTTCCAACGCAATTGCGGCGATAATTCGGCGGAGGGAGTCATTATGCTCCCCGATACATCCGGAAAGCTCTTCCTTGTGCCGATTCATCTCCGCCACGGCCTCAAGGTTCATCCGGGCAAGCTCGCCGGTTTCCTGGTCAAGGAGCGTGCGCAGCTTTTCGAAGAGCTGTAGCTGACTCGCGAGCGTTTCTTCAAGTAATGTCACATCCATGGTTGTACGTCCCCTGCGCGCCTGTTCAGGTATCAAAAGAAGGGCACATGACGGGCAGTGCCGCATACGACTGTTCGCCATCGGGGTAAGGGTAAGGGAAAAATGTGAAGAAAATGCGAAGGAAATAAGGAAAGGGGAACGGCAGGAACTCGTAAGACCGCCTGTTATCCGGCGGTCGATGACTTTCTGTCTGCGTTCACATGAAGCTGGCAGTGGAGGCATTTACGCAGATAAAGCAGGGTCATGCCGTTGACATGAAAAAAATTTCCGCAGCGGGGACATACGGCAACGGCCGACCAGAACATGGTGATGATGAGGATGACGACCCATATGCCGATGGCCGTGCCCATCGTGTGATAGGTTGGCGAGATGGAGTGGATTATCCACATGGCCGGCACGTAGATTGCCACCGTTGCGAAAAAGAATCGACGACGCTTGCGAATCGCGGCAAGCCCGGGACCGAATGCGGATACGTCGGGCGACCGGTTGTCATCCATACGCTGTTTCCCCTTGCCTGTCGGCAGGTACGAAGGTTAAATCAACAGAGGCCGTTTTCTGACGGAAAACGGCCTCTGTACGGTGCGGCGTCCGGGCATCCCGACCTCGGGAAAGACCATCCGGGACTTCAGGATTATTTCTTTTTGGCCTTTTTCGGAGCAGCTTTCTTGGGGGCCGCGGCTTTCTTGGGGGCGGCCTTCTTCGGTGCGGCTGCCTTAAGGTCTTTCAAGGGTTTGCCAGCGGAGAACTTGCCAACGGTCTTGGCTGGAATCTTGAGGGCCTTGCCGGTCTGGGGATTCCTGCCGGTACGAGCCTTTCGCGTGACCGCACTGAAGGTACCGAAGCCGATCAGGGTGACTTTGTCGCCAGCCCGGAGTGCTGCGGTTGTAGCATCGATGAACCCCTTGAGGGCCTTTTCAGCCTGTGTCTTGGTGATTCCTGCCGCCTCTGCGATCTTTACTGCCAGCTCTGCCTTGGTCATTGCGCTCTCCTTTCGAGCTCTATGGATTGGCCTTCGTATGAAGGCCTCTGAAAATAAATCAGAGCATTGCTTCCTGTTTTATACAGATCGGGCCAGACATCCTGTGACACTCCGCCAGGTTCACCAAGCATTTTTTGCTATTTTTTAAATACATATCATACATCGATTGCTAATTGCCAATAAAAACACCACTTGGCGGCCGCTAAGTATAATATTTTTGCCGATATCACTGCGTATGTAGTGTAAGCAATGACCGGGCATACGTGGCGCGCCACGAGACAACAATGCGAACATATTGATTTTGTTATTGACTTTACCTCGGGCACGTAGTAAACATGTCGTCATCAGGCAGGAATCATCATCACAGGGTTAGCTGACCAGGCTGGCCCTTTTTCGTTGTATCACCAATAAAACCCCTGTTTCCGCCACACGTCGAAAGCTCCGGAAAGGATTCGCACCCGTGCGTATCGCCCTTGTCTCCCATCATCCCGCCCCTTCCCCCCAGGCGGTTCCCCTTGCCAACGCCTTTTTGAAAGGCTTTGCGGATCAAGCCGGCCTGGAGATAGCGCTGGTGGAGTTCTTTACCGGCGACGATACCCACACGTGCGCCGACAGGGTTGTGGCGGGGAAACCGGCTGCGGTCGGTTTTTCCCTCTACCTGTGGAACCGTGCCGCCTGTCTGGCAATCGCCGCGGAAGTACGCCGCCGCCTCCCGGAGGCGCTGCTCTTCGCCGGCGGACCGGAGGCCACGGCCGATCCCCGCGGCGTGCTCGACGAGTCGGCACTGGATCTGGTCATCGTGGGCGAAGGTGAACGCCCTTTTGCACTTCTATGCAAACAGCTGGCCAACAACCAAGGCATGGCAGGCATCCCCGGCATACTCATGAAGGAGGCGGCGACACCCTTCTCCCCCTCGCCGCCCCTGGCCGACCTGGACGCCATCCCCTCCCCCTACCTGCGCGGCATCCTGGACTGCGGCCGTTACCCGGGCATCCTGTGGCAGCTTTCACGCGGGTGCGGCTTTACCTGCGACTTCTGTTTCGATTCCCGCGGCCAGCACGGCGTGCGGCGATTTTCGCTGGAACGGATCGAAGTCGAGCTGCGTCATTTCGCCCACAGCGGCGTTTCCCAGGTCTTTGTGCTCGACTCCACGTTCAACCAGGACCTGAAGCGAGCCAAGGCCATCCTGAGACTGATCAAAAGGATCGCGCCCGACATCCATTTTCACTTTGAAGTCCGTAGCGAGTTCATTGACCCCGAACTGGCCCGACTCTTCGCCCAGATCACCTGTTCGTTGCAGATCGGCCTGCAAAGCTCTGACAGTCGGGTGCTGCAAGGCGTCGGGCGTTCTTTTCGATCCGAAGACTTTGTCGGACGGATCAACCTGCTTAACCAAAGCGGCGCCACCTTCGGCTTCGACCTGATCTACGGGCTGCCCGGAGATACCCTGGCAGGTTTTCGCCGCAGCCTTGATTTTGCCCTGTCACTCTACCCCAACCATCTGGATATCTTCCCCCTGGCGGTGCTGCCCGGCACGGCGCTGGCGGACCGAAGCGGCGCCATCGGCCTCAACCATCTGCCCCAGCCGCCCTACACCCTGGTCTCCTCTCCAACCTTCACGGACTGCGACATGGCCGGTGCGCAACGCCTGGCGGCGGCCTGTGATATCTTCTATACCCGCGGCAAGGCCGTGGCCTGGTTCAACGAGGTCGTCAAGGTGCTCAAGCTGTCTCCCGGCGATTTTTTACACCGGTTCTCAGCATGGATGCTGACGGAGAAAGGCACACACGTCGATGAAAACGATTTGGACGACCACGCGGTCTGGCAACTCCAGCACGGCTTTCTGGACAGCGTGTTCAGCCAGCCGGACCTGAAACGGTTCCTGCCGGTTGTTCTTGACCTTGTGGACTATCATTACCACTATGCCGCCGCCCTCCTGACCCCGCCTGAACGTTTTGCGGGACGGGCGCCGGGCAAGGACCGGCTTCTGAAAACGCCCCTGCGGTTGGCGGGGTCGGTCCGCCTGGCAACATTCACCTATGAGATCCTGGAAATTCTGGATGCCGGCGTGCCGGATATCCGCCGCCTGACCACTGCCCTGGCCCCCGTCGGTTCCTTTGCCGCCATCTATCCGGGCCGCGACGGAGTCTGCACCGAATCGCTGGCCGAGCCCTTTTTCCGTTTTCTGGAATGCCTGGACGGCAGGAGTACGGGCGCAAGCATTGCCGCCGCCGTGGGGCTTGAGCCCGACGAGGCCGGACCATTTCTTCGCTTTGCCCTGGACGAAGGGATCGTGCTGCGGAGCTGAGGCATGACCGGCCGCTGAGCGCGACCCCGGGAATTCCCGCCCGCACCCGGTTTTTCCGTAACCGGACAGGAATCATCGGCCCATGATCGAAAGAGGTTGCATTTTGACGGTCATTTTAGTATATCTTTCATTTCCTTTTTGGAAATTCAGGGATTTCCGCGCGCAGAGCCCGGTTTGATCCTTTATCGGCTGAGAGGCAGACAGACTATTATGCTCGACAAGATCAAGATATTTTCCGGCAATTCCAACCCTACCCTTGCCCAGAAGATTTGCGATGCCCTTGCGGTACCGCTGGGTGCGGCCCGTGTCCGCAGGTTTTCGGACGGCGAGGTCATGGTTGAAATCAACGAAAACGTCCGCGGCCGCGATGTTTATGTCATCCAGTCCACCTGTGCCCCGACCAACGACAACCTGATGGAGTTGCTGGTCATGACCGACGCCCTCAAGCGTGCCTCCGCCGCAACCATCACCGCCGTGGTCCCCTATTACGGCTATGCCCGCCAGGACCGCAAGGCAGCGCCGCGCACCCCGATCACCGCCAAGCTCGTGGCCGACCTGATCACCAAAGCCGGAATCGACCGGGTGGTAACGGTTGACCTGCACGCTGGCCAGATTCAGGGTTTTTTTGACATCCCGGTTGACAACCTCTATGCGGCCCCCGTGATCCTCAACCATCTGAAAAACCGTTTCGACGGCCAGCCCATCGTGATGGTATCCCCGGATGCCGGTGGCACCGAACGTGCCCGTGCCTTCGCCAAGCGGCTGGAATGCACCCTGGCGGTAATCGACAAACGCCGCACCGGCCCCAACGTCGCCGAGGTCATGCACCTGATCGGCGACGTACGCAACAAGATCGCCATCATCCTGGACGACATGATCGATACCGCCGGGACGCTGACCCAGGCCGCCAAGGCGCTCAAGGAAAACGGCGCCACCGCCGTCTACGCCTGCGCCACCCATGGCGTGCTCTCCGGCCCGGCCATCGAACGCATCAACAATTCGGACATCGCCGAGGTCGTGCTGACCGACACCATCCCTCTGGGGGACAAGGAAAACACCACATCGAAAATCACGATGCTGTCCGTGTCGGGCCTTCTGGCAGAGGCTATCCGGCGCATCCATGAGGACGAGTCCGTCAGCTCACTTTTCGTCTAGCGACATATTTTTATAACTGTACAGAGGTGGGGCAGCCCCATCACACATTGGGAGGAACAGTATGCAACAGAAACAGATGAACATCGAACTGAGATCGAAAACCGGCAAAGGTGTCAGCCGCCAGTTGCGGAATGCCGACATGGTCCCCGGCGTCGTGTACGGCAAGGGAATGGATCCGGTTGCGGTAAGCATCAAATATCACGATCTTCAGAGTGCTCTTGCGGGAGAAGGCGGCCAAAACAACCTGATCACCCTGGTGGGGGGCGGCAGCCTGGATCAGAGCATGGCCATTATCGCCGACATGCAGCGCGACGCCCTCAAGGGTACCTACCGCCACATCGACCTCCATCGCGTCAACATGAACGAAAAACTGCGCATCACGGTCCCGGTCGTCCTCAAAGGCACCGCGGCCGGGGTCAAGGAAGGCGGGCTGCTGGACCTTGCCCATCACGAACTGCACGTGGAATGCCTGCCGAACAACATCCCCGACCATATTGAGATCGACATCACCGACCTCCAGATTGCCCACTCGATCCACGTCAACGAGATTTCTCTTCCGGATGGGGTAAAGCTGCTCGACAACCCCAAAACCGCTGTTGTCAGCGTCCTCGGCAGAGCCAAGGAAGAAGAGGCCGCCCCGGCCGCCGCTCCGGCCGCCTGACCGAATCTGTTCTCGTTACATGAAGACTTTACTCATAGCGGGGCTGGGCAATCCCGGCCCCACGTACCAATGGACCCGCCACAATGCGGGTTTCCTTTTTTTGGACCGCCTGGCCCACCTGGAAAACGCCGCCATAACCCGAAAGTCCTTTGCCGGGCTGGCGGGCGAATGGAGCCGCGGCGACAACCGGCTCATCCTGCTCAAACCCCAGACCTTCATGAACCTCTCAGGAAAATCGGTCATGCAGGCGCTCCAGTTTCACAAACTTCCCCTGTCACACCTGATCGTCGTCCATGACGAACTGGACCTGCCGTTCGGGACGGTACGCTTCAAGCAAGGTGGCGGACATGGCGGGCATAACGGTCTGCGCTCCATCATGGAACAACTCGGCAAGGGAGATTTCATCAGGCTGCGTATCGGCATCGGCAAACCGGTCCATGGCGATACCAGCAATTACGTCCTGGGACACATCCCGCCGGAGCAGATGGAGACTCTTCCCAAGGTGCTGGACGGCGGGTTGGACATGCTGGAGATGATGCTGGACGAGGGGTTGCCCAAAGCCATGAGCATGTTCAACAACCGCAATTTCCTTGAAGGCTAAGCAAAGGCAAAACCTGCCACGGAGACACGGAGATTTACAGGGAAAGACTCAAAACAGGCGTTGTTTTCCGTTTGCCTCACCTCTGATTTTGCTTTTCTCTGGGTCTCTGTGGCAGATTATGATGTTTCATATTTTGGACAAAAGGTGAGATCATGGGTTTTAACTGCGGCATCGTCGGACTCCCCAATGTGGGCAAGTCAACCATTTTCAACGCGCTGACCTCGGCCGGCGCCGAATCGGCCAATTACCCCTTCTGCACCATCGACCCCAACGTGGGGATCGTGCAGGTGCCCGATCCGCGCATGGATCAGCTCTCCGCCATCGTCAATCCGCAGAAGATCCAGCCCACCACCATCGAATTCGTGGACATCGCCGGCCTGGTCAAGGGGGCCAGTTCGGGCGAAGGGCTCGGCAACCAGTTCCTGGGCCATATCCGCAGCGTGGACGCCATCGTCCATGTGGTGCGCTGTTTCGACGACGATAACGTGGTGCATGTCAGCGGCCGCGTCTCGCCGTCTGACGACATCGAGGTTATCAACACCGAGCTGGCCCTGGCCGATCTGGACACGGTGGACAAGAAGATCCAGCGTGCCGAAAAAATGGCGCGCAGCGGTGACAAAAAAGCCAAGGACGAAGTCGCGTTCTATCAGCGGGTCAAGGGACTGCTGGAACAGGTCAAAAAACTCCACGGCGTGGCCGAAAACGAGGATGAGCAGCTCTGGCTGCGCGATCTGCATCTTTTGACCGATAAACCGGTCCTGTATGTGGCAAACGTGGCGGAAGACGACCTGAACGGCGAACATCCCTTCGTGGCCCGGGTACGGGAGATCGCCGGGGCGGAAGGTGCCGGAGCCGTGGTGATCTGCGGCAAGCTCGAAGCAGAGATATCGGAACTGGATGGTGAGGAAAAGCAGGCATTCCTCCACGACATGGGGCTGGAAGAACCGGGCCTGGACCGCTTGATCCGCAACGGTTACGAGCTCTTGGGCCTGATCACCTATTTCACCGCCGGGGTCAAGGAGGTCCGGGCCTGGACCATCGTCAACGGCACCAAGGCCCCCCAGGCCGCCGGCGTGATCCACTCCGACTTTGAAAAAGGCTTTATCCGGGCCGAAGTGATCGCCTACCAGGACTTCATCTCCTGCAACGGCGAGGCCGGGGCCAAGGAAAAGGGGCTCATGCGCCTGGAGGGCAAAGAATACGTGGTGAAGGACGGCGATGTAATGCATTTCCGCTTCAACGTCTGACAGGTTGTCGAAAAGCCCAGGTTGTTCAAAAATAGTCAGATCGTCGCACCCGCAGAACACCCCGAGGAGGCGTAGCAGCGCTACGCCGCACGAAGGGGTTTTCGAGGATGGCGGCGAGATGGCTGTTTTTCAACAACCTCTTAGAGGTCCGCACGATGACACACGACACCCGAATCCTCCTGATCGACGACGACGACTCCGGGCGCGAGGCCCTGGAACTGCTCCTCAAATCGGTCGGATACAGCGTCGTCACGGCCGCCACCGGCGAAGCGGCCCTGGAACTCATGGCCCAGGAGCCATTCAAGCTGATCGTCTCCGACCTGTTCCTGCCGGACAAGAATGGCATCGACATCCTGCAGAGCGCCCGCGCCCTCTCCGCTTCCACCGAGGTCATCGTCATCACCGGCCACGCATCCGCCGAAACGGCGGTACGGGCCATGAAGGAAGGGGCATTCGACTACATAACCAAGCCGGTCAACTTTGATGAGTTGAAGATCGTCATCGGCAAGGCTCTGGAGAAACAGCAGCTTCTCTCCGAAAACATTTACCTGCGCAAGCAGCTCCAGAAACGTTTCGAGTTCAGCAATATCATCGGCAATTCCCCGGCCATGAGACTCGTCTTTGAACTGATGGGGCGCATCGTCAAGACCGACTCGACCGTATTGATCACCGGAGAATCGGGCACCGGCAAGGAGATGGTCGCCCGGGCCCTCCACTACAACGGCGGCCGCCGGGAAAAACCGTTCATCGCCGTCAACTGCAGCGCCATACCGGAAGCGCTGCTGGAAAGCGAGCTGTTCGGCCATGTGCGCGGCGCCTTCACCGGGGCCATCAGGGACAAGGCCGGTAAATTCGAGGCCGCCAACTACGGGACCATCTTCCTGGACGAGATCGGGACCATGCCCCAACATCTGCAGACCAAGTTGTTGCGCGTCATCCAGGAACAGGAGCTGGAACGGGTCGGCTCAAACAAACCGGTCAAACTCGATGTACGGATCATCTCGGCCACCAACCTCGACCTGGAACAACAGGTTCGCCAGAACAAGTTCCGTGAAGACCTGTTTTACCGGCTCAACGTCATCCCCCTGCACCTCCCCCCCCTGCGTGAGCGCCGGGACGACATCATGCCGCTGGTGGAACACTTTCTGGCAAAGTGTTGCCGGGTGATGTCACGCTCGCCCATGACGATCAGCAAAACCGCCCTGGAGGCGCTGGAGGAGTACGCCTGGCCGGGCAACGTGCGGGAGTTGGAAAACATGGTGGAGCGGTTGTCGGCATTGACGGAGGGGAACGTTATCCGGCACGAAGACCTTCCGCCGGGCATCGGCGGCCAGCGAAGGACATCCGGCGATCCCTGCATCGAACTTACCGACCAGGGGATCGACATGGTCGAATCACTGGCCACGATAGAGAAATCACTGATCGTCCGGGCCCTGGATATGGCCGGGGGAGTGAAGGCGAAGGCGGCCTCCCTGCTCGGCATCAACCGGACGACCTTGGTGGAAAAGATGAAACGCCTCAACATGTAACAGGTTGTTGAAAAACAGCCATCTCGCCGCCATCCTCGAAAGCCGCCTTGTGACTGAGGCCATTGGCCTCACCCTTCGGGCGCCTTCGCGGTCCAACTCAGCAAGCTGAATTGTGCGGCGTAGCGCTGCTACGCCTCCGCGCGGCTTGTCCAGCGGCTGCGACGATCTGACTTTTTTTGCACAACCCGGATTTTCAATAACAGAGCAGAATTGCCGTTACCGCCGGGGACCGCCCGGCAAACATACCATTGGTCCTGTGATGCGGCGCCTTCCTTTCACGATAGGCCGCATCATGGAGCCCCAGGAGTTCACAATGAAACGCAAAGCACTGGCCCTCCTCTCCGGCGGGCTCGATTCCACCCTGGCCGTCAAGCTGATGCTCGATCTGGGCATCGAAGTGGAGGCCCTCAATTTCACCTCCCCCTTCTGCACCTGTACCGGCAAGAACGCCGGCTGCAAATCCGAGGCGGTTCGCGTGGCCGAGGAATTCCAGATCCCCATCAAGGTCATGAACAAGGGGCTCGACTACCTGGAGGTAATCCGCAACCCGCGCCACGGGTACGGCAAAGGGATCAACCCCTGCATCGATTGCCGCATCTACCTGCTGCGCAAGGCTAAAGAATACATGGCCGAGAGCGGCGCCGATTTCGTCATCACCGGCGAGGTGTTGGGCCAGCGCCCCATGAGCCAGCGCCGTGACGCCATGCGGGTGATCGAACGGGAGAGCGGCCTGGAAGGCCTGCTGCTCAGGCCGTTGTCCGCCCAATTCTTCGCTCCGACGCTCCCCGAGCGGGAGGGATGGATCGACCGGGAAAAACTCCTCGCCATCAAGGGGCGTTCCCGTAAGGAACAGATCGAGCTTGCCGACGAGATGGACGTGAAAAACTACCCCTGCCCCGCCGGCGGCTGCCTGCTGACCGAGCTCTCCTTTGTCCCCAAGGTGCGGGATATCCTGGACCATAGCGACGAACTCAGCCTGCGTGATTGCCGCCTGCTCAAGATCGGTCGCCACTTCCGCATCGGGGCTCGCACCAAGGTCATCATCGGGCGTAACGAGGCTGACAACAACATGCTGGAAAACGTCATGCAGGCAGGTGAAACAGCCCTCACCTGGATGGACGGTAATACGCCGGCCGGCATCGTAACCGGCGATCAGGACCCGGCGTGCATCGGGCTTGCGGCGCGCATCCTTCTGCGCTACACCAAGGCCGAGCAGGCGGCACCGTGCCGGATCAAGGTCCGCCGCAACGGCGGTGAAGAGATCATCACCGTTGTGAACGATCTGAACGAGGCGGCCGTTACGCCTTACCTGATAGCATGAATGCAAAGCGTCCGGAGGAGCACGTCCCCGCCCCGTAAAGGAGCTGACCCATGAGCAACGTCCGAAAGTCCTTCGCCGCCTTCATCGTCGTCGTTGCGGCAATGCAACTGGTGCCCTGCGGGAAGAACCATACAAATCCGCCGGTGGTCCGCGAGCCGGCCTGGGACAATCCGGCCACGCGCAATCTCGCCAAACAGGCCTGTTTCGACTGCCACAGTAACGAAACAGTCTGGCCCTGGTATTCACAGGTTGCGCCGATCTCCTGGCTGGTCTACCGCGATGTGGCCGAAGCCCGGGAAGAACTGAATTTTTCCGATTGGCAGGGGGGCGCGGGCAAGGGGGAGAAACCCCTTAGAATGGCCAGGGAAGTGGAGTCGGGCGACATGCCCCCGTTCCAGTACCGCATTGCCCACCCGCATGCCCGTCTGGACGACGCCTCACGGAAGACCTTGCTTGACGGCCTGGCGGCAACCATAAACGGGGCAGCCAAACGCTGATCCACAAACGAAGCCATCCGCTATAACAAAAACGCGCCCGGCAGACACGCCGGACGCGTTTTTTTTGTAATAGACGCCAAACACTATCCAAGGCGCAACTCGTCCAGGGACAGCCGGTAACCGGGCAGGAACTTTTCCAGGAAGTAGCGCACCTCGGGGAGCGGGCTGTTGGAGAGGGCCTCCAGGTGCTCGGCCCCGGCCCGCCTGAACTCCAGATTGCCCGATTTTTCCTCTTCGATGCACTTGGCCAATGCGGCGATCTTGTCGGCCGCCTTGACCAGGGCGCGGTACTCCTCGTCCCCCTCGAAAAAGAAAAGCGGTTCGTATTCCCTGGCCATCTCGGGCGGCAGCATCGCCAGCAGCTTGTGGCGCGCCCGGTCTTCCAACTGGTGGAACGAACGTTTGAAGTTGGGGTTGAAATGTTTGACCGGGGTGGGCATATCGCCGGTGAAGATCTCGCTGGCGTCATGAAAGATACCGTAGAGCGCGGCCCGGGACGGGTCCAGGTCGCCATTGAAATAGGTCTTGCGGATCATGGTCAGGGCGTGGGCGATCACCGCCACATCCAGGCTGTGCTCCTGGATATTTTCCGGCACGGTGTTGCGCATCAGGCCCCAGCGGCTGATGTAGCGCATACGCGCCAAAAAGGCGAAGAAATCGTAGGTCCCGTCCTGTTTTTGTGTCTGCCGTGTCATGCTCCTAGCCCCGCTCATACGGCTCGAACAGCCGTTTGTACTCATCCAGCGCAAAACGGTCGGTCATACCGGCAATATAGTCGCAGACTACCCGTTCAAGGCCCAGGCGGTCAAGCCGGTCCCGGTATTTGGGCGGCAGCAGGTTCGGAAAGCGGATATAGGTTTCGAACAGCCGGGTGATGAATATTTCCGCCTTGACCCGCATCTTTTCAACCTTGTAATGCCGGTAGAGGTGCTCGAACAGGAACCGCTTCAGTTCCATATTCTGAACCGTAAGCGCATCGCCGAAATGGACCATGGGCCGGTTGATCCGCCTCAGGTCATCCAGGGTGGCGATGCCGGACTGTTTCAGGTTGGCGGCGACCGTGGCGCAAAGGTCGGTGATCAGCAGGCCGATCAGGGCGCTGATGGTTTGGTACATCAGGCGCCTGGTGTCAATGGCCGGATACTTGCGACGTATTCCGTCACTCGCCTGTCGCCAGATATCGACATGTTCCAGCATTTCCAGCGTGATGTATCCGGATTTCAGGCCATCGTCGATATCGTGGTTGTTATAGGCGATTTCGTCGGCATAGTTGATGATCTGGGCTTCCAGGGAGGGAACGACGCCGGGCAGGAAATCGGTGACGATCTCCGCCGGGGCGTCGTACGGGCTGGCATGCTTGACGATCCCTTCGCGCAGTTCCCAGGTCAGGTTCAAGCCGTTGAAGCCGGGATAACGTTCCTCCAGTTCATCCACCGTGCGAAAGGACTGCAGGTTGTGCTCAAAGCCGCCATGTCCCGCCATGAGGCGATTCAACACGTCCTCGCCCGTATGACCGAACGGGGTGTGTCCCAGGTCGTGGGCCAGGGCCAGTGCTTCGGTCAACTCCTCGTTCAAACGCAGGCGGCGGGCGATGGCCCGGCCGATCTGGGCTACTTCAAGCGAGTGGGTCAGGCGGGTGCGGTAATAATCCCCCTCATGGTTGACGAACACCTGGGTCTTGTACTCCAGGCGCCGGAAGGCAGCGCAATGGATGATCCGGTCCCGGTCCCGCTCGAAGGCCGGGCGGTCATCGCGGAACTCCTCGGCATGTTTCCGGCCGCGGGATTGGGCGCTGATGCAGGCGTACCCGGCCAGATCGGTACGTTCGGTGGATACGGGCATGGAACTACCTCGTCGAGTGCGCAGGGAGGGATGGCGGACGGTCGGCAGCAAACCACCGTCATCGTTGCTTGTCATGGAATTTCAGATAATTACCAATGGTGAATCTTTGTAGACAAATCGTAGACAAATTTCAAAAAAGAAGGGGCTAGGCAAATCGCCTAACCCCTTGTTATTTTGGTGGAGCTGAACAGGATCGAACTGTCGACCTCTTGAATGCCATTCAAGCGCTCTCCCAACTGAGCTACAGCCCCAAAATAAAACATCTTCACTATGTTATGACTTCCAGTCCTATCCCGGCACCAAAAACATCGTGCTGAGTACTGCCGTCAATGTTGTCTGCATTAGATACAACAAAACATCTACCTGCGTCAATAACTTTTTTACTAAAAATCACCGAACAGACCTCAGGCGGTGGGTATGGTACTCCACCCTCCGTTTTTCCTGAGGCAGATGTCGCCCCCCCTCCCGAACCCGTGCCCATACTCCCCACCGCGCAGCTCCTCCCCGCAATCCCCGCAATTTTTTTTTGAAAAACTGTCGGCAGGCCGACAGACTGATCACCCCTCTTCCTCTATAGTCAGCACCATGCACGAGGATCATATGAAGCCCACGGCGTCCCTCCGTGCAGCGACTCAGACAAGGAGCGGCCAATCTCCATGACCCCATCACACCACAATCCGCCTGCCCCGCTGCTGCGGCTGTGCCGCATAAATGCCGGTTCCTGTAACGGCTGCGACGTGGAACTGGCCGTCACAGCCTCGGTTTCCCGCTTCGATGTCGGCTCCCTGGGGTGCGGCTACACCGAGGATCCTGCCGAGGCCGACATCGTTATCATTACCGGACCGCTTACGGCTCGGGTCAAGGAGAAGGTGCTGCACCATTACGCGGAGGTGCCCAGGCCTAAGGTAACCGTCCTGGTCGGGATCTGTCCCATTTCCGGCGGAGTGTTCCGGGACAGTTACGCCGTATCGGGCCCCGTCGATCGCTATCTGGCTGTGGACGTCAACATCCCCGGCTGCCCGCCCCACCCCAAGGCCATCGTAGCGGGCATTGCCGAGGCGGCGGCCCTCTGGCGGGCGAGGCACGACTCCGCCCCCCTTTCCCAGCCGGCCGTTACCCCGGAGGACCGTGACAACGGCGCCACCGGACCGGTCAACGTGCGCGGCAGGATGCGCTTTAACGCCGCGGCCTGCGTCGGCTGCCGCATGTGCGAATACGTCTGCGCCGGCGGGGCAATCCGCTTCGACGAGGCGGACAACGGACTGACATTTACCCTGTGGCACAACAGCTGCGCCTTGTGCGGGCTGTGCAGTCACTACTGCCCGACAAAGGCACTCAGCGCGACGGGCGAGTGGCACATGGCGCATCGCCAGGAGGAGAAATACCGTCTGGTCGAGCAGGGGGTCGTCCCGCTGGTCCCCTGCAGCGGCTGCGGCACCCCCATGCTTCCGGTGGCCGCGGAACTGCTGAAAATCGGCTATCGGGGCATCAGCCGCGAGACCGAGCGCTTGAAGACCCTCTGCACGGCATGCCGGCAAAAAGAGAGTATCGGAGGATTACGGCGATGATGGAGGCGCAGGAGAACATTGCGGCAGCACTTGGCCGCTGGACCGGCGAGGAGGTGGCCGTGGCATGGCGACTCGACCGCAAGGGCGTGGCGACCGGCTGGTGCCGGTTGCGGGATGCGGCGAACATCCTTCCGGCGGCACGGGCAATGGCGAACCTGGAGGGACGTCTCTCCATGGTGACCGCCTACCTCCCCACAGCGGCGCCGCGCACGGGCATCAGGGAGATCGCCTACCACTTCGACCTGGACGGCGCAACCCTGACGATAGGCATCCAGCTTCCAGCGGAGGGGGCGCAGGTCCCGTCCATCACCCCGGTCTTTCGTAACGCCGACTGGAACGAACGGGAGTTCATGGAACTCTACGACATCCGGGTGACCGGCCACCCCGATCCCCGACGCCTTTTCCTCGACGAGTCCATCGAACCGGCAGCCTTCGAACGGCTCATCCCCTACTCCACGTTCAGTAACGGCGCCAGCGGCAAGGCGCTCTGGGAGCGGGTGATGGCCGACAATGCCCGTAAGGAGACGCCATGAGCACGAAAACCATAACCCTCGGCCCCAGCCAACTCGCCCTGGAGGAGCCGATGTATTTCAGGGTGCAAACCGAAGGCGAGATCGTGGCGGGTCTCGATGTCATGGCCGGCCATGTCCACCGGGGGATGGAACACCTGGTGATGAAGCGCAACCTTTACCAGAACATCACCCTGCTGGAGCGCCTCTGCTCGCTCTGTTCCAACAGCCATCCCAGTACCTTCTGTACGGCGGTCGAAGAGATAGCCGCCATCCGTATCCCCCCACGGGCGGAGTACCTGCGGACCATCGCCGACGAGATCAAGCGCATCTCCTCCCATCTTTTCAACTGCGCGGTCATCGCACACATCACGGGCCGGGGGCCCCTCTTCAAACAGGCGATGGAGATCCGCGAAATCATGCAGGATACCAAAGAGTCGATCTACGGCAACCGGATGGATCTGGCCGCCAACTGCATCGGCGGGGTGCGCTGCGATCTGACGCCGGAATCGGCCGGATATCTGGCAAAACAGATGGAGCTCATGAAAGCCCCCCTCGACGAACTGTTCCGGGTCTACACCACCGACCCGGCCATACGGGAACGGAGCGAAGGGGTCGGGGTGCTGTCCCGGCAGGATGCCGCCGGCTACGCCGTGGTCGGCCCGGTGGCGCGAGCCTCGGGCATTGGCTACGACGTGCGGAAAAAGAGCCCTTACGGAGCCTACGACCGGTTGAGCTTCACCACGGTCGTCGAACAGGCAGGCGATGTCATGGCCAGGATCATGGTACGGCTGCGGGAGGCCCGGGAGGCGGTTTCCATCATCGACCAGTGCCTGGCCGACCTGCCGGACGGACCGGTCTGGGCGGACACCTTGCCGGAGATCCCCGCCGGAGAGGCGATCGCCAAGTCGGAGGCGCCCCGCGGCGAATTGGTCTACTACCTCAACACCGACGGCACGGACATGCCGGTCCGCCTCAAGTGGCGGGTCCCGAGCTACATGAACTGGGATGCCCTGAAGACCATGCTGCATGGGGAACATGTCGCCGACATCCCGCTCATCGTGAACAGCATCGATCCCTGCATCTCCTGCACGGACCGCTGAGGGAGGAAACGCCGTGCACGAAATAGCCATCGTCAGCAGTCTCTTCGAGATCATCAACCGGAAGATCGAAGAACACGCCATCGAGTCCATTTCCCGCGTGCGCCTGAAGGTTGGAGAGATGGCGGCGGTGGAACCCATGACCCTTACGGCCTGCTTCGCGGTGCTTGCGGAGGGGACCCCGGCCCAGGGGGCCGAATTGACGATCGAAACCCTGCCGGCCATGGCGCGTTGCGGGCCCTGCGGCACGGAATTCCGGGTCATCAGGCACCAATTCCGCTGCCCAGCGTGCCGTGGCGACACCACACAACTGGTGAGCGGGAAGGAACTCTACATCGACAGTATGGAGGCGACATGCAAAGGAGAACGGAATGAAAAAGAAGCAGCGTGAAAATGCCATCGTCTTCTCCGACCCGGAGAAATGCCTCGGGTGCCACAGTTGCGAGCTGTCGTGCGCCGTGGCTCACAGCGGGAGCGACCTGCACACGGCGGCGCTTCAGGGGCTCACCCTCAGGTCCCGCACCAGCGTCGTGGCCGCAGCCGGGGTGACCATGCCGGTCCAGTGCCGGCAGTGCGAGGATGCACCGTGCGCCTTCGCCTGCCCGACCGGCTCGATCCGCCAGGAGGACGGCATGGTCGTCATCCGGGAGAAGAGCTGCGTCGGCTGCAAGGTCTGCGTGATGGTGTGCCCCTTCGGCGCCATCAGCGTCAAGCCCGAGGCGGACACGGCGCCTGAAGGGCGCACCAACCGCGGAGTGGCACGCAAGTGCGACCTCTGCGCCCACACCGGAAGGGAACTGCCGGCGTGCATGGAGGGCTGCCCCACCAAGGCCATCAGTCTGATCGACCTGGACGAATTGCGCCGGTCGCTGGTCGAAGCACGGGTGGCGGAACTCGCCCAGTCCCACAGATATCTCACACAGAGGAAGGTGAAACCATGACTATGAACCACTGTAACGATCCATGCGCGGCAACGCTGATCCCCCAGGCCAGGAAAGAAGGGATCACCACCGTCTGGGACCGTCACAAGGCGATGCAGCCCCAGTGCGGCTTCGGACAACTCGGCGTCTGCTGCCGGATCTGCTGGAAAGGCCCCTGCCGCATCGACCCCTTCGGCGATGGCCCCCAGCAGGGGGTCTGCGGCGCCACTGCCGACACGATCGTGGCCCGCAACGTGATCCGCATGATGGCGAGCGGCGCCGCCGCCCATTCGGAGCACGGCCGGCACGTGGCCCTCGCCCTGCTGGGGATTGCCGAAGGCAAGCTCCCCGATTACACCATCCGGGACGAGGGGAAGCTCCGCTCCATCGCGGCAAAACTCGGCCTGGACAGCACGCGGGAGGATATCCTCGCCGTGGCCCGGGACGTCGCCCTGACCACCCTGGGGGATTTCCAGAACCAGGACCATGACACCCCGTGTGCCTGGATCGCCTCGACCCTTACCGGCAAACGGCTTGAAAAACTTGCCGCGCTGCATGTGCTGCCCCACAACATCGATGCGGTCGTTACCGGCATCATGGCCCGCACCAACGTGGGGTGCGACGCCGACCCGGTCAACCTGATCCTCGGCGGGGTGAAGGGCGCGCTGGCCGACTTCGACGGCATGTGCCTGGCGACGGAGATCTCCGATGTCCTGTTCGGCAGCCCCAGCCCGGTGGTAACCGCCGCAAACCTGGGGGTCCTGAAGGAGGATGCCGTCAATATCGCGGTGCATGGACACAATCCCCTGCTGAGCGACGTGGTCTGCGACGTCGCCCTGCTGATGGGCGACGAGGCCCGCCGGGCCGGGGCGAAGGGCGGCATCAACATCGTCGGCGTCTGCTGCACCGGCAACGAGGTGATGGTCCGTCACGGCATCCCCCTGGCGGCCAATTACCTTTCCCAGGAACTGGCCCTGATCACCGGGGCGGTGGATGCCATGGTGGTGGACGTGCAGTGCATCATGCCGTCCATAAGCGAGATCGGCGCCTGTTTCCACACCGAGATCATCACCACCATGGATGACACCAAAATCCCCGGAGCAACCCATGTGAACTTCCGGGAGGCCACCGCCGCCGAGAATGCGCGGCAGATCGTCACCCTGGCCATAGAGGCCTATAAACGGCGCAATCCGCAGCGGGTCATCATTCCCGACGTCAAGCAGACCGCCATGGTGGGCTTCGGCACCGAGGCGGTCGTGGGGGCGCTGGCGACCCTCAATGCCGAAGACCCGCTGAAACCCCTGGTCGATAACATCGCCAACGGGAATATCAGGGGCATAGCGCTCTTTGCCGGCTGCAACAACCCCAAGGTCGAGCAGGACAGCAGCTTCGTAACCATCGCCCGGAAACTCGCCCGCAACAACGTCCTGCTGCTGGCCACCGGCTGCGGCGCCGGCGCCTTTGCCAAGCACGGCATGATGACCCAGGAGGCGACCCTGGAGCATGCCGGCGACTCGCTCAAGGCCGTGCTGACAGCGATCGGGACGTCCGCGGGGGTGGGCGGCCCCTTGCCGTTGGTCCTGCACATGGGCTCCTGCGTCGATAACAGCAGGGCGGTGGAGGTAGCCGTGGCGCTGGCCAACAAGCTGGGGGTAGACCTGGACAGCCTCCCCCTGGTGGCCTCGGCCCCGGAGGCCATGTCCGAGAAGGCCGTCGCCATCGGGACCTGGAGCGTGGCTCTCGGCATTCCCACCCACCTGGGCACCATGCCCCAGGTGACCGGTTCCCCGGTGGTGACCAAGCTGGTGACGGAAACGGCCAAGGAACTGCTGGATGGCTACTTCATCGTGGAGTTGGATCCCGACCGGGCCGCCGACCGGCTCCTGGACGTGATCGATGAGCGCCGGAAGGCCCTCGGCATATAAGAACCACACTGATCGGGCGGGGCTCCCGCAGCCCCGCCCCCGGAGGAAAACGTACCATGTGCGATACACACGACCGCGACGGCCATCATGCCGGCCATCATCACCATCATCATGCCGAAGTCCGCCCGGTCTCGAAAGGACTCAAAATCGCGATCACCGGAAAGGGAGGGGTCGGCAAAACCACCCTGGCCGGCATGCTTGCCCGCGTCTTTGCCGACGACGGCTGCCGGGTGCTGGCAGTCGACGCCGATCCCGACGCCAATCTCGCCACGTCCCTGGGCATACCGGCGGAACTGTCCCGTGGCCTGCAACCGATTGCCAGGATGAAGGAACTGGCAGAGGAGCGGACCGGCGCCTCAGGCGGCTACGGGTCGCTGTTCAAACTCAACCCCAAGGTCGGCGACCTGCCGGAGAGGTTTTGTCTGAATCACGACGGGGTAAACTTTCTGTGGATGGGGACCCTCGAAAGCGGCGGCTCGGGATGCGCCTGCCCGGAGAACACCCTGGTCAAACGCCTGATGGGGCACCTGCTGCTGGAGCACGACGACGTGGTCATCATGGATATGGAGGCCGGGATCGAACACCTGGGCCGGGGAACATCCGAGTCCGTGGATGCTCTCGTAGTGGTGGTCGAGCCGGGGCAGCGGAGTATCCAGACCGCATATCAGATCATGAAACTTGCCGGAGACGTGGGCATCAAGGAGGTCTTCATCGTCGGCAGCAAAGTGCGGGACGACGAAGACCGGCATCTCATCGAGAGGTCCGTCTCCCCCACGCAACTGCTTGGCTACCTCTCTTTCAGTGAGGACATCAAGCGTTCCGACCGGGACAACTGTGCCCCCCACAAGGCGGCCGCGCATTCCCTGGCCGAGGTGCGGGGCATAAAGGACCAGATAGCCGCCCGCATTATCCCCGCGCACGCCCGGCGCTCCGCTTAGATGGTTCGTACCTGTAATTCCGGCCCTTAAGAGCTTTGCCGCCGGCGCGGCTCCCCGATGCAGCCCGTAGCGCACCTGGCGTCGCCGCGCCCCGGCACCAGCCGCAACCGCCCGGAATTGCTTCCGCTACCGGCCAGGCGGGACACGGGACTCTTCGCCCTTGACTCGCCGGAGCCGTACCTGTAAAAAGGAGACGGCGTCATTGTTGGGAAAACAGGCCCGATGTACACTACCGGCCTCCGGTATCCGACAGGAGGGTGAAAGGAGAGATTTTGTCTACCAGGATGAAGATGACCGAGGCGGATCTCCTCAACCTCTTCAACTCGGCCGATCACGGAAACCTGCTCAAGGACTTCAGCGTACAGCGGTTCCCCAAAAAGACCCTCATCTATTCCCCCTTCGAAGAGAAGAACCTCGTCTTTATCGTGAAAAGCGGCCGGGTCCGGGTGTACCTTGCCTATGAGGACAAGGAATTCACCCTTGCGCTCCTGGTGACCGGCGACATCTTCAGCTCGCACACCCCGGCCTTCGTACAGGCCCTGGACGGGGCGGAGATCATGGTATGCAACACCATGAGGTTTCAGCAACAACTGTTCGCCCTGCCCGAGGTGTCCCTCATCATGGTGAGGGTGCTGGGAGAGTTGCTCAAGAACTCCATACTGACGATCGAAGGGTTGGCCTTCAAGGATGTCCGGCGGCGCCTCGTGGAGTATCTCATCGAGGCGGAGGCGGATCGGGGCCAGCACACCGGCGGCGGTTCCGTGGTGGAGCTGGGGGTGAGCACCGAGGATATCGCCCTGCTGGTCGGCACCACACGACAGACCATCTCCCAGATCCTCAACGATCTCATCAAAAACGGCATCATTGAAAAGGTGAAGCGGCGGACACTCCTCATCAAGGATCCGGCCGCCCTCAGGGACGAAGTGACGCCGCTCGTCGAAACCGAAAGATAACCGACGATCCGGGCCTGAGCCCGACGGTTCTGCATGGCTCCTTTGCCTCACCTCCCCGCCCTGGCCCAATGACCGGGGCTCTTTACCCTTGACGAGGGTGTATGGTTACAGTATAGTGCTTCGACCTGCCGGAGTGGTGAAATTGGTAGACGCACTGGACTCAAAATCCAGCATCCGCAAGGATATGCCGGTTCGACCCCGGCCTCCGGCACCAGAACAAAACCTGAAACGCCCTGCCCGTCCCGGCTAGGGCGTTTTTTTCTTCTTTCTTCTCTCCTGCATTCGAAACTAATCACCTTAGCACGAATAAACGCCATCCTGCCTCGTTGAACTCCAACAATGCCCTGGTATAATCGGAGGCAAAGAACGAGGTGACGTTATGCGTTGCACATTATCCATACTCCTTGTGGCGGCAACCCTGCTGCTCGGCGGTTGCATCCACAAAATCACCCCGCAAAAGGTCAATCAGGAAATCGTCGCGGGGAAAACGACCAAACAAGAGGTGTCAAAGCTCTATGGTCGCCCGTACATGAGGTACAAAACACCCGGCATGTCCATCGTCTCCGGCGACAAGAAAGTGGTGCTCCACAAGGGGGGCGAGGTATGGCTCTATTACGTCCACTTCCTGGGAGCGCTCGACATCGTGGAACAGGAGACACTGCGGGTACTGTTCAACGACCAGGGTATCGTATCCTCCTACACCATTACCAACGCCGAGCCGACCGGCCCGCCGCAGTAACGGCGGAGAACGATCGCGCCCCTGCCCGACCCGCTTTCGGCGTGCGCCCCGCAGGGGTTACCGTTTTCGCCCCCCATACCACTTCCAATAGTACAGGATCGAGATCATGGGAATGGCAATCATGGCCGCAATGATATAGGGCACGACCAGATCGATGTTCGTGTCGAAAAACATGGCGCGTAGAGTGGGGGAGCAGGAAGGGATCAGGCAGATGGTTGAAAGGCAGAAGCCGATGCACATGGTAATGAGAGAGTTTAAGATCAACCAGAAAAATATGGTCCTGTATTTGTCGGATTTCATTGTCACGCCTACCTTCACATCGTAGTAGCATCAATGAATCTCACCATCTGTTTCCTCACCCTCGCGGTGCAGCTTCTAGGTGGTAGGAAGCATTTGACATGCCAATCGCGTCAATAATGGCAACCAATTTTAACATATTGATATTACTGAAATGACGCTCATATTTTCCATTTCGCCCGATTGGCACTGAATAGACAATATATACCTACCAAAACGGTTAAGAATAAATAACAACCTTTATTTACAAGACTTTTTCAAACACCCCCTGATCAGGTGCCGTATAAAACTTTTCTCACAATTTTCAGTAAACACAGGTTTCCGACACTCATCTTTGCCCATGGGCACTTTGAACGCAAAAAACCCTCAAGAGCGGGCCCTATACTGCCGGCACGTCATTGAGGGTTGATTTTATCCTGTCGTTTAGCGGCAGGTTGGGTTATAAATGGGGTGGCTAGTGGGATTTGAACCCACGTATGTACGAGTCACAGTCGTAAGTGTTAACCGCTTCACCATAGCCACCACAAAGAGTCATTTTATATATCTTGAAACAGGAAATTCGTCAAGCCTAAAAAACATGAGATCGTTCTGGCGGGTGTGCATATCACTTGAGCTCTGCCTGGGACTGCTGGTCCTGGTCTGCGGAACCATGGCGGCGGGATCGTTCCGGCTCTCCGGGGACTATGCCGCGACCATCAACGCCATGCCGCTCTTTTCATGGTTGAACCAGACCCCGTTCACGGCTTCCTGGTGGCTCTGGCTGTCCGTGACGTTCCTGGCCCTGCTGGCCCTCAACACCGTGCTCTGTTCCGTCAGCACCCTCAGGGCACGTTGGGGCCGGGCCGGCCTGATGCCGCTCTTCGCGCCCCAACTGATGCATGCCGGTTTCCTTTTGATTATTGCCGCTCACCTGCTGAGTGCAAGCGGCAGCTTCATGGAGCAGGTCGCGGTCCTGGAAGGGTCGGTGATCCGCCTGCCGGACGGCAGGCCTTTTGCAGTGAACAGCATCGGGATCGACACGTCCCCCTCAGGGATGCCGGCCGCCATCAGCGCGGAGTTGACGACCATCGGAAGCGGCGCCGCCCCGGATCGGGTATCCATCAGTCCCAATCATCCCTGGCTGTCCGGCGGTTACGGCGTCTACATCAAGCAGGCCGAGGCATACCCCTACCGGCAGGCGTTGCTGGAGCTGCATCGTGAGCCGGGCGCGGCAATGGCCCTGGCCGGGGCGTTGCTGTTCGCCGCCGGGAACCTGTTATTGCTCTACCTGCGAAGCAACGCCGGGGAAGCCGCATCACCCGGGATTGACACACACCTCCCCGAGGAAAACAATTCCGGCGCGGAGGGCACGTAACGCGTCACAAGATTTTTTTAATCTGACTGCGGCTTTTTTGTGGTAGGCTTGCCCAAGCCGAGTGCCTTACCGCAACCGTTCCCAACGATGCACCCGGCACGGCGCGGCCACATCAACCTTTCAGGGATTTTATGCCAGATTTGCTGTTCATATCCGATAACCCCAAGGTGGAGCAGATCAAGGACCTGCTCCAGCCGTTACTCAAGCTTGAGATCGGCGCCACGACCAGCTGTGAGCACGCCCTGAAGGACATCTCCGGCCATTACCCGCGCGTCGTCTGCATCCAGGAAGGCCTGGCAGGGACAACGGCCGGGGAGATTGCCGAACAGATCCAGGCGCTGCCGGCAAGCGAGGCGCCCCTGTTTGTCCTTCTTCGCGAGGAAAGCGACGACGCCCTGCCGCCTGCCCCCCCCTTCGAGCATGTCATCGACCTGAACCAGCCCGTGGAACGGCTTGTCAAGAGCATCCTCCGCGTGGTTCTCCGGCCGGCCTTCCGGCTCCGCTGGAACGACATCTACATCCATCATGACCGAAACGCAGCGGCGGCAACCGTGCCCAAACAGGAAAAGACGGAGCCCGCCGGCGCAAATGCCGCGCTGCCCAAAATCCAGATTCCGGCCGAACTGTTGAAGGCCTTTGAACACAACTACCACGCCCGGCATCGCGGCAGATGGATAACATGTGCCGCGGTCTCCCTGACGGCATGCCTGGCCGTTTTCGGCTGGTACGCGACCTCCGGCAGGCATGATCAAAGCAGCCGCACCGCCCCGACGGCACCGTTACGGCCGGAGGTGGCTCCGGCAGCGCCCCGCCCCCCGCAGGCCAAAAAACACGTCCCCCCTCCCCCGGCCCCTTCTGTCGCTACAATCGTCCAGAAGGCCCCCTCGACCTCACGCAAACCGGCCGCCAGCAAGGCAACGGCCGTGATGCTGCCGTCGTTTATCCCGGCAGCAGGTCGTGACAACTCCTATTCTCGGCAAAAGCCGGGCTGGGAGCGTTATAAGGGTACAAACTACGAGTTCCGCCTGCTCAGGTCGGGGGGCCGCATCAAGGCCATCCAGGTGCTGGCCGCCACACAACATGCCATCAGCGAAACATTCCTGAAATCGGTCCTGAAGGAAATCTCCGGGAACAGCACCTATCAGGAGACCTCGCAGGAGGAAGACCAGGGTTTCCTGATCAAGCGGGGCAACGCGGGGGCGGGCACGACCATTCTGATATATACCCAAAATTCCCGGATTCGAGCCTTTGTGATCTCCATGAGGTAACGGCGCAAGAAATGGATGAAGGGCGCCGAAATGGACAAGACGTTGCCCTCCATGGAAAGGATGAAAAGCGGCCGAGGCGTGGGGTATCGCTACCCGGCCTCACCTTGAAGCGCGTGATGGCAGGGCACCACCTGACACAGGTGATGGTGACACACATGTGTCGCATGTTACATCCATTTTATGTATCTCATTCGCTTCTCCGCCCCCTCCCCTGCATGTTCGACAGACTCTTTCAATCAAAAATATATATAAGCAATTCAACCGATACCGGTGCTTGCACGGTTAAAATTCCCGGGGCGGCGCCGGCATGGCATGTTTTTTGGAGTATTCCTTATCCGTCACGTGTCGTGTGCTACCTGGTGCGACAACAGGGCGTCACAAACAGGGCGCGCATTCCTCCGAATCGATGGCAAACGCATCAGGGCATGAACAAACGGATTAACTAGTCGTACCTGAAAAACGCCAAATTTCACTTCAGACTGCTTGAAGTTCCGGCTCCCATACCTGAATCAGGTGTGACCAGTCGATTGCGAATTTCCTG
>Ga0207816_1000065_pt1 | contig 29125 bp, 31 predicted proteins | sample LuqExpMetageno10_FD_187768 | JGI IMG/M metagenome (GOLD analysis project Ga0207816, IMG submission 187768) | Tropical forest soil microbial communities from Luquillo Experimental Forest, Puerto Rico - Sample 10 (SPAdes) | ecosystem: Environmental > Terrestrial > Soil > Tropical forest ... | reverse complement strand
ATTCTGGGCGATCTTATCGACCCAGCCGCTTGTCGTTACAAGCTTCTGTACCACTTGGAGGCTCTCTTTGTGAAGCCCTACTTATGCATTTAAACAGGCTACTTTTTACAGACAGACTACCGCCGCATCGACACCCAATCAATGGCGAACAATGCCCCTTGACATCCCTTTGGCCCAGTGTTACATGTAACAAAAAGGAGATGTTTTTATGGGAACCCAGCCTGTCAGACAGCGAGTACAGAGCCACAGAGATCGTCTGCGCGCCGCAGGTCTGCGTCCTGTGCAGATTTGGGTGCCGGATACCCGGCGACCGGGTTTTGCCGAAGAATGCCGCCGTCAATCTCGGCTTGTGGCTCAAGCCGACAAAGCCGACACGGATATGCAGGGTTTCATGGATGAAGCCTTGGCGGACGTGGACGGGTGGACTGAATGAGGCGTGGCGAGCTTGTCGCCATTGCCATGCAAGGTGACTTTGGCAAGCCAAGGCCCGCCCTGGTGATCCAGTCCGACCAGTTCAATGGGCATGCCACCGTCACGGTGTTGCCGGTGACAAGCACGCTGGTGGAAGCCCCACTGTTGCGTGTCGCCGTCCAGCCAAGCAGCGAGAACGGCTTGCAGAAGCCTTCGCAGGTAATGGTGGACAAGGCCATGACCGTCAAGCGCGACAAGGTAGGGCCAGCATTCGGGAACATTGATGCTGATACGCTGGTGGAGGTTGAGCGGTGTTTGGCCGTGTTCCTGGGGGTGGCAAAATGACGGCGAACAATGCCCCTTGACATCCTTTTGACCCAGTGTTGCATGTAACAAAGAGGGAGATGTTTTTGTGCGAACCCAACGTAAGGTGGCATAACATAATTGACCAAGCTGCATTAGTTATGGTATTAAACACTATAATGGCGCATGATGAAAGCCAAGCCGATATTCAAGAAAAAAGACAAATTTAACGGCTATATCCGCGAAATGGTTGTCTGGAGGCTTCAAAAGCCGGTCGTAGGCTGTCATCACGTGTTCAAATATCGGTTCTATTTCGGGGACGACGCCGGCACATGCTTTGTCCGTTACGATAATGAGCGGGGCAAGGGCGATCACAAACACGTCAATGGCGTTGAATGCCGGTACATGTTCCGTACTCTGGAAAGCACCTTCAACGATTTTCTGGCAGACGTTGACGCCGTGATCGAGGAAAGGGGAATTACCGTATGAGAGATTTAAAAATCGGCATAAAAGATATGAAAGAGTCGACAGAGGAGACCAGAAATATTTTGAGGCAGTTCGATCAGGGAGTTTTCCCCGAGCAGCCTGTCGAACGCATCTACTTCAACGATTTCAAGACGCTCCTGCGGTATATCACGCCGAAACGCCTTGTGCTGCTGGAAACACTGCATAAAGCCGGCGCAATGAGTATCAACGCGCTGACGAAGCTCCTCAATCGAAGCTACAAGAATGTGTACGACGACGTAAAGGTGCTGGAGCTTGTCGGGCTTGTGGAGCGTGATGAGCAGAAACGAATCTTTGTCCCCTGGAACGAGATAGAGACGACGTTGCGGCTCGCCGCCTGATTCCTCTCTTACCCCCTGATCGGCCACCCCTTCTCATACCCCTCGGGAAATAAATTCTCCTTGGTCCGGTTGTAGTACCCGAATTGCACCTTGGGGTACTCCCGCTTCAGCCGCTCCAGCAGGCGGTACATGCCGATCCCTTTCCCATTCACCCCCATTTCCTTGTTGTAAAAATCCGGGTCGATGGACAGGTTGCGCATCTGGATCATGTCGATGCCGGTCTCGCCCAGGAAGCGGAGCAGCGCCTCCACCTCCTCCGGGGCGTCGCTGACGCCGGGGGAGACCAGGTAGTTGATCATGGTGAAGCGCCCCGCCTGTTTGGCGATGTGCACCGAGCGGAGCACGTCGCCGAAGGCGTACCCCTTGGGTCGGTAGTAGCGGTTGTACAGCTCCTCGCGCACCGAGTTCATGGAGAAGCGGAAGGAGTCCATGCCCGCGTCGCACAGAAGCTGCACCCGCTCCGGGATGGAGCCGTTGGAGTTGAAGTTGACCGTGCCGCGGCTGGTGGCCTTTTTCAGGCGTTGCGTGGCCTCGGCGATGGTGTCGGCCTGGAGGATCGGGTCCCCTTCGCATCCCTGGCCGTAGGAGACGATGGCCTGGTCGGCCTGTTCCAGGTGGGGGAGGGCGATCTGGCAGATCTCCTCCGGGGTGGGTACGAAGCCGATGCGCTCGTGGTTGGCCGGGCAGCATTCGGACGGTTGCAGGCTGATGCACCCCAGGCAGGCCGAGTTGCAGGCGGGCGAGGTGGGGAGCGGCGCCTCCCAGCGGCGGTAGAAGAGGTTTTTCGCGGCAAAGCAGTGGTAGTCCACGGCGCAGCGGGACAACTGCTCCAGCAGGCGGTTGCCCGGCATCTCGGCCAGGCGCTGGCGCACCAGGGGGTCCAGGGTGCGGTCGTCGTAGTTGACCGGGTTCCAGTTGCTGTTGCTGTCCACCTTGGACGCGGCCACCACGAAACAGTCCCGCTCCTCGTCCCACCCCACGGCGGTGTAGGACCAGAGCGGCAGGTGGGCCGTCTTGCGCGAGTAGTCGCAGGCCGGCAGCAGGGTGCGCACGTAGCCGGGAGCCATGAAGGCCGATACCGCCTGGACGCGCCGCGACCGCTTCCCCTCCCTGATGCTGTCCAGGGTGACGAAGCCCTTCTTGCGTTCGTCCCAGGCAATGGGCGGCATGGCGGGCATGGTGAACAGGCGGCTGTCCTCGGGCAGCGGGATCAATTCCACATCGTCGGGCAGCACCGGCACGGTGCCGTTCATGCCGGCCATGCACAGCTCCGGGTGGTCGTAGATGTTCCCTTTTTCATCGGCGTAGAGCATTTTGGGCAGACGTTTGGGCACGGGTTCTCCTTATTTTTCATCCTGATTGGCTCAATTGCTCCGCTGACGATCAAGTCCCCCTTTTTCAAAGGGGGGAACCCCCGGAGGAAGATTGGCGCACATCAGGTTTTCCATTGTCCTCAAATCATAGCCGCTTCACCGCGCAGGTCAACAAGAAACAGCAGGCGACGCTTCCCACCCGGCCCAAAGGGTGCTACACTCGCTTGAAATGCGAATCCGTGGCGGCGGAATGCCGCCACGGGTCCGGAGAGATTACTATCGGGCTGCCCTATGAAAGAACGTCTCAACCTGCTCCTTGAATTCTCCGTGCCGATGATCGCCGGTGTACTCGTGGCCCTGGTGTGGGCGAACCTCGCCCCGGCCGGGTATCACGACTTTCTGAAACAGCCGCTGGTGGGCGGGCTCTCCTTCCACTTCATCACCAACGAACTGTTCATGGTGCTCTTCTTCGGCATCGCCGCGGCGGAGATCACCCAGAGCTGCCTGCCGGGGGGCGACCTCAATCCCCCCTCACGGGCCGTCAATCCGCTCCTGGGTACCCTGGGCGGCGTAGTGGGGCCGGTGGTGGTCTACCTGGGTTTGAACGCCGTGCTTGGCGGGGGCGAACTGCGCAACGGGTGGGGCATCCCCACCGCCACCGACATCGCCCTGGCCTGGCTGGTCGCCCGCGCCGCTTTTGGGGCGTCCCATCCGGCCGTGTCCTACCTGCTGCTTCTGGCCGTGGCCGACGATGCGATCGGCCTGGCCATCATCGCCGTCTTCTACCCCGACCCCAGCCACCCGGTGGAGCCGGTCTGGCTGCTGCTGACCGCGGCGGGGATGCTGGTCGCCTACGGCCTGCGCCGCCTCAAGGTCCGAAGCTACTGGCCGGTCGTCCTGACCGGCGGCGTCCTGAGCTGGAGCGGCCTGCACCAGGCCCATCTCCATCCGGCCCTGGCCCTGGTCTTCATCGTCCCGTTCCTGCCCCACCGCCGCCGCGAGACCAAGCGGCTCTTCGAGGAGAATCCGGCCGACCGCTCGCCTTTATCCCAATTCGAGCAGGAGTGGAAGGTGGTGGTGGACGCGGGGATGTTCATGTTCGGGCTGGCCAACGCCGGGGTTGAATTCTCAAGCGTGGGGACCGCCACCTGGCTGGTCCTGGCGGCCCTGATCTGCGGCAAGGCGCTGGGCATCTTCGGCTGTGGCTGGCTGGCCCGCCGGCTCGGTTTCGGCCTGCCCCGGGGGATGCATTACACCGAACTGCTGGTGGTCGGCATCATCTCCGGCACCGGCTTTACGGTGGCCCTGTTCGTGGCCGGAGAGGCCTTCACCGACCCCGCGCTCCAGGGCGCGGCCAAGATGGGGGCCATGTTGAGCATTGGGGCGGCGGGGATCGCCATGGCCGCGGCGCGGTTTCTGGGAGTCAGGAAACACGAGTGAATACGGGGGAGGATGTCATGGAGCGGTCGTTGTTCGGGAAGGCGGGAATTGTTTCTCTGGCCCTGTTGTTGCTGCTGCCGTCGGCCTTGCCGGTGTCGGCGACGGAGCCCGCGCCCTCCCTCGATAGCCTTAAACAGCAGGTGACGGAACGCTTCAACGGCCATAAGCCGCACCAGTGGGGCGAGACGGTCGGCGGGGTGCGCACCCGGCTGGATACGCGGGACAAGGTGGTCGCCCTGACCCTGGACGCCTGCGGCAGCGGGAAAGGCAAGGGGGTGGATGCCCGGCTGATGGAGTTTCTGGCCCAGGAGCAGATACCCGCCACCCTGTTCATGAATGCCCGCTGGATCGACGCCAATCCCGAGCTGTTCAAACGCCTGGCCGCCAACCCCCTGTTCGAGATCGCCAACCACGGCATGTGGCACAAGCCGGCCTCGGTCAACGGCCGGTCGGTGTACGGTATCCAGGGCACGAAGGATGCGGGCGAACTGGTGGAGGAGATCGAGCGGAACGCCCGCAAGATCGAGGCCCTCACCGGGAAGCGGCCCGCGCTCTACCGTTCCGGCACGGCCTATTACGACGAGGTGGCGGTTGAGGTCGCCAACGCCCTGGGGCACCAGGTGGCCGGTTTCAGCATTTTGGGAGACGCCGGGGCGACCTACAGCGCGCCCCAGGTCAAGGCGGCGCTGGTGAAGGCCGTCCCCGGCGATATCATCATCTGCCACATGAACCACCCGGAAAGCGGCACCGGGGCCGGGATCATGGCCGCAGTGCCCGAGTTGCGGCGCCGCGGCTTCCGTTTCGTCCGCATGTCCGATTATCCGCTGAAATAAGAGGTATTTTATATGTTCCACATCATCCAGAACGACCCGGAGGTCCCGCCGGGCAACATCACGACCAATCTGCGGGACATGGGCATACCGGTCACGGTGTGCCATGCCTGTCGCAACGAACCGCTGCCCCTGCCGGGCGAGACTCAGGGGGTGATCTGCCTTGGTGGCGCCATGTGCGCCAACGACGACCAGGGCTACCCCTTTCTCGTGCAGGTAAAGGAATTCATCCGGGAGACGGTGGCCCACGCTACTCCCTACCTGGGGATCTGTCTGGGAGGGCAGCTGCTGGCGGCGGCCACGGGGGGCAGGGTGGTGGCGAACCGCTGGGAGGAGTTGGGGACGCTGGAGGTGGAACTTACGGCGGCGGGCAGGGAGGACCGGCTCTTTGCGGGGCTCGCGCCCCGGTTCGGCTCCTTCCAGTGGCATCACGACAGCTTCGATCTCCCCGCCGAGGGGGTGCTCCTGGCCGCTTCGCCGGCCTGCCCGCACCAAGCCTTTCGCATCGGGGCGTGCGCCTGGGGCACCCAGTTCCATCCCGAGGTGACGGAAGGGATCATCCGCGCCTGGTGCGCCTGGGACCCGGCCACCAGGGGGCGCGCCGATGAGCTGGTAGCCGCCTGGGAGGCGGAGGGGGGCTATGGTGCGACTGCAAGGCGACTATTGGAGAACTTCGTGGCGGCGGCAAGGGAGAGATAACAAATAGGACCTATGGGACCAATAGGATTTATAAGTCCCATAGGTCCTATAAGTCCCATAAATCTTAGGGCCGCCACAAATACATAAAGCTGCTGGCTCCAAAGGCGTCGAAGCCGCTCAACGCCTCGGCCAGCCCCGCCTTTTCGGCTGCACCGGCATAGATGCTCCCCTTGTAGTTGCCGGGGCGGTAATAGCTCACCACCCGCGCCTTCTCGTCCCCCACGGAGGTGCGGATTTCGGCGATGACGTCGTCCAGGTAGCCGATCCGGTCGATCAGTTTTACTTCCAGTGCCTGGCTCGCGGTATAGACCCGTCCATCGGACACCTTGCGCAGTTCGTCCCGGGTGAGGCTGTTCTTGGGCCGTTCCATGATCACATCCAGGAAGCGGCCGTAGAGTTGGTCGATGATCTCCTGCCCCAGCTTCACCTCTTCCGGCGTGGCCTTGCGGAAGGGGGACATGATGTCCTTCTTGTCGCCGGACTTGACGGTCTGCTCCTCAACCCCGATCTTGCCCATCAACCCTTCCACGTTGAACTTCATCAGGATCACGCCGATGCTGCCGGTGATGGCCGTGGGGTGCGCCGTGATCTCGTCCGCCGCCGTGGCCACGTAGTATCCCCCCGACGCCCCGGTGCCCACGATGCAGGCCAATACGGGAATCTTCCTGTGCTGTTTGAAAACGATAATGTCGTGGCGGATGATGTCGCTGGCGGTCACGGTGCCGCCGGGGGAATTGATGCGCAGGATGACGCCGGCGATCTCCCGGTCCTTCTCCGCCTTGTGGAGCGATTCCCGGATCTGGGACACCAGCGAGGGGGCGGAGTGCCCCAGCAGGCCGCCGGATTTCTCTTCCTCCGAGATGGTGCCGCTGATGTCCAGCAGCAGAATCTTTTTGGCCCCATCCCCTTCCAGGACCTGTTCGGCCAGGGGACTGGGGGGCGGGACCAACGGCACATTGACAAAGGCGCAGCCGGAGAGCAGCATCAGGAACAGGGACAACGACAGTAACGCACGGCGCATACAATACCTCCGGGTCGGACAGCATGGTTGTCCTATGATAGCAGCGATTGCGTCTGATTCAAGAGGTGATTTGCCCGTTGCCGTCTTTCAGGCCCGGTCTGCCGCTACGGTTCCTGAATACGCCGCCGGAACCCGCTGGGGACTTCGGCAGCACGTACCGGCAGGTCAGGCCCCGCAGGAAGCGCACTCCCCCCCGGCGCCGCAGGTATTCTTTTCGTTGCCGCCGCTGTGGGGAAACAGGTGGTCGGCCGCATAGGGGGTTATGTCGATGAAAAAATGGAGGTAGAGGTCCGGTTTCCCGGCCAGGGGGACCCAATAGCCGTCCACCACCAGCCCCAGGTTGTCGGCATAGGTCACGAGCCGCTTGGCGCTCTGCTCCTGGAGTGCCTGGCCGGCCAGGCACCTCCGGTGATCCTCCTTCTTGCCGCTGTCGATGCAGCGGGTTCCGGGGACGCACCCCATGGCCTCGGCCGCCCTGTTGCCGTCCAGGATGGTGCGGTCCTTGCGCACCAGCATGACCGGTGAGGGGAAGTTGTCCCAGAACAGGTGGAAGCTGCTGCTCAATTTTTCGTCAAGGGTACTTTGTTCCATGATGGTCTCCTCTATGTCTGTCTTTTGTGTCATGGGGTTACTTCATATCTCCGTGGGCCGATTCGTAGCGCTTCTGCAATTCCGCCCGCTGGGCCGGGGTCAGCACGGCGCTGATCCGGATGAGCCGGTCCACGGTGCGGTGGGCGAACCCGGTCAACTCCTTTGCCTTCTCGTCCACGGTGGCGTGAAGCCACGCACTGTTGGGAGTATCCAGCAGAAGGCAGGCAACCACCTTGTTCTTCAGCCCCTGGTTGCCTTCATGGATCGCCTTGCCGTCGGCCATGATCTCATCCACCCCGCCGTTGATCCTTGTCCTCTGATCCTCCGTGGCACCGATCTTGTCCAGAGACGCGGCCACATGCCTCTTGATCTTGCCGGAAAGGTCGCTGTGGAAGTCACATTGCTTGCAAGCTCCCAGGGCGCCCGCCATCGCCACGGCCCCGAGAATCACCGCAATCTTTCTGATACTCTTGTTCATTCGCTTTTCCTCCCTTGTTCGGTGTGATGCGTCGCACTGAAGCAAGACTACGGGTGATGTGTAAAAAAAGTATGTGGCAAATGTAAAAAAAGCGTAAAAAACAGCCGCGGTTAGGGGTAATCTGATATGTAGTATCCTGTGGGTACTACGCGATCCGCAAGGAGCAGGAGGGATGAGCGAAAAACAGCGCAAACGGATATTCCTGGTGGATGATGACGCCCGGCTACGCAGGCTTTTGGTGAAGTTCTTGGGTGGGCACGGCTTCGAACTGCGGGAGTTTTCCGATGGCCGGGAGGTGGTGGCAGCCATCGCCGCCGATCGGCCCGACGCCGTGATCCTGGACATCATGCTGCCGGGAGAGAGCGGCCTGGACATCCTGGAGAGGATCAGAAAAGAGTCCCCTGTGCCGGTGATCATGCTGACTGCACGGGGGGAGGACGAGGACCGTATCCTGGGCCTGGAGCTCGGCTCGGACGACTACCTCCCCAAGCCGTTCAACCCCCGGGAACTGCTGGCGAGGCTGAACGCCGTCCTGAGGCGGGCCGCCCCGGCGTGGGAGGCGGACGCGGGCTCCGGCGACACCCTCCGGGCCGCCGGTCTGTTGCTCAACCGTGCCCGGCGCACGGTCAGCGCCGGCAGCGGGGAGTTGGCGCTGTCGGCCACGGAATTCAAGCTGCTGGAGGCGCTGATGAGCCGACCGAACATGATCCTGTCCCGGGACGAACTGCTCACCTACGCCCGGGGCAAGGAGGCCGGCCCCTTCGACCGGAGCATCGACGTGCATATCGGCAAGCTGCGCACCAAGATCGAATCCCTGCCCGGAGGCCGGAAGTGTATCAGGACCGTATGGGGATCGGGATACATGCTGGAGGATCTGGGATGATGCGGCGCCTCTATTTCAAGATACTGTTCCATTGGTGCGTTGCGCTCGTGGTGACGGCGGTGCTGGCGTTCGCCCTGGTGTTCCTGCTGGTCAAGGACGCCCACCACGCCTCGGTCACGGCGTCCGTGGGGCGCACGGCCCTGATCGCCCGGGATTACGTCGAGGCCGCATCGGCGGGAGGCGCCGCCCGTGGAGAGGAACCCGGCGCCGTGCTACGGCGGGCCATACGGCAGGTGAGCCAAAGCGCCCACGCCAAGGTGTGGGTCAGCCGGGTCGACGGCCGTCCCCTGGCCGCCTCGTTCCTGGGAGAGGTCAAGGTTCCCGACGACGCCCCCGGCCGGTCCGGCCGTTACGGAGATGCGACCGTCACCGTGGAGGCCGGCCCGAACCGGCTCTCTTACGCCGCAGTTCCCCTGTCTCCCGGCACCCTAGGGGCGGAGCGGACTTGGCTGCACATCCTCACGGAGCGGGAACCGGGCCGGTTCCCCCACGGCACGCTCGCGGCCGGGCTTGCCCTGATCTGCGTCGTGGTGGCGGTCATCGCCGTCCCCCTGTCCCGGCATATCACCAAGCCCTTGAACCGGCTCCATGAGTCGGTGCTCCGTATCGCCGACGGGAATCTCTCCGCCCGGGCGGACGTGCGGGGGGACGACGAGATCGGCCGGCTTGGCGCGGCCTTCAACGGCATGGCTGAAACCGTGGAGCGAATGGTGCGGGCGGGCCGGGAGTTGACGGCCAACGTGTCCCACGAGATGCGCAGTCCCCTCGCCCGTATCCGGGTGGGTGGAGAATGCTTGAGGGAGGCGCTTGCCAGAGGCGACGCGGCTGAAGCCGGGGAGCTGCTGGAAGGGATGTGGGAGGACATCGACGAAGCGGACCGGATGATCGGCCGCATCCTCCAGTACTCCAAGCTGGATCTCCACGAACCGGCCCCCATAACGGCGAGCGTGTGGCCGGCCGTCTTGCTGAGCGGGCTCATGACGGCCATGCGCCCTCTGTTTTCGGCAAAGCGGATCACGGTGGAGCAGGAACTGGAGACGGAGTTGTGCGTGACCGGGGACGAGGAATATCTGCGGACGGCGCTGAAGAACCTTTTGGAGAATGCGGCTCGCTACACCCCGGAACAGGGGCTGGTGCAGATTGTCCTCCGCAGGGAGGGGGAGGCGGCTCTTCTGGAGGTGACGAACACCTCGCTCCCCATTGAGGAGGGTGAACTGGAACGACTCTTTGAACCCTTTTATCGAGGAACGTCGGCCACCGGACCGGGAACTGGCCTCGGCTTGGCAATTACCCGGAAGGTCGCCTTGCTCCACCACGGGGAAGTGGGGGTGGTGAATACCTCCCAAGGGTTCCGGGTCTGGTTGCGGCTCCCTATTGCAAATAAAGAATTGTAGTTGTGAAGAGAAGCCGTGAGACTCCTCATCGGCTAAGCTATATAATCATTTTTTAACCTGCTCACACTGATCTTCCGCTGACACCCGTCACAGGTGAGGGCTTTCAAAACCGTGGATAGCCCAAAGCTTTACATCAGCGGTAGGATAGTGAATTTGTACCCGAATATTCCCGGATGAAAGGTCAGATGGAAGGCGTAAGGCGCCCGTCATGTTCGACAGTCTGCTCGGGAAGCTGTCCTGCTTTATGCAAAACCATGCAGAGCGTGCAACCGCTTGGATTCGAGCCAAGTAATAACAATCACGAAGACGTCAAGTATCGAGAGTATGAGAAGCCAATTCGATGGCGTATGCACGTAGCGATAGAGTTGGTAGACAAGAAAAAGCACAAAAGCCACAATGGCAGTAGGGTAAGCCCAGAACCGTTTCTGTAACAGAGCTATGACTAAGCCCATCTTGACTATGCCATGCCACAAGAGATAAACCGCGGCGAAAATCTGAGCGTCAATTGAGAGTTGCTGCGCGGCCTGTAGAAGATAACCTGCCAGCAGATCGTGTGGATCCTCGCTGAGCTCGTACTGAGTCATCGTGCGTACAACAGAGTTGATTTGTGCCGGACTTACAAGATACAGCAACACACCGCCAACTATTTCCAATGCACCATTGACGCCCTTACTGATAACACCAATGTCGAAGAGTACGTGAACCATCTTCTGTTTCTGATTGGTTCCCATGGCCGATCCCGGTACCGCCGAACCAGATATTGTACCGCTGCGACTTACACTGAAACAGTGTACCGTTGCCTCCTAAAAATTTAATAACGTTGTTAATCAATCTCTGAATGTAGCATGGCATGCTGCACATGTTGCCTCGACTTTTTTGAAAGCACTTTTGGCAGCGGCCAAGTCACCATTTTTCGCTAGGTTCACGGTCGAGATCACTGCCGTTTCAAGGTTTGTCGCGAATTCCACAAATTTTTTCTTTTGACTGACGTTCTTGTGCGGTTTCGATTTCTTTAGATCGGGAACCGCGACAATAATTTTGTCCCCTTCGATCTTCACAGCAGCAGAGTCACGCTTCTCCAAAGCAGTTTCCATCTTGGCAGATGCCAGAGAAAACATCGGCATCATGGCATGCAGCTTCCTCATCTGCGCATCTGTGTGTGACATTTCGCCATGTTTTTCATCATCGTGGGCAATGGCAACTCCATAAAGTGTTAGCGATCCCATAGCCAGACAAGTTAGAACAACTATAACGCTTTTTCTCATGATTCCTCCATAGTGACTTGTTATCAATGTTCCTTTACCTCCAGTGGCCAGACACTATCGCCCTCAGCCTGCCTGCCAAGCTTATCAACCACCTGCCAACGAACCTTAATCGGCATATTTTCCTTGAATTGTGACGTATCCCTCGGTTTCAACACTCCCGCCATGTCAAAGACAGAATGAAACAGGTCGCCAGCAAGCGGCTTCCCTCCCTTGAAAGACAGTTTCAGTTCCCTTATGTCCACAGGCCGGTCGAAGTAGGCACTTACCTCTTCTATGTTCGTCGCCCCTTTGTCTTTCACCGCGGTGATGCTAAGAAGCCTGGGAGGCGACGGCTGCTCGACAGCCGCTACATCGGCTACCATTGGTTGCTTCCTTGGGTTAGTGTATCCAAGGATATTTTCCTCGTCTTTCCCCTCCACCTGTAGCCGCACGTCCTTGACACCGGAGAACTGGGAAAGTGTCAGAGCCAACGCGTTCATAACCGCCTTGCCCGCGGTCGCATTGGCCGCGGCGTTGAGGATTTCCTTACTGAAATTCACCGTCACGGTGGCATTCTCTTGGGATACTCCGACAACATGCGCACCCACCGGGAACGGCTGAAGGAATTCACCTTTGTAGCTGCCGATATCCATTCCGCCCAACAGGCGCTCCACGGCCACTTTTTTAAGGCTCGCCTCGTCAAACGTGAAGAAGGGAAACGGCACCACTTTCCCCGCTGCCTTGGCTGAGGGGAAGAAGATCACGAATGCAAAACAAGTTCCCTTGTCACTGGTGGGCGCAGGGCCGAAATATTTCTCGTAGACGGCCGTGGCAGAAACCCTGGCTGATGGCGCCGATGGAGTCTGCTTTTTGCTGCATCCTGCCATGAAGACCAGAGCAAGCCCTAAAATGGCCAAGATCAGAGTTGTTCTCATGAAAACCTCAATAAAAGCGGGGGAAAGCTCGTCATGCACTCTCCCCCACCTATTATTACTTTTATTATGAACTAGTGACCGGGCTTTTGTAAACTCCGCAAGGTTTCGTTGGTTTCTTTCAGCTTTGCGTTGAGAGTCTTCAACTCTTCGAGAGTATACGTGTTTGCTCCCTTATCGTTGATTTCGGTCTTGATGCTCTGAATACGCTGTTGGATGGTATCAACTTCCTGGGCACAATTTCTCAAGAGCATTTCGCATTCCTTGGCGCATTTTTCATCCATGCTCTTATGGTCCATGCCATGTTGGTGCACTTCTTCAGCAAAAACCGGAACTGCTGCTGCAAAGAGCGATGTTGCCATCAGGACTACCATGGTCTTTTTCATGGTCTCATCCTCCATGACGAATGTGAGCGACCTTTGTACTAATTACTTGACGGTATACCAGAACTTGGCGCTGTGCACCTTGCCGTCGGCCAGTTCGAACTTGCACATCATGCCGTATTTCCCCTTTTTGGAAAGATCGAAGTCGGCGCCGAAATGCCCCTGCATGCCCATCAGGTCCTTGGTCTGCTCGGCCTTGTCCGGCCCGATCACCTTGACCCTGACCTGGCCCGTGGTCAGGGCCTTGCCGCTCTTGGCGTCCTTGAATTCCACCATGATGTGGTGGGTTTCCTTCATCCCCTTGGGCATATCCATGCCCTTCATGTGTTCCTTCATGCCCATGACCTTGAAGGTGGCCTTGACGCCGTCGATCACCTCCTGGTGCGCCGTGCTGCCCATCTCCATCATGGAGTGGTCGCCGTGCCCCATATCCATGGAACCGTGGTCGTGCCCTTCGTGGTCGGCCGCAAATGCCGCCGGGGCCGAGAGGGCCAGTGCTGCCGCTGCGATCATCAATAGTTGCTTTTTCATCGTTTTCTCCTTTGTACCTGCTTGGGTTATTTGCTGCTTAAAGATCAACATCTGCCACAGAGACACGGAGACACAGAGGTACACAGAGAAAAGCAAAACTTTTTGGATAACTCAAAAACAAGAATTGCTGTTTTTCTGTTTGCCTCACTCCTGCCTTTCTCCGTGTCTCTGTGTCTCTGTGGCGGATTATGATTTTGATCTCAATGTTTCATGCCGCTGTATTTCAAAGTCCCCTTCTTCAATTCCCGCTTCTTCATCAGCACGAAGATCACCGGCGTCATAATCAATACATGCACCGCCGACGAGATCATGCCGCCGATCATGGGGGCGGCGATGGGCTTCATCACGTCGGCGCCGGTGCCGGTGGACCACATGATGGGGATCAGGCCGATGAGCGCCACGGCCACGGTCATGAGCTTGGGCCGCAGGCGGAGCACGGCCCCCTCGTAGGTGGCGTCGTAGATGTCCTGCTCCGTGCAGGGACCGTTGATCAGCTTCTTGTCCAACGCCTCGTGCAGGTAGATGACCATCACCACCCCGGTCTCCACGGCGATGCCGTACAGGGCGATGAAGCCGACCCACACCGCCACCGACAGGTTGTACCCCAGGGCGGCCACCAGGTAGACCCCCCCCACCAGGGCAAAGGGGACCGAGAGCATGACCATGCTGGCCTCCAGGGCCGAGTGGAAGGTGAAGTAGAGCAGGATGAAGATGATGACCATCCCCATGGGTATCAGCACCTGGAGCCGCGCCTTGGCCCGCACCTGGTTCTCCCACTGGCCGGACCAGGCCACGTAATAGCCGGCGGGCAGCTTGAGCTGTTTCTCCAGGGTCTGCTTGGCCTCGTTGACGAAGCCGCCCATGTCCCGGCCGCGCACGTTGAGGAACACGATGGAGCGCAACAGGCCCCCCTCGCTGTTGATCTCCGGGGCGCCGGTGGAGACCTTGAGCCTGGTCACCAGGGACAAGGGCACCTGGGCGCCGTCGGCGCTCCCCACCAGGATCTGGCGGATGGCCGGGATATTGTCCCGGTAGTCCCGCTCGTAGCGGATGCGGATCGGGAAGCGATTTCGCCCCTCAACCGTGGTGGAAAGGGTCGCACCTCCCAGGGAGGTCTCGATCACATCCTGGATGTCGGCCACGTTGACGCCGTAGCGGGCGGCCGCTTCCCGGTCGATGTCGATGTCCAGGTAATTGCCGCCGGTGACCCGTTCGGCCACCACGTCCGCCGCGCCGGGCACGGTCTTGAGAATCCCCTCGGCCTGCACGGCCAGGTCTTTCAGCACGTTCAGGTCGGAACCGAAGATCTTGACCCCCAGGTCGGTACGCACCCCGGTGGAGAGCATGTTGATGCGGTTGATGATCGGCTGGGTCCAGCCGTTGCGCACGCCGATCTGTTGGAGCTTGCCGTCCAGTTCCGCCACGATGTCGGCCTTCTTGATGCCGGGACGCCACTGCTCCTTGGGTTTGAGGATGATGATGCTCTCGAACATGGAAACCGGCGCCGGGTCGGTGGAGGTCTCGGCGCGGCCTACCTTGCCCAGGACGTGCTGTACCTCGGGGACGCTCTTGATGATGGCGTCCTGCACCTGGATGATGCGTTTGGCCTCGGTGATGGAGACGTTGGGCAGGGTGACCGGCATGTAGAGCAGCGATCCCTCATCCAAAGGCGGCATGAACTCGCTCCCCAGGTGCATGAACAGGGGGATGGCGATGCCCAGCGCCACCAGGTTGAGGGCGATGGTGGTCTTCTTCCATTTCAGCACCCAGCGGATAACCGGCGAGTAGAGCCTGATGAAGAACGTGGAGACCGGGTTGGAACTCTCCGGCGGCATCTTGCCGCGCATGAAGTAGTACATCAGCACCGGCACCAGGGTGATGGCGATCATGGCCGAGCCGACCATGGAGAAGGTCTTGGTGAAGGCCAGGGGATGGAACATCTTCCCCTCCTGACCTTCCAGCAGGAAGACCGGCACAAAGGAGAGCACGATGATCGCCAGGGAGAAGAAGATCGCCCGCCCCACCTGTTTGGCGCTGGCGATGATCACCTCCAGCCGCTTTTCCTTGCGTTCTTCCGGCGGCATCTCCGACAGGTGGCGGTAGCAGTTCTCCACCATGATCACCCCGGCGTCCACCAGGACCCCGATGGCGATGGCGATCCCCCCCAGGGACATGATGTTGGAGGATACCCCCATGAACTTCATGGTGATGAAGGAGATCAAGACCGCGATGGGCAGCGTCAGGACGATCACCAGGGCGCTCTGGAAGTGGAGCAGGAATACCAGGATCACCAGGGAGACCACCACCGATTCCTCGGTCAGGGCTCTTTTCAGGGTATCGATGGCCCGCTCGATCAGGTCGGAGCGGTCATAGGAGACCGCGATCCTTACCCCCGGCGGCAGACCCTTCTCCAGGTCCTTGATCTTGACCTTGACCCGGTCGATGACGTCCTTGGCGTTCTCGCCGTAGCGCATGACCACGATGCCGCCCACAGCCTCACCCTGGCCGTTCGTGTCCAGGAGGCCGCGCCGGATGGCGCCCCCCGTCTGGACCGTGCCCAGGTTCTTCACGTAGATCGGCGTACCGCGCATGTCGGCGCCCACCACGATGTTCTCCAGGTCGGCCTTGGACTGGACATAGCCGCGCCCCCGGATCAGGTATTCGGCGTCGGCCTGCTCGATCAGCCGCCCCCCCACGTCCTTGTTGGAGGCCTTGACCGCCTCCATCACCTTGCCCGCCTTGATGTTGTAGGCGAACAGCTTGTTGGGGTCCAGATCGATCTGGTACTCACGCACATAGCCGCCGATGGAGGCCACCTCGGCCACCCCCTGGACGGTGTTCAGCTGGTAGCGCACGAACCAGTCCTGCAAGGTGCGCAACTGCTCCAGGTCATACCCCTTCCCCTCGATGGTGTACCAGAACACGTGTCCCACGCCGGTGCCGTCCGGACCCAGGGTCGGCACCACGCCGGGCGGCAGCAGGGAGGCGGCGTAGTTGAGCCGCTCCAGGACCCGGGTGCGGGCCCAGTAGATGTCCGCCTTGTCCTCGAAGATCACGTAGATCATGGAGAAGCCGAAGGCCGACGAGGCGCGCACCGCCTTGACCTGGGGCAGCCCCTGCAGGTTGACCGCCAGGGGATAGGTGACCTGGTCCTCCACCACCTGGGGCGAACGGCCGGGGTAGTCGGTGAACACGATCACCTGGTTGTCGGACAGGTCGGGGATGGCGTCCACCGGGGTCTTGTACACCGACCAGATCCCGAAGGCTATGATCAGGGCGAAGATCATCAGGACAATGACGCGGTTCCGGGCGGAGTATTCGATGATTTTTTCGATCATGGAGCAACAACCTCTCAACCACCCCCGACCCCTCCTGATCCAGGAGGGGAGAAGGTCTCATGGGGATTTTGGCGCTCCCCCTCCTTGATGAGGAGGGGGTTGTGGGGGGTGGTCAGCCTACATCTTCATGTCATCCATCTTGAGCGAATCCTTCTTGGCCGGTGCCGTCGGTGCTGCCGGGGTTGCCGGGGCCGGCTTCTTGTCGTCCATCTTCATGCCGGGCATGTTCTCGTGGCCGCCGCCCCCCTTGAGCTGGGATTCGGAGTCGATGAGGTAGGCGCCGGAGACCGCCACCTTGTCCCCCGGTTTGAGGCCGGAGAGGACCTGCACCCGGTCGTCGGTGCGCTGGCCGAGCTGCACGTCCCGCGGCTCGAACATGCCGGGCGAGGTCTCGACCCAGGCCACCTGGCGCTTGCCCGTATCCATCACCGCCGTGACCGGCACGATGATGGCCTTGCCCAGCCCCGCCACGACCTTCGCCCGCACGAACATGTCGGGCTTGAGCTTCATGCCGGGGTTCGCCATCTCCACCCGCGCCTTGACCGTCCTGGTCTTGGGGTCGAGGAAGGGATAGATGAACGATATCCTGCCGCTGAACGGCTTGCCGGGGAAGGATTGGGACTGGATCTCCACCCGCTGCCCGATCTTGATGTTGGGGAATTCGTTTTCGTAGACCTCGATCTCGACCCACACCTGGGAGAGGTCGGCGATGTTGAACAGCACGTCGCCGGTGTTGACGTACTGCCCCTGCTGGACCATCTTCTCGATGACCACCCCCGACAAGGGGGTGTAGATCGGCAGGCGGATGTTGGGCTTGCCCGCCCTTTCCAGTTCGGCGATCTGGCTCTCCTTGACCCCGAACAGCATCAGGCGCTGCTTGGCCGACTGCACGAGTCCGTCGCCGTTCTGGGAGATGGAGGGGATCGGCGAGTTCTTCAACTGGTCGCGGCTTTTCACCGCCAGCAGGTATTCCTGCTGGGAGGCCAGGAGGTCGGGGGAATAGACCTCGGCCACCGGCCGGTTCCTGCCGACGTAGGCGCCGACCGCGCTGACGTGGAGCTTGTCGATGCGTCCGGCGATCCAGGCCGTGACCTTGGCCTGGCGCGACTGGTCGTACTGGACGATGCCCACGGCGTTGATCTCCTTGTTCAGGTCCTCCTGCTTCACCTCCACCGTGGCCACATTGGCCATCACCCGCTGGGTCGGCGAGAGGGAGACATGCCCGAGCATCGCGGCCTGCTGCTTCTGTTCCGGCGTCTGGGTGGCGGCGGTCTGGGCGTCACCCAGCTTCTTGATCAGTTCCATGCCGCAGATCGGGCACGCCCCCGGCTTGTCCTTGATGATGAAGGGGTGCATGGGGCAGGTGTAGACCGGTTTGGCGCTCTGCTCCTGATGGTTGTGGCCGTCCTTCTTGAACCAGCCGGCTTCCTTGTTCAGTTTGCCGCTTTTGTACAGCCAGCTGGCGACGACGACGGCAAGGACCACAAGGGTCAGGGGGAGTGCTATCTTTTTCTTAAGGGCCATGGGGAGCACCTAGCACCTTTCTTCGTTATTGGTTCCTCCACCGCAAGGGGGAGGGGATTGTTCTTCTTATTCAAGGCACTGACAGAATGTTGCAAAGTTCAGCTCAGGTTGTTCAAAAATAGTCAGATCGTCGCACCCGCAGAAAACTCTGAGGAGGCGTAGCAGCGCTACGCCGCACGAAAGGGTTTTCGAGGATGGCGGCGAGATGGCTGTTTTTGAACGACCTCCTACTGATGGTCGTGATCCGCGAGAGGATGTCCGCTCTCCAGGTCGCCCCCCACCGTGGCCTCCAGCTGGGCGAGCCGGATCTGGTAATCGGCCAGGGAGTCATAGTAGTCCCGCTCGTAGTTGAAGAGCGTCAGCCGGCTGTCCAGGAGGGCCAGGAAATCCACCTTGCCCACCCGGTAGGCGATGACCGCCGATTCCAGGGCCTGTTCGGCCTGGGGGATGATGCCCCCCTTGTACAGCTCGGCCAGCTTCCGACGGCGCTCCATCTGGGAGATCAGGTCGGCGATGGTGCTGCGGATGCTGTTTTTGGCATCATTCAGCTCCGCCGTGGACATGGCCTGTTCCGAGGCCGCCTCGGCCAGCATGGCGTGGCGGCGTTCCCGCTGCACCGGCAGGTTGAAGGTGACCCCCAGGCCGTACATGTCGGAGCCGTCGCTCCCCATGGCCGGTTCCCGCTGCATGTACTCGAAGGAGACGGTGAAATCGGGATAGAACTCCTTGCGGGCCAGGGCCTGGGCAGCCTCGCTCTTGCCGATCTGGGCGCGCATCCCCTTCAGGAGCGGGCGGTTCTGCTCCGCCTGCTCCAGCAGTTCCGCATCGCCGTGATTGAAGGGGGTTATCTGCGGATCGGAGATGACGCCGATGGGGGTATCGGCAGGGCGGTAGAGCAGGCTGTTCAGCCTGATCTCCAGGCTGCGCCGCTGCTGCTCCAGAGTGATTTTCATGTCCAGCAGTTTCGATTTTTCCAACTGGGCCTTGAAGATGTCCTGCTGGACCCCCTGGCCGACCGCGTAGCGGTTTTGGGCGATGGTGATGAAGTCCTCCAGGATGCGGGTATTCTTGGCGAGAATCTCCAGTGATTTGTCGGTGAAATAGATCTGGTAGTAGGTCTCCTTGACCCCCCGGACGATATCCAGGATGCGCTCCTCCCGGTTCCAGTGGGATGCCTCGGCGTCGCGCCGCGCCACGTCGGTGCGGAGGCCGCGTTTGCCGAACCAGGGGAGTTGCTGGCTGATGCCCACGACCTTCTGGGTCATGCTGTCGCGCCTGAAGTTGAGCGGATCGGTGATGACGCCGTTCTGGATCTTCAGCATCAGCATCGGGTCTTCCAGGCTGCCCGCCTGCTTCGCCTTGTTGTCGAGCATCTTGAGGTGTGACGCTGAGGCCGTGATCTCGGGGTTGTTGGCCAGGGCGGTCTTGACCAGTTCAGCGAGATTCTCCGTCGGTCTGGTCTCGGCCGCCAGGCCGAAGCCCGCCGGGAGGATGCCCGCGACGAGCAGGGTGAGAAAGATGATGCGGGTTTTCATGACAATGCCTCGGTGTCGATTCGTGGTTGTGTATCAATCTATTACAAAGGGTATGCCAACGATGCAATATACCGATTATACAGCGATTGTACAGCATGTACAGGAGATGGAACGGAAAAGATTGTGGAATATTCTACAGGGGGGAGTCATATTCTACAGGAACGACAAGGCGTAAAACGTCAAAGGCGGCCTCTCACAGAGCGCACAGAGGCACAAAGAAAACCGTAAAGGATTTTGGTTTACCCCAAGAACGTCTGGTTTCTGATTTTCTCTGTGCCTTTGTGAGCGGGTGAGAGACCGGTTCTGACTCACTTTTCAGGAGGGATAATGCCGTACTTCTCCATGCGGTAGATGAGGGTATGGCGGGGGATGCGGAGGAAACGCGCCGCGGCGGTCTGGTTCCAGTTGTTGCGTTCCAGGGCGGCCACCACCACCTCGTGCTCCAACTGCTCCAGGGAATAGCCTTCGGGGGGGAGGTTGAACACCGCCCCGGTCGCGGCCGCCGTGCCGTTGCCGGAACGGATCTTGTCCGGCAACTCCTCCGGGGTGATAGTGTCCCCGTTGCGCATGATCAGCAGCCGTTCCACCGTGTTCTCCAGTTCCCGCACGTTGCCGGGCCAGCCGTAGTGCACCAGCGTATCCAGAGCCGGACGGTCGAAATTGACCTGGGGATTGCCGTGCTTGGCGCAGAAATAGCGGAGCAGGAGCGGTATGTCGTCCGGCCGTTCCCGCAGGGGGGGGAGGTGGACCGGGATGACCGACAGCCGGTAGTACAGGTCCTCCCGGAAGGTCCCCTCGCTCAACGCCTTTTCCATGTCCAGGTTGGTGGCGGCCACCAGGCGCACGTCCAGCTTGTGCGCCGTGGTCCCTCCCACCGGCTCCACGACCTTCTCCTGCAAGGCCCGGAGCAGTTTGGGTTGCAATTCCAGCGGCAACTCCCCCACCTCGTCCAGGAACAGGGTGCCTCCCTCGGCCAGTTGGAACTTGCCGGTCTTGTCCTTCACCGCCCCGGTGAAAGCGCCCTTGACGTGGCCGAACAGCTCGCTCTCCAGGAGGTCGCGGGGGATGGCGGCGCAGTTGATGGCCACGAAGGGGGCGTCCTTTCGTCCGCTGTGGGCGTGGATCGAACGGGCCACCAACTCCTTGCCGGTGCCCGATTCCCCGGTGATCAACACCGACGCCTCGCTGTCGGCCACCTTGCGCACGACGTCGAAGACCCGCTCCATCTGGCGCGAGGCCCCCACGATGGTGCGGAAGTCGGAGCGGTCGGCAAGTTCGTCCTTCAGGCGTTTGTTTTCGGCGGCCATCCCCGTGAATTGCAGCGCCTTGGCCACGGTCAGCTTCAGCTCGTCCCGGTTGAAGGGCTTGGTGATGTAGTCGTAGGCCCCCAGTTTCATGGCCTCCACGGCGATATCCACGGTGCCGAAGGCGGTGATGATCATCACCAGGGTCTCGGGGGAGCGTTCCTTGACGGCCTTCAACACCTGGAGCCCGTCCATGCCGGGCATCTTCATGTCGGTGATGACCAGGGCGGGCGCTTCCTCCCCAAACAGCCGCAGCCCCTCCTCGCCGTTGGCCGCGGCCACCACCCGGTAGCCCGCCTCCTGGAGGTTGTATTCCAGCACCCGCCGCAGCGAGGTGTCGTCGTCGATGATGAGGATTTTAGGGGTCATGGTAGTCCTTTTGGGGGTAAATAACGGGCTGGGCGTTGACCTGACTGCTTTATCGGTCAGGACTAGCGGCCTGGTTCAGCACTTTCTTCATTACGGGGGACTTACCACCAGACGCATATCTTTCATGTTGAGCACATCCCAGATCTCGCTACGGATAACATCTATCGTCTCTTGTAGCGCCCGATCATCGATAATACTAGCCAAAAATACCAACTCTTCATCAAAGAACTCACACTGCTCTGGCGAAAGCACCGTGTCAATCACAGGTTCAACTACTCGTGAAAAATGCAGCTATAGCCAGTTCCGAGGCTGAGAAGACGATTCCACAAACGTTCAGGTATATGTTTCCAGTTGTTTTGCTCGATTGGCCCAGGCAACAATCTCTGTGGGACGGCGGAAACTTCGACTACCTCATCTTCTTCAAACGTTTTGGGATCTAGTCGGTCATCGAGCAGATTCATTGCATGATTGTCCTTCTGCGTTGTGAACAATGATTGAATTATCTTATGGTTCAAGTGATTTCAGGCTTCTTTCGCCCTTTGCCGGTCAAGGCCTTGAAATTTTCCCCCGTCACCACCGGCTTGCCAGACCGCTTCTCAATATCCCTGCGCGTGCTGCCGGCCACGGCTCCGCCCTCTTGAGCATCCATTCTTCAGCGGCTCGAACCCCTTTGAATCCCGATCGCGGTGGAGCTTGGTGGTTGTGGCTTCGGCGAGCATGGTGAGGATCAACTCGATATCGGTCATGTGGTCGCGCAGGTTTTCCCGCTCCAATCCCTTGACCTGTTTGTAATCCTCCACCTTCAGGTCAAACGCCCCCTGCATGATCTCGTTGGTCAATATAGCATATTCCAGGCCGGTTCCGGCCCCACGGTTCTGCCACTCGTCCGTCAGGTCCTGACGGACGGCAATCCCACGCATTCTCTTGTCGATCCAATCTTTCGGATAGCCCTTTTTCTTGTAAAGGGACTTCATCCTTTCCATGGAAAGTTCCGGGTTTTCGATCTCGTCGATCCGCTCCCTGCCCACCTTGGCCAGCCAACGCTTCAGTGGTTCCACCTTGGGTGAAGGGATGGATTGGATGATGCGGAACATGGTCTCGGTATCTGCACAGTCGGTCAGGCGCTTTTTGCCGTCAGGGGTGGCCATTTTCAACTGTCCGATATTTTCGGACACTTCAACATAGCCTTCCGAAGTAAGTTTTTTCTTCAGGTCATTCCAGTACTTACGTGGCCTGTCGCTTCCGGTCAGCACTTCGACAATATCGATGACCGAAAACCACCATTCGCCTTCGTGCAGGATTTTCCGAATATGTTTCCCTTCAAAAACCGCCACCCGAATAAGCTCGCTTTTTGTCATATCGTGCCCTCGCTTTCCACGCTCGGCAGCCTGACAATAACCGTCGTGCCCTTGCCGGGTTCGCTCTCCATCTCCAGCGTGCCGCCGTGAGCCTCGATGATCTTCTTGGTGATGGCCAGCCCCAGGCCGGTGCCGTCCGGCTTGGTGGTGAAGAACGGCTCGAAGATCCGGGCCAGGGTGTCTGCGTCGATGCCGTAGCCGGTGTCGGTGAAGCGGATCTCGTGGCGCCCGTCGGCCTGGCTGGTGGCGATGGCCACGCTGCCGTTCTCCGGCGTGGCCTGCAGGGCATTGATGACGATGTTCAGGAACGCCTGGCGCAACTTCTCGCCGTCGGCGCTAACGAAGAGGTCGCCGGCGGGCGGCTCCAGGGTGAGCCTGATCTTGCGGCTCCTGGCGTCGCCGGCGGTGAGGGTGACGATGGTCTCCAGCTCCTCCCGCAGGGAGCAGCGCGCCATCTCCGCCGGTTGGGGGCGGGCCATGCGCAGGAAATCCTCCACCACCCGGTTGAGCCGCTCGGTCTCCTTGATCTGGATCTCGATGAACTCGTGCTTGGGGTCGCCGGGCCGGTAGTCGTCCCGCAGGATTTCGGCCGTGCCGCGGATGGAGCCCAGGGGGTTCCTGATCTCGTGAGCCAGCACCGCCGCCATTTCCCCCAGGGTGGAGAGCCGCTCCGCCCGGCGCAGCTGCTCTTCGATGGTCATGATCCGCTCCGACTGGGCTTGCAGCGTGTTGTAGGATTCCGCCAGCCCCTGGGCGGTCCGCTGGAGTTCCCGGCTGCGGGCGCGTTCGCGCTGCGCCAGGAGCCCCGTGACGCCTCCCACCACGTTGTACATGACGATCTCCAGATACTTCTCCATCTCCAGGGCCAGGCCGCCCCCCCACTGGAAGAGGATGTGGGGGGCGTACACCACGCTGACCGTCAGGGAGCAGAGCAGGCCGCCCCGGAAGCCGAACCAGAGGGCGGCCAGGATGATCGGCAGATAATAGAAGCGCTGGAAGATGTCGTGCAGGTAGTGGAGGTGCAGCGGCGTAAAATAGTGGAGCAGGCTGATGCCGAGGGTGAAAAGGCCCAAAAGGGCGGTGCGCAGGATGGTTGCTTTCATGGCTACCTATATAGCGCAACCCTGTGGAAAGTTAAACCCAAATCGGTTTCTCACAGAGCGCACGGAGGCACGGAGGAAATCACAAAGAATTTTGGTTTACCCTTAAAAGCGTTTGGTTTTGGTGTTCTCCGTGCCTCTGTGAGCTTGAGCGAACGAAAGTGAGCGGGTGAGAGGCGCTTTTGAATTACACTACTCGCCCATCCATCAAGGTAATGGTCCGGTCGCTGTGTTTGCCGTTGTCCGGGTTGTGGGTGACCATCACGATGGTCTGGCCGGCGGCGTTCAGTTCCCGGAACAGGGCCATGACCTCGTCGCTGGTGCGGGAATCCAGGTTGCCGGTCGGCTCGTCGGCCAGCAGGATATGGGGCGTGTTGACGATGGCGCGGGCGATGGCGACCCGTTCCTGCTCGCCCCCCGAGAGCTGGTTGGGCAACCGCCCGGCCTTGGCCCCCAGGCCGACCCGCTCCAGGGCCTGGCGGGCGGTAGCCTGTTTTCGGCTGTTCCTGGCCTTGACGATGGCCAGCGGCAGCATGACATTCTCCAGCGCCGTCAGGTAGGGGATCAGGTGGAAGGACTGGAACACGAACCCCAGGTTCCGGGCCCGGAAATCGGCCAGCTTTTCGCCGGGAAGCTGGTAGAGCTTGACTCCGGCCATCTCCACCTCCCCCGATGTGGGGTGGTTCATCCCCCCCAGCACCGACAGCAGGGTGCTCTTGCCGGAGCCGGACTGCCCCATGATAGTGACGAATTCTCCGGCCTCGATGGCGATGTCCACGCCGCGGAGCGCCTCGACCGTCTCGCCGCCGCTGGTGTAGTGTTTTGCCAGGTTGCTGATTTCAATGAGTGACATTGATTTAGACTCTCTAGTGATTTTTGTTTGTCTCGGGCCGCCCTAAGAAACGTGGATTTTGTGCAAGATCAAGGCTGTCGAGGGATTGCGCGGAGGCGTAGCAGCGCTACGCCGCACAAGTGATCCCGAAGACTTACGCAGATGTTGCGCAAAAGCCGCGTTTCCCTACAAAGCCCTGAGAGCTTCGGTCGGGTCCATCCTGCTCGCATGCAGTGCCGGATACAGGCTCGCCAGCAGGCCGAGCACCAGGGCCAGGGCGATGGAACCGCCCGCCACCCAGCCATCCCAGAGCAGTTTGGCGTCCTTGGCCTCCGCCATGAAGGGCAGCGCCAGTCGGGCGCCCCCCATGCCGGCACCGTACCCCAAAAAGCCGGCCAACAGGCTGACCAGGGCCGCCTCCAGCAGTATGATCCGCATGATGTGGCTCTTCCTGAAACCGATGGCCCGGAAGACGCCGATCTCGGTGGTGCGCTCGTTGACGCTCCCCATCATGGTCACGAAGACGATCAGGGAGCCGATGAATACCACCACACCGGCCATGGCGTAGGAGAAGCGCTTGAACTGGTTCAGGGCCTTGAGCCGCCCCTCCACCACCTGCTGGATGGCCGACACCTTGGCGTCGGGCAGCTTTTCAGCGATCTGGACCACCATGTCGCCGATGGGGCAGCCCGAACAGAGTGCCGCCACCTCGGCCAGGGTGATCCTGCCCTCCTTGCCGAGCAGCTTCTGGGCCTTGCCGAGCCGTGCAAAGACCAGAGAGTCGTCCTGGGAGCCGGTCTGGTCCAGCACCCCGGAAACCTTGAAGGCCTCGCCCTCGATCCGGACCGTGTCGCCGGAGGCCGCGTTGAGCGTCTTCGAGGCGTCGCTCCCCAGCAGCAGTTCGTTATCGGCCTTGGGCGCATCGCCGAAAATCTGCCACCACTGCTTCATCTTCAACTCGCTGGCGAAGTTGACCCCCACCAGGAGGACATCGTGCCCGCCGATGGCGACGCTCCCCAGCACCTTGGGGCTGACGGCCGAGATGTTCTTGTGGTTGGCGATGGTGGTGATGCGGGCCAGGTCCGCCTCACGGATCTCACGCTGGTCGAAGGTCACGCCCCCCAGGCTGATACCGCCGTAGTTCATGGCCAGGCCGTTGCTCCGCGGGGTCACCAGGATATTGGCGCCGAACTCGTCCATCTTGCGCCCGATATCGCTGGACATGGACGTGGTGAGGGTGATCAGGGTCACGATGGTCCCGATCCCCACCATCAGGCCGATGGTCAGGAAGGCCATCTTGGCCTTGCGGCGCTTCAGGTTGTTTATGGCGATGGTGTGGAGTTTCATCTAAAAGAACCGCGCCCCCGCCTTGAGGTCGGCCGTCTTGATGGTGATGGCGCTGCCGCTTGCCCGGTGGGGGAGGAAGGAGGGGTTGCACCCTTCGCCCGAGCTGGGGGCGATGCGGTCGATGGCGAACTTCCTGTTGCAGTTCTTGCAGAGCATCTGGGCGCCCTGCTGGTCGTACCCCTTCTTTTCCCGGTAACAGACGTCGCAGGCGTCGAAAGCGGTGCGGTAGCTGCCGTCAGGCGCCTTGACGACAAAGAAGGCGATGCTTTTGCCTCCATCCTCGAAGCGGTAGAAGCGCGCCTTGCCGCCGCTCAGCCGGGAGGTCGGGATGGAGACCGTGCCGCTGACGGCCGTGACCTTTTCGTACTTGCCCAGGGAAAAGGCGAACACCCCGGCAACGCTTAGCAACAGTACCCCAATGACGATTCCTGCCCGGACGATCTTTTTCGTGTGATTCATGCGCATATCCTCTCTATCTACCTGCTTTTGTCGCCCGCGCCGCACCCGCCGCAGCAGCGCGGCCCGCCACCGCCGCCCGTGCCCGCATCCCCGCCGGGCCGCCGCCGGTATTGTTCCGGCGTCACCACCTGCTGCACGGTGCTGTCGTATCCGGCCTTTGTAATATTTTCCGCCAATGTCTCCGGTTTGACCGTTTTGGTGTCGTACCCGACGATGACCCGCCCGCCGTCCAGGTCCACCCGGGTCGAGGCGACCCCTTTGATACCCTGCAGCGCTCGGCTGATCCGGTCGGCGCAACTTCCGCAGGTCATGCCCGACGCCTTCAGGACCGCCACCGAGTCGGCGGTCACCCCGGCCCTGACGCGGACCGCCAGGACGGCAAGAAACAGTATGGCTGTCAAGATCAGTGTCGTATTTATGATTCTGTTTTTCATACCCACTCCATCGGCAGTATGCGGCTCTTTAACCGGTGGCCTCACGCTGGTTTGCTGTTTTTCAAGGAGCATGCCAGTGGTTCTGTATTGTTTAAATAGCTTGAATTATTTAAAAATATTGTAATGGCTGACAGTGGAATGTATTTTGCGTGTGCAGAATATCCATCATGCGTGTGGAATATTCTTCATTTGGTGATGTGTCTCAACCGGGCTTGCCGTAGCTGATGACGATTAATCGTTGACAGGAGCGCCTGAATTCTATACGAAGTGAACCAACCATGCGTCATCCTGTCTATTATCCATTCGCCATCATCGTGATGGCCCTGTACTTGCTGTTGCCGGCACGGGTTCTGGCCCACTGCGACGCCCCGGAGCCCTGCAATGCCGGGACGCCGGTCGCGCAGGCCGCCGCCGATGCGCCGTGCGGAACGTGCCCCTGCTCGGACACGCAGCACGGCGATTGCTGCGAAAGCGCCTGTTGTTGCCCTTGCCACGCCCCTTTTGGTCAGCGTATCGCCATCACCTATTCCCCCATGGTCACCTTCCAAAGCACTCCTGAAATCCTCAAGGAACTGCCCCAGGTCTATTCTTCCATCTTCGTACCCCCCCAGAACCGTACCGCCTGATCCGCCCATCCGTCGGGACGCGCCCCGTCCCGCGTAGCGAGAGCTTTCATCACGATACCCTCCAGGTGCGTGCGCCCCGTGGCGTCCGGCGGCAGAGGGTACACAATAAAGGAGTATGTCACCGTGACAACCAATCAGCGTGGTTTTCTGAACTCCCCGTGGGATTTTTTCTGTTCCCTGAAACTGACCATGTTCCTGCTCATCACCCTGGCCATCACCTCGATCATCGGGACGATCATCCCCCAGGGGACCCCGGCGCGGGAGTATCTGCAGCAGATCAGCCCGGCAAAATTCAAGCTGTACCAGGCGCTGGGCTTCTTCGACATGTACCACTCCTGGTGGTTCGTCCTGCTGCTCTGCCTGCTGACGATCAACCTGATCGCCTGTTCCATCAAGCGCCTGCCCCACATCTGGAAGGCCATCACCCAGCCGGTGACGGTGCTGGACAGCGGGCTGGAGAAGTCGCTTGGCAATGTGGTCTCCTTCAAGGCCCCCGGCGAGCCGGAGAAACTCCAGAAACAGGTGGCGGCCTTTCTCACGGCCGAGTTCGCCGAGCCGGTGGCGACGGAAAGCGACGGGACCCGGCACCTGTTTGCCCGGAAGGCCCCCTGGTGCCGCCTTTCGGTCTACTTCGTCCACCTGAGCGTCATCGTCATCTTCATCGGCGCCCTGGTGGGATCGTTCTTCGGTTACAAGGGGTTCGTCACCATCATGGAAGGCGACAGCATCGCCAAGGTGGCGGCCCGTTCGGGCAAGGAGGTTGACCTCGGTTTCTCGGTGCGTTGCGAGAAGTTCAGCGTCTCCTTGTACGACAGCGGCGCCCCCAGGGAGTTCAGGAGCATCCTGACCGTACTGGAGAACGGCAAGCCGGTGCCGGGGTACGAGCATGTTCCGGTCATCGTCAATGAGCCGCTGACCTACAAGGGGATCACCTTTTATCAGTCCAGTTACGGCAATGCCGGCGAATACCGTTTCCTGGTCACCGATCGGGACGGCAGGAACGCCGTCCCGGTGACGGTGCCCGCCGACGGCGAGGCGACCCTGCCCGACGGCAGCGGCGTGCACGTGCTTGAGACGACCCCGGATATCGCCCCTTATTCCCCCGGCCTCTCCGGCCCGGCGGCCAATCTGGAGATCCATGCCCCCGGCGGCGGCTCGGAGCGGGTGGTGGTCTACGCCAACCATCCCGAACTGAATATCGAACACGCGAAACAACACGGCACGGGGCCGGTCATCCACTTCAAGGGTGAGGAAAAGCGGATGTACACCGGACTGCAGGTGGCAAAGGATCCGGGCGTCGGGATCGTCTGGCTGGGCTGCCTGCTCATGGTGGTGGGCATCTTTGCCGCATTTTTCCTGTCCCACCGCCGCGTCTGGGTGCGGATCCAGCACGGGACCGTCACCATGGGCGGCAACGCCAGCAAGAACCAGGCGGCCTTCCAGCACTTCTTCGACGCCCTGGCCGATAAACTCGCAAGAGAATGCTCAGGAGGAAAAAGATAATGACAAGTTCACTGCTCTTCAACGCGACGACCATCGCCTATCTGGCGTCCATGGTTGTTTTCTTTGCATTCCTCGCCACCAGGAACAAGGGCATCGGC
>Ga0207816_1000063_pt1 | contig 29226 bp, 15 predicted proteins | sample LuqExpMetageno10_FD_187768 | JGI IMG/M metagenome (GOLD analysis project Ga0207816, IMG submission 187768) | Tropical forest soil microbial communities from Luquillo Experimental Forest, Puerto Rico - Sample 10 (SPAdes) | ecosystem: Environmental > Terrestrial > Soil > Tropical forest ... | reverse complement strand
CAGACCCCTTGGGCTCGCGCCGAAAAGCCGCCAATCGCGGTGGTCGGCTCCGGTCCCGCCGGCCTGATCAACGCCTATCTGCTCTCGGTCGAAGGCTATCCTGTCACGGTCTTCGAAGCCTTCCACGATCTCGGCGGCGTCTTGCGCTACGGAATTCCCGAATTTCGTCTGCCCAACGCGCTGATCGACAACGTGGTCAAGAAGATCGACCGGCTTGGCGGCAAGTTCGTCAAGAACTTCGTCGTCGGCAAGACGGCCACCTTGCAAGATCTCAAGGATGCCGGCTTCTACAAGATCTTCGTCGGTACCGGTGCGGGCCTGCCGCGCTTCATGAACATCCCGGGCGAGCACCTCAATGGCGTGATGAGCGCCAACGAGTTCCTCACCCGCGTCAACCTCATGCAAGCGCGTCTGGACGAATACGAGACCCCGCTTCCCATCGTGAAGGACAAGAACGTCATCATCATCGGCGGTGGCAACACCGCCATGGATGCGGCGCGCACGTCCAAGCGTCTGGGGGCGAATGTCACCATCGTCTATCGCCGTACCAAGAAGGAGATGCCGGCCCGCGTCGAAGAGCTGGCGCATGCGCTTGAGGAAGGCATTGCGCTTTCCGTCCTGCGTGGTCCCACCGAGTTCATCAGCGGCGGCGATCACAAGGTCTGCCATGCCAAGCTCGACATCATGGAGCTGGGCGCTCCCGATGCCTCCGGCCGCCGTTCGCCAGTGCCCACGGGCCAGACCGAAACCATCCCGGTCGACCTCGTGATCATGGCGCTCGGCAATGACTCCAACCCGATCATCAAAGACAGCGAACCTCGCATCAAGACTTCGAAATGGGGCACGCTGGTGGTGGAGAACGGGGCGGAAACGACGCTGAAGGATGTCTACTCGGGCGGCGATGCCACCCGCGGCGGCTCCACGGCGGTGAACGCGGCGGGCGACGGCAAATCCGCCGCCATCCAGATCGCTGCAGAAAACCCCTTCACGGCGGCCCAGATCAAGCAGATGGTCGCCACGGCTGGGGAATACACGGCCAAAGCCCAGACCAAGTACACCATCACACAACGCCGCGAGATCGCCGACAATATCGTCGAGATCACGGTCAAGGCGCCGATGGTGGCCAAGACCGCCAAGGCCGGTCAGTTCGTCCGCGTGCTGCCCACCGCCAAAGGTGAGCTGATCCCGCTGACCCTGGCCGATTGGGATGTCAAGCACGGCACCATCACCCTGGCCATCCAGGGCATGGGCACCAGCTCCATCTTGATGAACAAGATGCAGGTTGGTGAAGCCCTGGAAGGCATCGCTGGACCGCTCGGCCTGCCCTCTCACCTGCACAAATACGACCCCAAGAAAGAAACCGTCGTGTTCTGTGCGGGCGGCCTGGGCCTGCCGCCGGTGTATCCGATCGCCCGCGAACATCTGCGCATGGGTAACCATGTGACGCTGATCGCCGGCTATCGCACCAAGGGCGCGCTGTTCTGGGTCGGTGAAGGCGAACGTGTCGACACCCTGAAAGCCGAATTCGGCGATCTGCTCGACGTTGTCTTCTGCACCAATGACGGCACCTTCGGCGAGAAGGGCTTCGTCACCACCCCGCTGCAACGCTGGCTGGATGACAAGAAATCTGTCAACGGACGCAAGATCGCCGAAGTCATCGCCATCGGCCCGCCGCTGATGATGCGGGCGGTTTCGGAACTGACGCAGAAATATGCGGTTCCGACCGTGGTCAGCCTCAACTCGATCATGGTGGACGCGACCGGCATGTGCGGTGCCTGCATGGTGCCGGTGACCATCGACGGCAAGATGGTACGCAAGCACGCTTGCATCGACGGCCCGGAACTCGACGCCCACATCATCGATTGGGACAAGTTCCTGCCGCGCTTCAACCAGTTCAAGGTTCAAGAAGCTGAGAGCCGCGCCAAACACGGCCTCTAATATTTCCGCCTAGACCTTCAGCGCCGGTCCGTCACATGACGGGCCGGCGTTTTTCTTTGCCTTCGCGATTGAGGTTTCTTCGCAACGTCAGAAAAAATTGGTTTCGGATTCTCCTGGCCTTGCCGTAGAAGTTGTGTGTCGGAGGGGAACATGAAAGCGAAGAAGTCGATTTCAGACGACATCCGCAAGGCAATTGAGCTGCGCGCCTATTACATCTGGGAGAGCGAAGGCTGTCCGGATGGCAAGCAGCAAGACCATTGGGCCCTTGCCGAAGCCGAAATTCTGAGCGAACCGGCTGCAAAAAAGACACCCGCCGCCAAAGCGCCGGCAAAAACGAAAACCAATGGCGGCGCCAAAAAGACCAAGGCGGAAGCCGTCATCGCGCCAAAGCCGGTCAAGACGAAAAAAGCCGCCAAAACGGTGAAGCCCGCTCCGAAGGCGTGACATTCACGAGGGCGTCACTCTTCTTGTCAGGCGCCCGCGATCTGCAGCCTTGCGGCGCGCAAACGCTGCAACAGCACCGGCATGAAGCGCTTCATCATCTCATAGCCGAGATCGTGATTGTCCTCGCACTTGCCGCGCAAGCAAGCCGCATCCAGCGCGATGGCGCGCGTCAGTTCCAGAGCCTTCGCCGATAAGCCGCGCCGGTAAGGCGGCACCAGCCAGGAAGCACCAACGATATCGCTCTCGCCAACAGTCTGGATGGTGACGGGGGCGCCGGGCTTGCGCACTTCCAGGCCGACCCGCCCTGCCCGCAAGAGATAAAGCTGATCGGCGACATCGCCTTCATGAAAGAGGTATTCGCCCGGCTCGAAGCGCACATTCTTGGCGCAGCCGGTGAGGATATCGATGTAGTCCTGCTTCATCCCAGCGAAGAAGCTGTGCTCGCGCAAAAACCGTCCGAGCCCTTCCATGGTGCCTGTCCCTTGGCCGCTGCAGCACGGACGGTATGCCTTACCTCTTTTCCCTGCAACGCGGCGGAAAAGCTAGGCTCGCCCCTTGGTAATAGCCGCCATGGCGCCAAGAAAGGCCGAATCAGCCATCAGATCTTCCAGCGGCCGCATCAGGCGGCGGCGCCAATTGGGATATTCCGTGATACTGCCTGGCAAATTGGCCTGGTGAAGCTGGCCGATGAAATCATCCATCTGCACCATGAAGAGGGTCGAAGGCGCGCTGCCCAGATAAGCGTGAACCGCGGCGGTCAGCTCCGGCGTCCAGGCCAGCGTATCGGCCTTGTCCAAAGAGGCCCCGCGGGGCAGCAGACCGGCCGTCCCGAGCGCCTTCAGCAGCTCCTGCTTGTCCTCCACGCGCAAGCGTTTGGCATTGGCCTCTTCCTTCATATCCTTGAAGAGGCCGAGCGTCTCCTTGGCGGCGAGATCATCGCTCTGCCAAAAGCCTTTGAAAGTGGCAAGGTCATGCGTCGACACGGAAACCGCCGCCAGACCGGGATACTCTTTCGGCGGCTTGAAGCCGTCGCGCTGACGCTCGAAATAAAGCACCCGGCTCGACAGGATGCCGGTTTCAGCCAGGCGTTCGCGAAATCCCGCCGGCACCGTGCCGAGATCTTCGCCGATGACCAGACATTTGTTGCGCTGGCTTTCCAGCGCCGTGATGGCGAGAAGTTCTGCCAAAGGATAACGCACATAAGCGCCTTCCGTCGGCTTGACGCCGCGCGGGATGAGATAAAGCCGCGTCAACCCCATGACATGGTCGATGCGCAACGCCCCGGCGTGACGCATATTGGCGCGCAACAAGGCGATGAACTGATCGAAAGCCGCTTCGCGCAGTCGCAAAGGATTGAGCGGCACCACCCCCCAATCCTGGCCCTTCTCGTTGAAGGGATCGGGCGGTGCACCCACGCGGGCGCCACCGGCGAATTGGCGCTGATGCGTCCAATGATCTGCGCTCGCGGCATCTATACTGACGGCAAGATCGTTATAGAGGCCGACCGCCATGCCTTTGGCGCGGGCCTGCGCCGCCGCTTCGGCAAACTGGATCTCGCATTGCCATTGCAGGTACTTGAAGAAGCCGATGCGGGCGGCATGGCGCTGGCGGAAATCCGTGAGCGCGCCGTTATCACGAGTTCGGAAAGCCTCAGGCCAGCGCGGCCAATCTTGCGTGCCGAATTCCTCGGTCAGAGCCTGGAAGTCGGAAAGCCCTTCGAGATCGCGCCCGCGCTGTTGGACATAAGCGCTGAAGGCCAAGGCACGATCATCGTTTACTGCCAGATGCTTTGCGGCGAAGCTCTGGTACAGCACCTCCAGAACCGGCAATTTCAGCGCCGCGACCGCAGGATAGTCGATCAATTCCTCGCCCAACGCTTTTTCGATAGTCTGGCGGTAAGCGGGGCTCTTCGCCAGCTCTTGCGCCTGGGCGCATTCGGCAAAATCGGCAATCGCCGTGACATCGAGATAAAGTGGATTGCGGAAGAGGCGGCTGCACGGCGAATAAGGGCTGGCGTTCTCCGGCGTATTGAGAAACAGCGTATGCAGCGGATTGAGGCCGATAGCATCACCGCCCGCGCTGGCGATCACCTCGCTCAGGCGCTTGAGATCGCTGAAATCGCCCATTCCCCAATCGCTGCGGGACTTGAGAGAATAAAGCTGCAGCATCAGCCCCCAAACCTTATGGCTGGTCAGTTTCTCCGGCAGATAGCAGCGTTTCGGCGCCACTATCAGGCGCATCTTCTGGCCGCCCGCTTCGAAACGATGATAGCCGAGCGGCAGCGCATCCAGCCGCAAGCGGTGCTGGAAAATCCGCTTGCCGTCGAAATAGGCGATATCGTCGTACGGCAAGTCCCCCAACCGGCAGACACCGGCACTCGGTCCGCCATCTTCCAGCACAAGCTGCCAATTGAGGCTGCGGGCGTTGTCGTCTTCCCAAGCCCTGAGCGGAATGGACACCGGTTCGTCTTCGTGCACCACCAAGACCGGCGGCAGCAGCACCATCCAAGGCGCCCGCCAGAAATTATTCAGGCTCGCCCAGGCTTCTTCATCCGTCTCAGCCGGAATGCCAAACGCCTTTAGTAGCCCGCGAACGGTTTCGGGCGAGGTATCATGGCGCTCGCCATGCATATCCCAGTAATGGTCCTCGATGCCGGCGGCTTCCGCGAGCTTGTAGAGAACTTCTTTCGCGTCCATGAACAATCCGCTTTAAACGTCGCCCTCAAACAGCGCCAATCCACGCGCCGCGAGGTGAAATTTGGTTTGAGCCGTATAGCGCCCGGAGGCTTCGCCATCCGCCACGCCGGTATCGAGAATCCAGTGCCAGCGTTTGTCGAATGGCACATCGGGCAGCGTGAAATCCACCGGATCTTCGCCCGCATTCACCAAGAGCAGAAAGGAGTGAGGATCGAGCCGGCGCGAATAGGTCTGCAAATCCATCTCCGCCGTTGCCGCAAAGCGCACCCCTAAAACGCGCGAGCCCGGGCGCAGCCAGTCGGCATCCGTCATTTCCCGCCCTTCGGGCGCCAGCCAGACGATGTCTTTCACCTCGCTGCCATCCACCGGATCGCCCAGGAAGAAGGCAGAGCGGCGGAAAACGGGATGATCGGTCCGAAGCTTCAGCAACCGGCGCACAAAGGCGACCTGATCGCGGTTTTCTTCGAGCTTGCTCCAATCCACCCACCCGGTTTCATTATCCTGGCAATAGGCGTTGTTGTTGCCTTGTTGCGTGCGGCCGAACTCATCTCCGGCCACCAGCATCGGCATACCTTGCGACAACAGCAAAGTCGCCAAGAGGTTCCGCTTCTGGCGCTCGCGCAGCTGCAGAATGTTGAGATTGGAGGCCGGGCCTTCTACACCGCAGTTCCAGGAGAAATTCTCATCCGTCCCGTCGCGATTGTTTTCACCATTCGCGGCATTGTGCTTGAAGTTATAGGAGACGAGGTCTTCCAGCGTGAAACCATCATGAGCGGTGATGAAATTGACCCCGGCCGTCGGCCGCCGTTCTGAGAAGATATCGCTGGAGCCCGCGAGGCGGACCGCGAAATCGCCCACCCGCGCATCGCCGCGCCAGAAACGCCGGACGTCGTTGCGGAAGCGGTCATTCCATTCGCTCCAGCGCTGAGGAAAGCCGCCAACCCGATAACCGCCCGGACCCAAATCCCAAGGCTCGGCGATCATCTTGGTTTTTACCAGCACTGGGTCCTGCAAAATGCAGGCGAATATGGCAGCAGCGGGATCGAATTCGCCCTCGCGGCGCGCCAGCGTGACGGCAAGATCGAAGCGGAAGCCGTCGATGCCCATCTCCTCGACCCAATAGCGCAGCGAATCCATCACCATCTGCAGCACGCGCGGATGCTCGATGTTGAGGCTGTTGCCGCAGCCGGTGACATCGCGATAGCGGCTCTTGTTCTCGGCCAGGCAGTAATAGGAGGCATTGTCGATGCCGCGGAAAGACAGCGTGGGGCCAAGTTCGTTGCCTTCACCGGAATGGTTGAACACCACGTCCAGGATCACTTCGATACCGGCATCATGAAAAGCCCGTACCATGTGGCGGAATTCGCCGGCATCGGGTTTCGAGAGATAGCGCGGTTCGACGGCAAAAAAGGCGACCGAATTGTAGCCCCAATATTCGGACAATCCGTTGGCGGCCAGAACCGAGGTGGTGGTGAAGGGATGGACCGGCAGCAGCTCGACCGCCGTCACCCCCAGATCGCGGATGTATTTGATGACTTCCGGTGAGGAAAGCCCCGCCGAGGTGCCGCGGAATTCCGGCTCCACATTGGGATGATTCATGGTGAAGCCGCGCAAATGCAGCTCATAGATCACGCTATGGGAGCGCGGGGTGTGCGGCGGCGGTGCGGGAGGCTGGCCTGGCTGCCAATTCGTCACGATGCATTTGGGCACGACAGCCGCGGAATCGCGCGTATCGAAGGACAGATCCACCCGCGGATCGCTCGGCGTATAGCCGCATTGGCGCTCGTCAAACAGGATCGGCCGTGTCAGTGCCCGTGCATAGGGATCGATCAGAAGCTTGTTGGGATTGAAGCGGTGGCCGCCCAAGGGATCATAAGGGCCATGCACGCGATAGCCATATAACAAACCCGGACGCGCCACCGGCAAATAGCCGAACCAGACATCCTCCGACTTCTCCGGCAAAGTGATACGGGCGCGTTCACGCTCCTGCTCGTCGAACAGGCAAAGCTCGACGCTCTCCGCATGCGCCGAGAAGATCGCGAAATTGACGCCCTCGCCGTCAAAGGTGGCGCCAAGGGGAAAGGGCCGGCCCTGTTTGAGCCGCAAGCCGGTCGTCACAGTCAACGGCCCTCCGGCACCAGCACAAGCGCTCCGAGTGGCGGCAATGTCACCGAAAGACTGTCCGGTAAACCGTGCAGCGGTTGCCCTAATGTCTGGAGACCGCCGCCATTGCCGACATTGCTGCCGCCATAGAACTCGGAATCCGAATTGAAGGCTTCGTAATAGCGCCCCGCATGGGGCACACCGATGCGGTAATCCTCACGCACCACCGGCGTGAAATTGCACAACACGATGACGAAGTCGTTCGGATCGCTGCCGCGGCGGATGTAAGAAATGACGCTGGCTTCGCTATCGTTGGCGTCGATCCACTGGAAACCGTCGGGTTCACAATCCTTCTGATGCAGCGCGGCGCGGTTGCGATAGAGCCAGTTCAGATCCTTCAAGGCCCGCTTCAGCCCGGCATGTTCTTTGTGTTGCAGAAGGTGCCAATCCAGGCTGGTGTCGTGGTTCCATTCATTCCACTGGCCGAGTTCCGCCCCCATGAAAAGCAGCTTCTTGCCGGGCATGGTGTACATGAAGGTGTAATAGGCCCTGAGGTTGGCAAATTTCTGCCAGAGATCGCCCGGCATCTTGTTCAGCAGCGAGCCCTTGCCATGCACCACCTCGTCATGGCTCAGCGGCAGGATGAAATTCTCGGTGAAAGCATAGAGCAAGCCGAAGGTCAGGTTGTTGTGGTGGTATTTGCGGTGGATCGGCTCTTTGGACATGTATTGCAGGGTGTCGTGCATCCAGCCCATGTTCCATTTGTAGCCGAAGCCCAGCCCGCCGAGATAAGTTGGGCGTGACACCATCGGCCAAGCCGTAGATTCCTCGGCAATAGTGGCGGCCTGGGGATGGTCGGCATAGACCAGCTCGTTCATCCGGCGCAGGAAATCGATGGCTTCGAGATTTTCGACCCCGCCATAGATATTCGGCACCCACTCGCCCTCCTGGCGGCTGTAATTGCGGTACAGCATCGAAGCCACCGCATCCACCCTGAGCCCGTCGATGCCATAGCGTTCCAGCCAGAACAGGGCGTTGGAAAGCAGGAAACCGCGCACTTCGTTACGGCCGAAATTGTAGATGTAGCTGTTCCAGTCGGGGTGATAGCCCTCTTTGGGATCGGCATGCTCGTAAAGGTGGCTGCCGTCGAAATAATGCAGGCCATGGGCGTCCGAGGGGAAATGCCCCGCCGCCCAATCGAGGATAAGACCGATCCCTTCCTCATGACACCGGTGGACGAAGTGGCGGAAATCCTCTGGCGAGCCATAGCGGCTGGTCGGCGCGAACAGCGAGGTCGGCTGATAACCCCAGGAGCCGCCAAAAGGATGCTCGTTGATCGGCATCAGCTCGATATGGGTGAAGCCCATTTCCTTGACATAAGGAACGAGCGTATCGGCAAGTTCGCGATAAGACAGGCTCCGGTTGTCTTCTTCCGGCACAGTGCGCCAGGAACCCAGATGCACTTCATAGATGGCCACAGGGGCATGGCGGTCAACGGAAGGCCCTTTACCTGTAGCTTCGATCACAAGGCCGGGCCGGGCATCGGCGGCGACCACAGAGGCGGTCCGGGGAGGCAGTTCGGCGGCGAAGGCGAAAGGGTCGGCTTTCAGCAGAATGGTGCCGTCGCGTGTCTTGATCTCGTATTTGTAGCAAGCGCCCACCCCAACCGCTGGGAGAAAGATCTCCCAGATGCCGGCGCCAGGATGAAGCCGCATCGCATGACGGCGGCCATCCCAATCATTGAAGTCGCCAACAACACTGACACGCTGCGCATTGGGGGCCCAAACGGCGAAACTGGTCCCTTCCACGCCTTCTTTGGCGGCGGGATGCGCGCCCATCTTCTCGTAGCCGCGCAGGTAATTACCTTCTGCATGCAGATAAAGATCGAGCTCCCCGAATACGGACCCAAAGGCATAGGGGTCTTCTTCCACCCGGCCATCGACAGAAAGGCGATAGCCGAAGGACTCGCTGCCCACCTCGCCGCTGAAAAGCCCTGCCTCATGTACCTTTGTAAGCTGGACAATTTCCACATTTGTAGAACAATTCAAAACAACAATACGGCCAGCGTCAGGGCGAAACACACGCACCACGAAAACGCCCGTCGTGCGATCGCGATGCATGCCGAGATAAGAAAACGGATCGTGGTCATTACCAGAAGTAATCGCCGTCATACGTTCGTCACGTATTGGCTTATGTCCTGTATTCACCGCAGAACTGCGCTTGGCTGTATCCGGCATCATTCCTTGTCCAACCTATCGGCGCATCTTTGCGCCTTTAAAAAAGTACTCGTGCTGAACGTGCAGACGTCTTCGTTTTTCTAAGATAGTTCGCTACAGTAATAAGAGTTTTACCAGAATACGCTTTTATAGTTTCCGAGAAAGACGGCACCCGACAGCTTTTGGAAACGAAAAGCCCTGAGGCCGCGAGAGGACCAGATGCGGGTTCTGTTTGCCACGGCGGAAGCTTACCCCCTTGCCAAGACTGGGGGACTGGCAGATGTCTCCCGCGCTTTACCTGTTGCCCTTCGCCGCCTTGGTCTGGATGTCCGGCTGTTGATGCCAGGCTATCCGAGAGCCTATGTCCGTGTCGAAAATCCACGCATCGTTGCCAAGATCCCGCCGGTGCTGGGCGTCACCGATGCGACCCTGGTCGAGGGTACCTTCCCAGAAACCGATCTGCCGGTCTACTTGATCGATAGCCCGAGCCTGTTCCGGCGTAACGGAGGGCTTTATCAGGACGATTCTGGCAAGGACTGGCCGGATAATGCCTTGCGCTTCGCTTTCCTGGCCCGCGTCGGAACCGAGATTTCGATGGGCCGTCTGGCAACGGGCTGGAAGCCGGATCTGGTTCACGCCAATGACTGGCATGCAGGCTTGTTGCCGCTTTATCTCGCACTGGAAAAGGACCTGAGACCAAGCACGGTCTTTACAACGCATAATATGGCGTTCCAAGGCAACTTCCCTGCTCATTGGCTCGAGACATTGGGGCTCCCGGCGGCCTGCTACCAAGCGGGTGGTGTGGAGTTCTACAATCAGATCTCCTTCCTGAAGGCGGGCTTGCGTTATGCCGACCGGGTGACGACGGTGAGCCCCACCTATGCCCGCGAAATCCTCACGCCGGAATTCGGCTTCGGCATGGAAGGCATTCTGCGCCAGCGCGGGGAAGACTTTGTCGGCATCCTCAATGGAATTGACGGCGCGCTTTGGAATCCCGCCACGGATTCGATGCTGGCGCGCCCGTTCCATACCAGCGACATTTCCGGAAAACGCGCCTGCAAATCCGCCCTGCAACAGGAGCTTGGTTTGCCGGCCAAACCGGACACCCCGGTGATTGGCTTCGTCAGCCGCATCACCCACCAGAAAATGGCAGATGTCATCTTGGAAGCCCTGCCCTGGCTTTCCCAGCAGGATATGCAGTTCGTCTCCGTGGGCGAAGGCGATCCGTCTATGGAAGCCGGCTTCGATCAGGCCCGGGAGCGCTACAGCACCAAGACCGCCGTTATCATCGGCTACGACGAAGCGGTCGCCCATCGCTTGCAAGCGGCAGCCGATATCCTTCTGGCACCGGCCCGTTTCGAGCCTTGCGGCCTGACCCAGCTTTACGCGCTGAAATACGGCACCCTTCCGGTCGTGCGCCGCACCGGCGGCCTTGCCGATACCGTAGTGGACGCCACCGCAACCTCGATTGCTGATCGCACCGCCACCGGCTTTGTGTTCGACGAAGCGACCAAGGACGAGCTTGTGAGCGCCCTGTCACGCGCCCTTTCGCTGTATCGCGAGCCGCTCATCTGGCGGCGCTTGCAGCTGCAGGCGATGGCTCAGGATTTCAGTTGGGATGCAAGTGCAACCCAATATGCTGCGCTCTACAGCGCCGCCAGTGGCTTGCCGGTCAACCTCGGCGTAGAAAGCAAGGCCATTGCGCTTACTGACCAAGAAAACGACAAGACAAGCCGCGCGTTACGTGGTTAAGATACGCGTATTGATCGCGCGGATTACCGCGTGTGAATCAATCTAGATATCTGACGGGCAGGAGAGCGTCATGCCCAACACACAGAACCCCATCCCGAGCGACGAAGAGATTCGCACTCGCAGTTATCTGCTGTGGGAGCGTGAAGGCTGCCAAGACGGCAAGTCCGAAGAATATTGGCTGCGCGCCAAAACGGAACTCGAAATCGAGATGAAAGACAAAGTGCGAGCTGCCTCTATGGCCTCCATGGGCGGCGAAACCACGGCTTTCGTCCTGCCCGTTCTGCCGATCTCGACACCGCCATCCAAGAGCGTATCGGAAAAGCTTTCCTCCGAAAGTGCGGAATTGAAGAAAGCCGCGGGCTGATTCGATAGGCAAGGCATTTCGGGTGCAACGCCCGCCATAAAGCAAAAACCCCTGCGGAATCTTCCGCAGGGGTTTTCTTTTCGCGCTTCGCAGCCGCTTATTTCTGCCACGAGATGAGTGGCAATTCGGCAGGCAAATACGCATTCGGATGATACGGAACGATACGTACCGTGTAGTCTTCTAACGACCGCGGCGAGGAAATGACGCCCGCGAAAATGTAGCCATTGGAGGAGCCCGGGATGGCATGCTCCTGGTGCAGCATGATCACTTCCGGCGCGTATTCGACCGTCTGGTCAGCAAACATTTCGACCCGCACCGCTTCGGGATCGACCTCTCCGAGATAGACCGACACCACGACCTTGGTGGCGCCATCCATCGGCGTGGTGACCGGCTGGCCGATATGCAGCGAGTTCCAGCGCGAGAACAGGCGCCGCGACCACTGGTTCATGCTGCGAGCATCGGCACAACGGTCCTTCATGCGCTCCCGCACCGATTTGGCGAGCGGCAAATAGGCTTGCTCGACATAATCCGTCATCATGCGGGCACCGGAGAATTCGGGCGTCAGACGGCCCATGCTTTCGCGGATGCGCTGCAGCCAGGCCCGCGGCAGGCCATAACCGTCCCGGTCATAGAATTCCGGGATGACCTTTTTCTCCAGCACTTCGTAGAGGCTCAGGATATCGCGGGCATCGACATCCTCGGCCGCACCGCCGGAGCCGTCGCCGATCGACCAGCCGACATCCGGCGTAAAGGCTTCATCCCACCAGCCGTCGAGCGTCGAGCAATTGATGCCGCCATTGGCCAGCACCTTCATGCCCGAAGTGCCGCAAGCTTCCCAGGGGCGGCGCGGGGTGTTGATCCAGACATCGACGCCTTGCACCATCTCTTGCGCCAGCGAGATGTCGTAATCCTCCAGGAACACGACATGGCGCCGGTAACGCGGGTCGTGCGCCAAGGTGATCCAGTCCTGGATCATCTCCTTGCCGACATTGTCGGCCGGATGGGCCTTGCCCGCCACCACGATCTGAACCGGATAGCTGGTGCTGTGCAGCAGCGCCTCGAACCGGGCCTTGTCACGCAGCAGCAGATTCGGCCGCTTGTATTCGGTGAACCGGCGGGCAAAACCGAGGGTCAGCACATTGGGATCGAGCACGGTATCGGCGCCCTGCACTTCCTCAAGGCTGAAGCCGCCTTCGCGCAGCTGCCGGCTCAAATGGGTACGGGCATAGCGCACCAGACGCTGGCGGCCCTCGCCGCGCATTGCCCACAGCTCCTCGTCCGAGACCGTCTCCTGAGAAATGGGTTCAGCCCTCTTGCCGGTCGGCGTGCGCCAGCGGCCCTTGCCATAGATCTTGTTCCAGATCCGGTCGGAACCGGTCGAATCCCAAGTCGGAATGTGAATGCCATTGGTGACATAGCCGATCGGAACTTCGCAGGATGGCCAGCGCGGAAACAGCGGCTGGAAGATGCGGCGGCTGACTTCACCATGCAGGCGCGACACACCGATGGTGATGGCGGACCCGCGTTCCGCAAGGAACGCCATGTTGAAGGCTTCGTCCTTGTTGGCGGGATCGGAGCGGCCGAGCGCAATCACGTCGTCGATTTTTACGCCGCGGCCATGCAGAGCGCCTTCCACATAGGGAAGGTATTTGCGCAGCAGCTCGGCCGGGAAGCGGTCGAAACCGGCCGCCACCGGGGTATGAGTGGTGAAAAGATTGCCGGCGCGGGTCGCCCAGAGGGCCTCCCAGAAATCGAGATTGGATTTCAGGGCCAATTGGCGGGCGCGCTCGATGATGGCGAAGGCGGCATGGCCTTCATTGACGTGACAGATTTCGATTTCGGGATGCAGCGCTTCAACCACACGCCAGCCGCCGACGCCCAGCACGATTTCCTGCATCAAGCGCAGTTCGGGACCGCCGCCATAGAGCTTGGCCGTGATGCCGCGATCCGACGGGCTGTTTACCGGGTCGTTGGCATCCAAGAGATAAAGCGTGACACGGCCAACCGTCGCCTTCCAGACGCGGAGCTGAACGATACGGCCGGGCAATTCGAGACCAACCCGCAGCCAGCCGTTTTCCGGCAGAATGACGGGCTCCACCGGCATCGCCGCGGGCTCATTGTAGGGATAGGTCTCTTGCTGCATGCCGCGGCTATCGATGAGCTGGCGGAAATAGCCTTCCTGATAGAGCAGACCGATACCGATGACCGGGATATCCAGATCGCTTGCCGATTTGAGGACATCACCGGCCAGAATGCCCAGGCCGCCGGCATAGATCGGCAGCGCCGCGCCGAGGCCGAATTCCATCGAGAAATAAGCTATACCGCCGACCTTCGACTGGCCATTCGAGCTGCGGAACCATCCTGGCGTGGAGAGGTATTCGTTGCGCGCCGTTTCGAAAGCCTTGAGCTTCTCAAGGAACTTTTCGTCCGCCGCAAGCTGCTTCAAGCGCTCGCGCGAAGCCCCCATCAGGACGGTCCAGGGATTGAGCGTGCGCTCCCACAACTTTTCGTCGATATGGCCCCAGAGCGCATCTCCTTCATGGCTCCAGGTCCAGCGCAGATCGAGCGCTATGGACCGCAAACTTGCAATCTCACTCGGCAGTTCCAAGAGGGGCGTGGTGACCATGGTCGATGTCCAAATAGTCCTGTCGCTAGGTGAAGGGGCGAGAACTCGGTCCCCATAGGGCAGAGTGCCTGATTCTTGTTAAAATTCTGCGGGACACAAGCCGATCCCGCAGAAAACCGGCAGCTCTTTATAAATGCATCTTTAGCGAGCGGCGCAAAATCACTTTGCCCAAAAAAGAACCTCCCCCTCACGATTTGCGAGGAGGAGGCGCTTTCATTCAGCAAAAATGCCGAACAGCGTTCGCGTCAGACCTTCTGGCACTGAGAGACGCCCCTTCAGAAACGTTCGCTTGCCAGTCTGGGTCGAGTACGAAGAAAGGAAGGTCTCGTTCACGAGCCGGAACCCATCAGTTCGGTGTAAAATGATATTCTGGTATATTTCCCCGAAGCTTGACCTCGTCATCGGTACCGAGACGCATCACTGAATCATTTTTACCGTTGAACGTTGGCCAACTCGGCAGCCCCACTCCGTTGGGATTGCCAGTTTTGGCGAAATTGGTCCAATAACCCACCATCTGCGCTTCGAGCGATCTATCGGCGGCCGACCACGGCCTCCGGTCCTGATCGAGTTGACCAAAGGCGAAGCGGATTTCTGCGCCATGGCCCGCTTCACAACCATAAGCACACGGCTTCAGCGGTTCTGCAGGCCGGTGCACAAAGTAATAAACGTATGTTGGCGCCGTGCCGATCACATTCCGCTGGGTGGCAAGACCCCACATGTGCATGCCCATCATAAAATCGGTCGTGATACGCTCGGCTGAAGCCCTCGCCTCAGCATCCGTGGTTCCGGGATAGTCTTTCAAGAATTCCGCTGGCGGATCCTTGCCCATGATGCGTTTCAGCAAAGGGACGTAATCGGCAGCCGTGAAGTCTTTGGTTATGCCGAGTACTTCAGGTGCGAGGTCTTTACCCTCATCAGAATTCCAGCCGAGCATAAATGGTACCGCACCATCGCGCTGGGCGGCTGTACGCGCCTCAACACCATCCGGAATAAGAAAGTCATCGACGTTGGCAAACGGGTTATCCCATGGAAGGCGGATCAGCGTCGCCGCATCCGTCGCACGCAGAGCAGCAAGCCCGCCGTGGGCGGTAGCGAAATCAACTCCCTTTTTCTCCGCGGTCACGCGATCGAATACTGCGTCCATCGGGCCGCTTTCGGCGATTGCACCCCTGAAAAGCCCCTTGGTCAAAGGCGACGCATTCAGAAGGATAACCGATGACGACCCAGCAGATTCACCCACAATGGTGACGCGATTGGGATCCCCGCCGAAGGATCTGATGTTGTGTTGCACCCATTCGAGTGCCGCGATTTGATCAAGAAGACCTTGATTGCCGGAACCGTAATAACGCGATTGCCCGGTAAGCTCTGGATGCGCGAAGAAACCTAGAATGCCGAGCCGGTAATTGATGGACACGAGAATAACGTCTTGGCGCGCATAGGCATTGCCGCCATCTGGACCAAACCCGCTGCCGGAACCACCGATCCAGCCGCCACCGTGAATCCAGACCATCACGGGATATGGTCTTTTTCCCTTCTTCGCAGGAGCCCAGATGTTGAGTGACAGGCAGTCTTCGCTTTGTGCCGCCTTCATCCAATTGACTGCTTGAATGCAGATCGGTCCGAATGCGGTTGCTTGGCGGATCCCTTTCCATGGCACCACAGGTTGAGGCGACCGCCAGCGGTTCTCACCCACAGGTGCGGCGGCATAGGGAATGTCGAAATATCGGTTGATACCGTCGCGCTCAAATCCTGCAATAAGACCGGCATCGGTTCTTACAGGAGGCAACGGCGTGTCAGCCGTAGCACCAACAGTCACCCCAACAGCAAGAGCCGCCGCGATGGCGATTCTACGGAAAAATGACATTCTGAGTTACCCGCCAGGTGGTGCCGCCTGATTTTCAGCTTACCACCGCAACGGGAGTAGAGCGACTTCTGCGCAAGCCAAACTGGATACCAGGAACTGGCGTAAGGAAGCTTCCTTCCTGGAGGCGGGGTTGTCTTTCGAACCTCCATATTCTTTGGGCTGCTCAGCCAATCGCCCAACAAAAAACCTCCCCCCGCGATGTGCGGAGGGAGGCCTTTCAAACACAGCAATGCGTCAGGCTCAGACCTTCTGGCACTGAGAGACGATGCTTTCGATCAGTTCCTGCTTGCCGGAGACCGGCTTGGGATCAAGACCCTTCTTGATTGCGATGTCGGCCAGATCGGCGAGGCTGTACTTGCCTTCGGCGATTTCCTTGCCGAACGGCGTCGACCAGCCGGCATAGCGGGCGGCCTTGGCGTCAGCGAGGCGCTTATCGTTGATGATCGCTTCGGCCGACAACACGGCGCGAGCCAGGGTGTCGATGCCGGCGACATGCGCAACATAGAGATCATTGATGTCGATCGACTGACGGCGCAGCTTGGCGTCGAAGTTGCAGCCGCCGGTGCCCAGACCGCCATGTTCGAGGATCGGCAGGAAGGCAACCGAGAGATCCTGCGCATTGTTCGGGAACTGGTCGGTATCCCAGCCCGAACGCGGATCGCCGCGGTTGATGTCGAGCGAACCCATGATGCCGAGCGCATAAGCGGTCGAGACTTCGTGTTCGAAGTCCAGATTGGCCAGCGTGGCGTGGTTCACTTCGATATTGACCTTCACTTCCTTCTCCAGGCCGTTCTTCTGCAGGAAGCCGAAGACGGTGGCGGTGTCGCGGTCATACTGATGCTTGGTCGGCTCGAAGGGCTTCGGCTCGATCAGGATGGTGCCCTTGAAGCCGATCTTGTGCTTGTGCTCGACGACCATGTTGAGGAAGCGGCCGAAATGGTCCAGCTCCGCCTTGAGGTCGGTGTTGAGCAGCGTGTCATAGCCTTCGCGGCCGCCCCACAGAACGTAGTTCTCGCCGCCGAGACGGTTGGTGGTCTCCATGATCGCACGCACCTGGGCGGCGGCATAGGCGAACACTTCCGGGTTCGGGTTGGTGGCAGCGCCGGCCGCAAAGCGCGGATGGCTGAAGAGGTTGGCCGTGCCCCAGAGCAGCTTCACGCCGGTCTGCGCCATCTTCTTGGCGAAAACGTCTTCGATGTGCTTGAGGTTGTCGAGGTGCTCGCCGAGGGTATGGGCTTCGGCGATGGCATCGGCGTCATGGAAGGCGAAATAGGGCGTGCCGAGGCGGGCGAAGAAATCGAACGCGGCATCGGCCTTCTGCTCGGCCTGCGCGCGCGTGACGGTGCCGCCCCAGGGACGGTCCCAGGTGCCGCCGCCGAACATGTCGGCGCCGAACGAGGCAAACGAATGCCAATAGGCAACGGTCAGGCGCAGCCAGTCGCCCAGCTTCTTGCCGAGAACGACGCGGTCCTTGTCATAGACCTTGTAGGCCAGCGGATTGGTGCTTTGCGGACCTTCGTACTTGATCGGCCCGACTTCCGAAAAAATGCTCATCTGCCAAACTCCCTGAAAGATGGTTTGAGGCTCTTGTAGAGGTCCACGAACAGAGCCCGCCGGGGCGCCATCTGGTCCTTCAACGCTTGTACTGGTTCAACGACGCGCGACACCTTCGGTGCCGTGCAAACTTTGACGGGATCTTCTCCGGTCGCGGCCAAAAGGCCAAGGCGGGCCGCACCGAAAGCACCGCCAACTTCACCGCCTTCGCGATAGGTCAGTGGAATATCGAGCGCCGATGCGAGCATCGGGCCCCAGAAGGGAAGACGCGCGGCGCCGCCAACGACAGTGGTGTCATTGATCGCCGAGCCGGCTTCACGCAACACATCGATGCCATCGGCGAAGGCAAAGGCCACACCTTCGAGCACCGCATAGGCGAGATCGGCCTGAGTGGTGTCGGCGCCCATGCCAAAGAACACGCCGCGCGCATAAGGATCGTTATGCGGGGTGCGCTCGCCGGAGAGATAAGGCAGGAAGATCGGGGTCTGCGGACGCAAGCCCCGGCGCTCAGCACCGGCCACCGTCTCCACCACATCATTGATGCCGGTCAGATTGGCGACCCAATCAATGGCAGATGCCGCCGTCAGGATCACCGCCATCTGGTGCCAGACGCCCGGAATGGCGTGGCAGAAGGCATGCGCTGCCTTCTCCGGATTGGGCCGGAACTTATCCGTGACGACAAAAAGCACGCCCGAGGTGCCGAGCGAAAGGAAGGCTTGGCCCGGCGCCACAACGCCGACGCCCACCGCCGAAGCAGCATTGTCACCGCCGCCGCCCGCCACCACAACCTGCGGCAGACCGAGTTCCTCGGCGGCTTCCGCCGTCAGCTTGCCGGTCGGCGCAGTGCCTTCGACGGCTTTGGGCATGTTATCGCGCGTCAGGCCGGTAGCCTTCAGCATGTCGTCCGACCAATCGCGCTTGGCGACATCGAGCCATAGCGTGCCAGCGTTGTCGCTCATGTCACCGGCCTTTTCGCCGGTGAGCTTCAGGCGGACATAATCCTTGGGCAGCAGAACCGTCTTCACCTTGGCGAAGATTTCCGGCTCATGATGCTTGACCCAGAGCAGCTTGGGCGCGGTGAAGCCCGGCATCGCGATATTGCCGGTGATGCTGCGCGATTTGGGTTCGAGCTTTTCGAGTTCGGCGCACTCGGCTTCGCAGCGCCCGTCATTCCACAAAATCGCGGGACGCAGCGGCTTGTCGGCCGCATCGAGCAGCGTAGCGCCGTGCATCTGGCCGGAAAGGCCAATGCCCTTCACCGCCTGACGCTCTCTTTCGGGCAGCGCGCGCACGGCGGCAACGGTAGCCCGCCACCATGCATCCGGATTCTGTTCCGACCACAACGGGTGTGGCCGCTCCACGGTCAACGGCGCAGAACCTTGCGCCACCAGGTGACCATTGCCGTCCATCAAGACGGCTTTGACACTCGACGTGCCAATATCGATGCCGAGATACATCCTTCCTGCCGCTCCCCGATCCGGCCTTTTTCGGCCGGTCTGTTATATCAGACTACACTTGTCGGATTACATTTGGTAGCGTTATCATACACCGGATCGCGCCACCGCCAATGGACAAATTAGCGCTACACACAAGTCCATGTAACATCAATGTGTAAGCCGCGACGCTCAGTCGAGCAAGGCCTCGAAATTCTCATAAGCCGTTGTCAAAGCAGCCCTAAATTCCGGATTGGCAGAGAGCTCCGCGGGGAAAACTTCGCGCAGCGCAAGAAACTTGGACACGTCCGCCGCGGCTGACCCCGTGCAGGCCTTGCCGATCTCCGCCAGCTTTTCTGCAATCGGATCTGCCAGGGTGATCCCGGCTTTGGCTTGACGCTCGACAAAGCGCATCCAGGCCCCGAGAGAAATGGTGAAGCGGCGGATGCTGCGCCCGGCCTTCATGGCATCTTCCAGCGGCCCCAGGATACGAATGGGCAGCTTCAAGGAGCCATCCGAAGCGATCTGGATCAGCTTGTGCGTGAGGGCTGGATTGCGGAAGCGATTCAACAGGTCGGTTATATAAGTGCTGAAATCCAGCCCCGGCGCCGGATGCAAGGTCGGCACGATGTCTTCGCGCATCATGCGCTCGACCGCTTGGGCGAGCTTCAAATCCGCCATCGCCTCGCCCACCGATTCGCGGCCGCGCATGAAGCCGGCATAAGCCAGCGTCGAATGGGCGCCGTTCAGCAAGCGCAGCTTGGCGAATTCATAAGCAGCCACATCCTTGACCATCAGGACGCCGACGCTGGCCAGATCCGGCGCGTCTTCGCCCAGCATGTCTTCGACCACCCATTGCAGGAAAGCCTCGCGCTGCACCGGCGCCTCATCCCGCAGGCCGGTTTCGGCTTCGATGCGGTCTTTGAGCTCATCGGTTGCTGCCGGGGTGATGGAATCGACCATGGTCGAGGGGAAGCGGACGTTATCGCGGATCCAGTTCAGCAAATCCTTGTCACCGCGGGCTTCGGCGTATTTCAGCACAGCCCCATGCAGCTTGTGGCCGTTCATCACCATGTTGTCGCAAGAGACCGGAATGAACGGCACCATCTTCGCGGTTTTGCGGCGGGCAAGGCCTTCGGTGATCCAGCCGATCAGGCTCTTGGGCGCGGTCGGATTTTCCAGATCGGCTTTGATGGCGGGGTTATCGAGATCCAGCGTGCCGTCGCCGCCGAGATAATAGCCCTTCTCGGTCACCGTCATGGTGACGAGCTTCACCTTCGGGTCGAGCAGACGGGCGAAAATCTTCTCCGCCTCGCCATAGGCTTTCAGATATTCCTTGTGCGAGCCCACGATGCGATAGCGGATCTGGGCATCGAGCTGTGCCACAACATAGAGGTGATCCTGAGGCACAGCTTCGGCGGCAAGCCCCGTCGGCAGCAGCTCGGCGCCGCAAATTGCCCAGCGCGGATCCTTCTCCAACAGCGAATCGAAATAGCAGGCCTGATGACCGCGATGAAAAGCGCCCGGACCGAAATGCACGATACCGGTGCTGGTCTTGCTGCGATCGTAGTGCGGCACCACCACGCCCGGCTTGGCGAGCGACAGCGTCTTGGAGCTTAAACGGGGGGCGGATTTGGCTTGCATGTTCATGGTACCGGTAACTTAGCGCAATTGGCCCCGACAGGCCACGAAAAAGGCAAGCGGCGTGGTGCCGCTAACGAATATTAAGACGGCTCCACAAGGAAAATCCCTCCGGCCAGCGGCCTCTGGAAGTAAAAAAACGGCGCATCTTGCGATGCGCCGTCAATTGGCCTGTTAGGGAGGAACCGCCGGCCCCAACAGTGGAGCCGGCAGTAAGGACGATCAGTAATTGCCGCGAATACCGAGCATGAACAGCGAGCCCGGGACGTAGCAGTCGTTGACCAAATTCGGCCACTGCTTGTAGGAGCAGCCGACCTTGGCATGGGTCAGGTTCTGGATATCGAAGGTCAGTTCCGGATCCGTCGGGATTTCGCCGAAGAGTTTCTGGAGCTTGATACCCGTCGACAGGTCCACCGTACCGTAGTCCTTCGAATATTCCGCGGTGATATCCGTTCTGTTGGAAATCACACCGTAGACATTCGAGTTGGTGATCGTGCCGCGCTGATACGAATAGGACAACTTCGCCGTAATGCCGTTGTTGTCGTAATACATCGTGGTGTTGTACTGGGTCGGCGACACGCCGAGCACAACGGCCGGAGCGGCACCCGACGACTTTGTCTTCACAAAGGTCGCGTTGGCCGTGAAGCCGAAGCCCTTCAAGCCGTATGTTTCAAGCCAGAAGTCGAGCGGCTGCACCCAGTTGAGCTCGGTACCGCTGATCGTTTCCAGACCAGTGGCATTGCGCGCCTGGACGATGGTGACGGTCGCGACATTCGGACCGCCGGCCGAATTGATGGCCGCCTGCTGGGTCGCACCCAAGGTGTCGTAAGTGATGCCGAACTGCGACAGATAGCTGAACGGCTGGGTGGACGAGTAGTTGTTCTGGAAGCCGGTGATCATCTTCCGGAACAGGCCGATACCGACATAGCCTTCGCCACCGGTGTAGAGTTCGGCACCGAAGTCGATGTTGGTCGAGTAGTACGGCCGCAGCTGCGGGTTGCCGAGGTTCCAAGTCTGCGCATCCGAACCGCCGCCGGAAAGCTGCGGCAGCATGCTGGCCGGATTGGCGCGGGTGAGCGTGCGGGAGACGGCCGCACGGACCTGGAAGTCATCAAACATTTCCCAAACCAGGTTCGCGGACGGCAGGAAAGCCGAATACGAGCCCTTCATCGTCGCGGGAACGATGTAGTTCGGGTACTTGCCGCCATCCGCCAGATTCTGCGCGGCATTGCGCGGATCGGTGATGGAGGTGTAGCCGGTGAGCGCCTGAAGAGTGCGGATCCAGCGGCCACCGAAGTTGTACTTGATCTTCTGATCGCCGCGCTTGAGCGTGCCGGAGAACTCGGCATAGAAGCCCATCGTCTTCTCGTCGATGATGCCCGAACTGATGTTGGTGTTCGTGCCTGTCGAGAAGTTGGTACGGCCCGGATCCTGAAGGTTGGTGGCCGCGCCCAGCGAAGGATGGGTGGCGAAGTAGTTGTAGTTGGTGATCGCGTTCAGGCCGGCATAATTGACTTTTGCGAAGCCGTTCGGGCCGGGGCTGAGATACTGGGCGATCGAAGCATTGGCGAGCGCAGGACCAGCGGCGGTTTCAGCCGCAAAGCCGGTCGTATAGCCTGTGCCATATCCAGGATAGGCCGGCGCGGTGTAGTTGCCGCAACCATTGTTGGTGTTCGGAGTCGGCAAGAAGGTCGACAACCCGGCACCGCAAACATAGTTCTCGAAGGCAGCGGTGTTGTTGTAGCCGCGGATCAGGCGATAAGCCTCATCCCAAGCCGCACCGACCTGCACCTTGAAGAGATCACCACCGTAAGACGCATTGGCATGGGCGCCTTTGGTGTACTCATAGCGGCGCTCCTGCTGGATGCGCACGTCGGAGCCCGTGTACCAGCCGTAGTTGGTCGGGTCCTGCATACCAGCCATCGAGAAGGTCGGCAGCGAGCCGGTATTGCTGAAGGTAAGAACGCCCGGCAGGGTCGAGAACAGATAGGTCGGGGAATCCCGGAAGAAGTGCGCCCGGCTGTAATTGACCTGAGCATCGACATGCAGAAGATCGTTGACCTGCCAATCCATGCCCGGATTCAAGCTGAAATAGTCCGACTTTTCTTTGTACGGACGGGCTTCCAGCGACATGTTGGCGTTGCCGAACTGGCCGTAGGTCACGACGTTGTTTTTGTCGACCTGCATGTTCATGGGGATCGAGTAGCCGTTGCGGGCCACCCAGAACAAATCTTCACGGTCGAGGTTGTTCTCGATCACGCCAAGGATGTTGTCCCAATAGAAGTGCAAGGAGTCGGACGGGCGATATTCCAGCGACAGGATGCCGTTGTAGCGCTTGCGGGTGCCGCTTTCGTACATCGGGCGGCCCGTGCGCGGAACCGTGGCGTTGGAGATCTGATCGATCGTCAGCCCCGGGTTCATGGCCATCAACATCGCTTTGTCGATGGTCGTGTTGTTGGTCACCGTGCTCTTCGAGGCCGCACTCATGGCCGCGATGGTGGCAGCATCAACGGCAGGGCCAGTGGCGACACCGTTGCTGACGGCATTGTGCGCCGTCGTGTAAGGCACGGCCCAGTCGGTGTTACCGCCAACCGTGTTACAAGTGTTCATATTGTAGGAGCCGGTCGAGGTACAGGTGTTCGTCGTACCGGTGCCGTAATATTGCGCCGCTGTCAGGTTCGGCGTGGTGACGCTGTTGGAAGCGCCTTCATAACCGGTGACCATGATGCGGTTGTTCTGACCGGAGATGCCGACCAGGACGCCGAACTTGTCATTGGTCCAGCTGCCGATCAGGGTGCCGCGCTCGCCGATATTGCCGTTCTTGGCGAAATCCGTGCCTTGCAGGTTATAGGAGAAATGCGTGCCCGGATTGTCGAAGGGACGGGCGCTGCGCATCTCGATGACGCCGGAAGCGCCACCTTCGATCATGTCGGCCGTCGAGGTCTTGTTCACCGACAGCTGGGTGAACAGTTCGATCGGGAAGATGTTGAGATCGACTTCGCGGTTGGAGCCGCCAGCGCCCGTCGGGCCGGTCGAAGCGGTCTGCACCACGGCGCCGTTGAGCGTGATCTTGACGAAGTCGGTACCCAGACCGCGCACCTGGATGCGCATGCCGGTGCCGTCGTTTTCACGCTGAATGGTGATGCCCGGAATGCGGTTGAAGGCTTCGGCGATGTTGGTGTCCGGGAACTTGCCGATGTCCTGCGCAAAAACGGTATCGGAGAAATTGACCGAAGCGCGCTTGGCGTTGGTCGATTCCGTTAAGCTGGCGCGATAGCCGGTCACCGTGACCGTTTCCATCGTCTCTGACGATTGCGCCAGAGCCGGCGCAGCCGAAAGCATTAAGCCCACACCTGCGAGCACGGTCGTGCTCAGCAGACGCGTGCGCGTCGTTGTGTTTGATCTCATTCAGTTCCTCCCCTTTGTGGCGTGGCTTTGTTCGGGTTCGGTGACCCATTCGCCGGAGTGGCTGACCTTTCATCAGTCAGACCATTTGCGTCAGCTCGGTGTAATTGCCCTCTCGATTTCGCATCCGGCGCATCGTCACCTTATGTTGGTGAGAGATGTTAGCGGTAACAGTACGGGATAGAATTATGCCGGCTGGTACACAGCGTCAAGAACACAAATGCACGAACGATTACAAAGGGCTGAGGTGTTGCTGCAAAGGCACCAGCTATATTGATGTCAGAAATACTCTTTTTGATGCTTCAGACATCATATATCTGCACACCTGGAATATGTATACGTCACAAATGTTAGCAAGCCTTTGAAATCACATGGTTAAATGTTACCGCTCGCACTCCCGCGCGAGCACGTCTCAGTCACATTTGTCTGTGACACATACAATAGGAATCAGTCGTCCCGGAATGGGGCAGCCGTCTTCCCTGGGGCTCCAGGAGCGAAGGGCAGCCGCATCTGCTGGTAGAAGGAAAGAGGGTGATTCGGGGGAAGCACCCCCGCCGGAAGCGGCAACCCCGATACGGATTGGAAATAAGCGATCGACGCATCGCGCCAAAGTTCCGCGTTCTCTTTCTGCATCGCCAGGAAGTCGGCGGTGATCTGGAAACGCTCGTCATCGACATAAGGTTTGAGCCCGGCCCAGGCCGCTTGCATCTGCGCCACCGCATCAACGCCATGATCGTAATGCCGGATGAACCCATCCCACAGCGTGGCGCCTGACGCCAAGCGATAGCTCCACGGCAGATGATGGAACCACAACAGCAGAGTCTCCGGCGTTTGTGCCGCATCGGAGAAGCGCACGGCCAAGGGAGCGGCATATTGCTCTACGGCGTTGCTGCCGGAAATGGTGCGATCAACCCCAATGCCATCGTGATCGGCGCGATTGTAATAGACCGGATTCCAATCGGGACGTCCGGCATCATTGATCCATGGCCCAGGCCCGTAATGATGGCTGGTCGCCATCTGATGGGCGAGCCCCATCGGCGTCATGTAATCGACCGCCGCTTCGCGCGAGCCCATCATCATTTTCACCACCGGCGTGACAAAGGCCGGATTGGGCGTGAAGGTCTGTTTGGTCCATTCTTCAGCGATCTTCTTGCTGTCGAGATCGGGATCCCACGCCAAACGCCCATAGGCGTACCAATTGGCTTGATCGAAAATCGAACCGCTCCAGTTGTGCGCCGTGCCGATATTCGACGCACCGGCTATAGAGGTAAGCGGACGATGGAAAAGCGAACCATCGATCACCCGCGCCACAGCCGAACCCTGCCCTTTGGCAAAGGTGTCGCTGCGCAGCACCTCCTGCCACAAGGATCCGAGATAAACGAGATGGATTTCGAAGCCGAGATATTCCTTGGTGATCTGGAATTCCATGCCGGTATTGGTCCGCGATAGCCCGCCGAACAGCGGGCTGAAAGGCTCGCGCGGCTGGAAATCCAAGGGGCCGTTCTTCACCTGCACAATGACGTTGTCGCGGAAGCTGCCATCCAGCGGTTTGAATTCGCTATAGGCCTGCTTCACCCGGTCTTCCAGCTTGGGCGAATAGACAAAAGCGCGCCACAGCACCACGCCGCCATGCGGGGCCAGTGCATCGGCCATCATATTGGCGCCGTCGGCGTGGCTGCGGCCGTAATCCTGCGGTCCTGGCATGCCTTCCGAATTCGCCTTCACCAGGAAGCCGCCGAAATCCGGAATGATGCGATAGATCTCGTCCGCCTTGTCTTTCCACCATTGGCGCACCGCCGGATCGAGCGGATCCGAAGTCTTCAGACCGCCCACTTCCACTGGCGAGGAAAACATCACGGAGAGATAGACCTTGATGCCATAAGGCCGGAGCAGCTTGGCCATCGCCGCCGTCTTTTCCAGCCACGGCTTGGTCAAGACGACCGCATTGGAAACGCCGCTGGGATTGTTCAGCACCGTCGCATTGAGCCCAAGCGAAGCATTGGCGCGGGCGTAATCCTTATATTGCGGGCTGAGATGGCCGGGCAATTCCCACCAATTGAAAATCGAAAAACCGGAAAAACCGCGCTCGATGGTGCGATCGACATTGTCCCAATGATCCAGCATCCGCAGCTTGATCTTGGGCGCCGACACCACATCGAGATGTTCCAGCGGCGCACGGGTCTGCATCAGGCGCAAAAAGGCAAAGGCGCCATGCAGCGTGCCTGCATCGCTATTGGCTGCGATCACGGTGAGCCTCTTGCCCTTCAGCGTCACGCTGCGGATGACAAAGCCTTCGTCTCCGGCTTTATCGAGTGGCAGTCCCAGCTTCGCGATCTCGGGAGAACTGGCGGGCGTACCGATCAGAATGTCGCCGTTTCCATGAACCGCAGCGCTGACGGTTTCCCGCCGCGCCAGCATGCCGGACAAACCGCGCACCAACTCGTCGCGCGCCAGCAAAGCAGTCGGCGAGGTCCCGGTCGCAACAATCGCGCTCGCCAGCGGCCGAGTCTGCACCAAAGCCTGCTTGTCCAGCGGCCGGTAACGCAGCCACAGATCATAGCCGTCTTCGGCTTGCGCAAACGCACCCAGGAGGCCGGCGCAAACCCCGGCCAATAAAAGCCCGCGTTTCATGGACGGCCCTCCTTCAGTGCGACGGCGTATCTTCGGCCGGCGGCGGCTTGATCTTGCGCCCCGGCGCGCCTTGTCCCGGCGCATAAGGCCACTCCTGCGCTTCATAATAGGAAAGGCTGTGCGCCGGGCGCTCCACGCCTGGCGGCAAAGCCAGGCCCGAAACTGATTGGAAATACGCAATGGACGCATCGCGCCACAGCTTGGCGTCGCGCTCCTGGATACGCAGGTAATCGGCGGTAAGCGCGAAGCGTTCCGTGTCGACGTAAGGCTTCAGCTTGGACCAATCAGCCGCCATGGTTTTCACACCGGCGACGCCCGCATCATAATGCCCGACCAGCTCGTCCCACAGCGGATGACCCGACTTCAGCTTGAAGTCCCAAGGCACATGATGGAACCACAAGAGGAATTTCTCCGGCGTGGTGGCGACAGCGGCAAACTCCTCGCGCAGCGGCGGGAAATACTGCGCCACGGCATTGGAGCCAGAGGGGCTGCGGTCGAAGCCGATGCCGTTCTTGTCGGCACGATGATAATAGACCGGATTCCAATCGGCGCGTCCGGCGCTGTCGATCCAAGGGCCGGGGCCATAATGGCCGGAGGTGCCCATCAAATGCGCCAGCCCTAACGGTGTCATGTAATTCACCGCGGTCTCGCGCGAACCCATCATCAGGGCGACGGCGGGATTCACGAAAGCCGGATTGGGCGTGAAGCTCATCTTCACCCAATCCTTGGCGATGTCATCGGCGCGCGCCTCGGGATCCCAAGCCAGCCGTCCGAAGGCATACCAATTGGCCTGATCGAAGATCGAGCCGCACCAGTTGCGGTCGGAGCCGATATTGGAAACGCCCGCCATCAGCGTGTTCTTGGCGCCGGACAGCGCGCCGTCGATCACCTTGGCCACCGTCGAGCCTTGGCCTTTGGCATAGGTGTCGGACTCGAGCACCTCCTGCCACAGGCTGCCGAGATAAACGAGATGGGTGTTGAAACCGAGATATTCCTTGGTGATCTGCAGTTCCAAACCCGTATTGGTCGCCGGCGTGGCGCCGAACAGCGGGCTGAAGGGTTCGCGCGGCTGGAAATCCAGCGGCCCGTTCTTGACCTGCAGGATGACGTTGTCGCGGAACTTGCCGTCCAGCGGCTTGAATTCGTTATAGGCCTGCTTGATGCGGTCGTCCGGCACTTCGTGGCTGTAGACGAAGGCGCGCCACATCACGACGCCGCCATGCGGTGCCAGCGCTTCGGCCAGCATATTGGCGCCATCGGCGTGGCCGCGGCCGTAATCCTGCGGACCCGGCTGGCCTTCCGAATTGGCCTTCACCAGGAAGCCGCCAAAATCCGGAATATAATGATAGATCTCATCCGCCTTGTTCTTCCACCACTCCCGCACCGCCGGATCGAGCGGATCGGCGGTCTTCAGCCCGCCGATTTCCATCGGAGCGCTGAAGCGCGCCACCAGATAGACCTTGATGCCATAAGGGCGGAAGGTGTCGGCCAGCGCGGCGACTTTCTGTAAGTATTCCGGCGTCAGGATCAGCGATGAGGCATTCACATTGATCAGCACCGTGCCATTGATGCCGATGGAGGCATTGGCGCGGGCATAATCGATCATGCGCGGCGAAACGTGATCAGGCAGCTCCCACCATTTGAAGATCGACGATCCGGCATAACCGCGCTCGATCGTGGCATCGAGATTGTCCCAATGGTTGAGCAGGCGCAGCTTCACCTTTGGCGCCGAAGCGATATCGAGATGGCCGATCGGCGCGCGGGTCTGGATCAGCTTGAGGAAGCGGAAGGCGCCGTACAGCACGCCGACATCGCCATTACCGGCGATCACCGTCACCTTCTTGCCGTTCACCGTCGCGGAGCGAATGAGAAAGCCTTCGCTGCCGAGCTTTTCGAGCGGCAGATGCAGCCCGGCAATGGTGTGCGAGTTTTCCGGCGTGCCGAACAGCACGGCGCCGTTGGAGAGCGTCTCGCTCGCCGCCACCTTTTTCGCCAAGAGCCCGGAAAGGCCGCGCAGCAGCTCATCCCGCGTGACGTTGGCGGTCGCGGAATGACTGGCGCTCACCACGCTGGCCGCTTCGGCCTGATAAGACGCCACCGCGGATTTTTCCAGCGGACGATAGCGCAGCCACAAATCATAGCCGTCCTCGGCCTGGGCGGCAGCGGCAAATCCCAGCGCAGCCAGCGCCAGGAAGGGCAGGAGCTTCATGGTATGTCCTTACTCTATTCTCATTGTTTGGGCGCCAGCGCGGCCGGATCGATGCCGTCATAGACCGCATCGCGGAAGGCTTTTTGGGCAGGAACTTTTCCGAAAGGCATGAGCTGGGTGAAGAACACGGCGGTCAGCTTGTTCTTGGGATCGACCCAGAACAGCGTATAGGCCGCGCCATCCCAGAAGAATTCGCCGACTTCACCCGCCGCGCCGTCTTTGGCCTTCGGCGGATCGATGCGCACCGCGAAATCGATGCCGAAACCGACCTCGCCTTTGCTCGGCAGCCAAATGACATCGGTCACCGCCGGATCGAGCACACTGGTCGACATCAGCCGCACAGTGGCGGG